>Ga0182030_10018217_pt1 | contig 13486 bp, 14 predicted proteins | sample 812S3MmetaG_FD_121299 | JGI IMG/M metagenome (GOLD analysis project Ga0182030, IMG submission 121299) | Permafrost microbial communities from Stordalen Mire, Sweden - 812S3M metaG (Illumina Assembly) | ecosystem: Environmental > Terrestrial > Soil > Wetlands > Permafrost | place: Sweden... | reverse complement strand
GCCGGATCTGGGCCCTGAAGACCTCGTCCTTCCCCAGCTGTCCCGTGTTGGCCAGGCTCAGCAGTTCGTCATCCGGAATGCTGCTCCACAGGAAGAACGAGAGGCGCGCGGCCAGATCGAGGTCGCTCACACGATAGGCCGACCCAGCGGGCAGATTCGCAGGCGCGCTCTCCACGCGGAACAGGAACTTGGGATCCACCAGCAGCCGCTGGACCATGGACTCCACGCCGGTATCGAAGCCGCCGCTGCGTGCGCCGTCTGTATAGAACTTCACGAGCGTGTCTGCGTCCACGTCGGTGGCGTAACCGCGATACCCCTTACGGACCAGCGCGGTCGCGATCTGGCGAGCGCAGCGCTCCTCTGCGCCGGGCGCCAGTGTGCAGGTGATGATGAGCCGGCGGCTGGGCGAATCGACCGCCACTGTCGCCTGCGCCGGACCGTCGATACGCAGCCGACCGATGTGCGGGTAGAAGGTGAATCCCGGCAGCCCACCGGTCTCGATGGTGCTGCGGTCGAACGCATGGTTCATATCAAGACCCGGCGCGTAGTTGGTCGCCAGGAAGGTCACGCCCACGCGGTGCGGTCCCGCTTTCACCGGCAACGTGACATCGATCGTGCGCAGCTGCCCGGTGGCCTCGTCCTCGATGTTACGCGTGACAGCCAGCGCCTTGTCCCAATCGATCTGCGCAATCCGTTTGCCGTCCACGTAGACCAGCAGCTGTTCGCCACGGACTTCGCCGAAGGGCCGGAAGTTGCCCATGTTGCCGAGATTCACCGCGAACACCTTGAACGTGTAGGAGCCGTCCGCGGGGAAGGTATGGTCGACGGCCAGCCCGCCGCGGGTTCCGAACGGCAGACCGTCGACGTGGTAGTTCTGGGTGGTGTCATCGGCAACGCGATAGGTGGCCTGGGTGGTCGCAGTGGCCGTGCCGAGCGCGGTGCGACTGATGCGTCCGGCCGCCGACAGGTAGGCATCCAGGAGCGCGGGGGAAAAGGTCAGCGTTCCCGCCTGGTTGTCGAAGCCGCGGCTGACATCGTCAGCCGGCAGCAGCTGCGACACGTCGATGTCGAGACCCAGCAGGTCGCGGACGGCGTTCTGGTACTCGGTACGGTTCAGCCGGTGCAGCCGGGGCATCGCCAGGTTGGGTTTGGCATGGGCATCGACCTCGCTTTCGAGCGAGGTCGCCAGGGCCTGGACGGTCTTGAAATCGGGCCGGCCCTTGCCGGCCGGCGGCATCATTCCGGCGCGCAGCTTTTTCAGCATCCGCTCCGTCAGCTCCGGGTTCTCATGGGCCTTGGCCGGGTCGAAAACCTCGAACTCCACGCCGCCCGCATAATCTTCGTAGTTATGACAGTCGCTGCAATATTGCTGCACGATATGCTGCTGTGCAGCGAGGGGTAGCTCGGGCGATGAGGCTAGAGCACATAACGGCACCACAGCGGCTGCCGGCAGCGCAAATCCTCGCCATGCACCCCTCAGGGAACTCAAGTCGCGCACCCCCTTCCTGACATCGAAAGTCCCCCTTGACGTGGCAAAGGCGGGTTGAGATTACAACAGCTGCAGGCAGCCAATTCCAGCAACTCCGGACGGCTCCGGCGCGCGGCACGGAACCCATGCTCCGCGGTCAACAATGGCTGGTCTCCCGCGCACGTTGTACAGTCAACGGCTGACCTTGGCAAAGTAACAAGAGCTACGCAATGCGCACCCTCATAACCGCTTCGTTCGCGATCCCAGCGCTGGTCCTTGCCTTCTCGGCAATCGGGGATCCCCGACCCCCGACGCTCTACAACAGTGGCGATCCGACGCTCACGCTGACACCCGGCTTGCGCGGCGCGACCGCCGCGCCGAAGGGGACGCCCGCCGGCAACCCCGATCCTCACGACCTGGAGGGGGTCTGGTGGCTCACCGGATACGAATACCTGCTGGGTCCGGAGCCCGGCGTGCCGCCACCGTTGAAACCGCAGTACCTACGCATCCTGGAGCGGCGCATCCGCGCTAAGAACCGCGGTACCCCGGAGGCGGACGCGTCCACCCAGTGCCTGCCCCACGGCATGCCGCGCGTCATGGAGAGCCCGTACCCCATCGAGATCGTGCAGACCCCGGGGCGGATCACGTTCCTGCATGAAGTGGCGCACAACATACGCCGGATCTATCTGGATCAGCCGCATCCCAGGCACGTTGCCCTGAGCTTTCTCGGCAATTCGGTCGGTCACTGGGAGGGCGACACCCTGGTGGTCGACACCGTGGGTCTGAACGACCGCACCTTCATCGACGATGAGGGCAGCAGCCATTCCACGCAGGAACATGTAATTGAGCGTTACCGCAAGATCGACAACGGCGCGAGTCTGGAACTGATCATGACGGTCGAAGATCCGGTGACCCTGGAGCATCCCTACAGCTACCGCCGTGTCTTCCGCTGGCGCCCGGACGTGCGGCCGCAGGAATACGTCTGCGAGGAAAACAATCGCAACGCGCCCGTCAACGGCGTGACGGTGGCGAAATGAGCGTGGCATCAAGATACAGGCACGCCGTGCTGTCGGCCGTGGCGCTCACACTCGCCGCCGCCGCCCATGCCGCGCCGGATCTGACCGGGGTATGGCAGATCACAGGGCACATGGGCGCCGTGAAAACCACCGACGGCGGAGCGCCGCCGCTCACTGCGGATGCCAAGGCGGTTTACGATGCGCACCGCAAGGCCGCCGCGAAGGGCGACTACTCGTTCGACGGAGTCACCCGCTGCCTCCCGCCTGGCCTGCCACGCCTGATGCTCATGCACGAGCCGTTTGAGATCCTGCAGCGGGACAAGATCGTCTACTTTGTGTACCAGGTGAACCGGCTGCCGCGCCGCGCCTACCTGAACGAAGCGCTGCCGACGGATGTGGATCCGCACTACCTCGGCTACTCGGTGGCACACTGGGATGCGGACACCCTGGTGGTCGAATCCGCAGGATTCGATGACAGCACCCTGCTCGACAACGCCGGGCTGCCGCATTCCGAAGACATGCACCTGACCGAGCGCTATCAGCTCAGTCCCGATGGCAAGCGCCTGCGCCTGACCTACACGGTCGAAGATCCCAAGACGTTCACGAAACCCTGGTCAGCGCAGGCGGAATACACCCACCTGACCGGCTACCAGATACCCGAGGAAGTCTGTGCCGCGACTCCCGTCGCCAAGCGGCCGCGGGACTAACGGCAACTGAAGCTCGCGGCGTCGTCGCTGTTGCCCTTCCCGTCGTAGACGGCCTGGTGCGGATAGGCGCACAACGGCCGCGTGCGGTCCGCCTTCCCGGCGGTGTTGTGCGTGGCGATCATGCTGTCCGGGGCCTTGCCCTGCTCGACCCACGCCTCCAGCGCCCCGACCGAATCAAAGGTGTCCGGTCCGGGACCGCCCCCGCAATGAGTCACACCCGGGGCCAGGAACAGGCGCGCGAAATCTGCCACCTGCGAGAGGGCCGCCGCATGAGCGGCGCCCGACGCCGCAAACTGGGTGGCGAGCTTGTTGTAATAGGCGATGGTGTGCAGGGGCGAGATCAGCGGATCCGACCAGCCGTGCCACAGGATAAGCTTGCCTCCGGCACTGCGGAATTCCTTCAAATCCGTACTGCCATCGTTCATCACCGCACCGATCTTGGCATCGGCCAGTTTCACGTCGTGATCGTAGTTGATGCTGTGGAAGTCCCACTGCGGATTCTCGAACACCATGTCGCGGTAGGTGCTCGAACCCAGCGCCGCGACCATCTCGCTTCGCGCCAGGCCCAGCGCAAACTCCATGCCGCGAGGCCACGGCGGATAAACCGCTGCGCCCGATGAGAAATGGGCGCCCGAATAGATCTGCTGCAACGCCTTGACCTCAGGGGGCGTCAGGCAACTCTTCGGGTCCTGGCCGCTCTTGCACGACAACTCCGCGGGCTGGAAGTCGCAGGCCAGCGGATCTGAAATCAGACCGTCCTTGACCCCGTCCTGCGCATCACACTTCGCGACCACCGCCGCCGAAATCATGGGAATCTTGTCAGGGTCGATCTGCTGGGCCGCGAGGTAGCCCCAGATCTGTCCGGCGTGCAGATGCACCACTTCGGAGGCGGGTGCGCCGGCGATGATGCCGTCATAATCATGCGGGAACCGGTGCGCTTCGGTGAGCGCTTCCCAGCCGCCGGAGGAGCAGCCCACGAAGTACGAACGGCTCGGATGCTTGCCGTAGAAGGCCGCGACGATGGCCTTGGCCCGCACCGCCGTCTCGTGCTGCGCGCGATATCCCTGGTCGATGACCAGCTCCGGATGATGCAGCGCCCAGCTGCCCGGATCCGGCGTGGTGGCGACATGCCCCATATCCGTATTGGCCGTCGCGTAATTCCTGAGCACTCCGGTCGCCAGCGCGTTGTAGACGATGGCTCCGTTGTAGCCCCCGTTGCCGGTGCCCTGGAACTTCCCGTTCCAGTCCTTCATCGGCAACCACACCTCGAAGCGCACGGCCGGCTTGATCACGCCGGTGACGCGACAGAAGGCTGGCAGGTGGGCGAGCAGCGGACCGGCAGGCCCCTTCGGCGGTGTGAACTGCGGTCCGGCTTCAACGGCGGCCGAATCAATGGTGGTTTCGGGGAGTTTCAGGCTGGACAGATGTTCGCAGTCCGCCGCGGATTGGGACCAGGCGCCTTGCGCCAGAACGGCGCACAGCCCGGCCGCGATGAAGAGCACAGATCTCGTCGGACGCATAAACCGTTCCCCCCCTCGACCACCGGATAAGCTCTTGTCTGCGGCCGGATTCTACCCGCAGGTTTGGGCCCTTTGCCGGAATTCGGCATAAAATCACATCGGCTACCCCATGCGGGGCCACAAGTCCTGTACTGATTGAGAGAAATGTATGAAGAGATTTCTGCTTCTGGTCGCGGCCGCCTCGGTGTCGATGCTGGCGAACGCGGCGCCGTGGCCCTACGACGAGAAGGCCGATGCCACGGCCGACGTACAGCAGGCGATTGCTGCTGCGCAGAGTGATCATAAGCAGGTGCTGCTGGTGTTCGGCGCCAACTGGTGCCCGGACTGCCGCGCGCTGGACAAGGCCATGCACGGCAGCAGCCAGCATCTCATCGACAGCAAATTCGAGGTCGTGAAAATTGACGTCGGCAACTTCGACAAGAACCTGGACCTTGCGCAGCGCTACGGCAATCCGATCGCCAAGGGCATTCCTGCCGTGGTCGTGGTGGGCCCCGCAAACCAGGTCGTCTATTCGACCCGGGACGGGGAACTGGCGGATGCCAGCCAGATGTCCGAGCAGGGCATCTTCGATTTTCTCTCGCAGAAAGTCGCGGCAGTCTCAGCCAGGTGAAGTCTGCAGATGCGGTGAGTGCCGGACCACCAGCCGCGTGACGAGCGGCGCGTGGCGGAACTGCTGGCGGCGGACCTGCAACAGCTCGAAGCGCGCGCCGCCGGGATCAGCACGACGGTGCTCGTCGAGGAACTGTTCGGGCTGCTGCGCACCGAGGCGCGCATGGACGAACCGACCCGGCGCGCCACCTTCCGCCAGATGGTGCGCAGACACGTTGCTGCCGTCCTGCGCGCGTTTTCCCCCGGACTGCCGGCGACCACGGCAACCGATATGGCGGTGCTGCTGCTGCAGCTGATGAAAGCCGCCAGTGCCCTCATCGATGAGGAAGATCTGGCCGGCCGCACGGCGCGCGTGCGCGAGCTTGCGGCCCTGGGCGCGCACTACGTTGACCAGCGCCTGGAGAATCGCCGGACCCGTCGGTAACCGGTTCCTCAAGCCACCGCGTTCGGTCTATGCTAGCCGCCAATCGGTCGACGATTTCCAAGGGCGGGGGCTTTGGACACATGACAACAAAATCAGGCCTGCTGCTGTTGCTGGGGTACTGCGCCGCGACGGCCCTGGCACAGGGCTCGACCGACCCGATGGAAGCGTGCTCGCAGCTGAGCGACTCCAACGCGCGACTTGCCTGCTTCGATCACGAAATACAGCGCCGTCACGCCGCAGCAGCCAGCGCGAAAAGTCCGGCAAATGCTGCACCTGCTTCTCCCGCTGCACCCGCCGGCAACACCCCGGCCCGCGCCGTCAGCCAGAAACCGGCAGATGACACCATCGGCCTGGATGGCAAGCAGCTCCTCATCAAGCGCAAGGAAGAAGGTATCGCGCCCGCGGCGCCCACGCATATCGTTGCGGTGCTCGCGCAACTGCGCCCACGGCCCGGCAACCAGTATTACTTCGAACTGGATAATGGGCAGGTCTGGGAATCCACCGACAATCAGGGCGCATTGCTCCTCGGCCCGCATGAAACCGTCACGATCCGCTCGGGGGTGTTGGGCTCGTTCTTCCTCAAGACACAGGAAGGCAACTCGATACGGGTTCATCGCCTCAAATAAGGAGCTGCACGCATGGCTACTGCCAACCCAGACACGGGCATCCGCGGACGAACGCGCCGAAATCATCAAACTGTATGCGCGAGCTGTGGAACAGCCACCAGCATTGGTGGTTCGGTCGCTTCGTGTTCGGTATCGGCACACGTGAAGATCTTTGCGTACAGCGCGGCGATCACTGGGTGTTCAGGACGCTGTTCATCAATGCCTGGCGCTCCCAGGCTGACGTCCCGTGGCAGACCGATAAGGATTCGCAGGAGGCGGTATGGCTGACATCGACACACGCTCAATCCCGGTGCGCAACCCCCGCACGGGCACTACGGACTTCTCCTTTGCCGCGGCGACTGCGGCGGAGGTTGCGCAAAAGGCGGCCCGGCTGCGCCGCAATCAACAGGCATGGGCCGCCCGCTCCATCGGCGAGCGCATCGGCATCATGCGGCGCTGGGTCGCGGAGCTGCTCGCCCATGCCAGGGCCATCGGCGCTGCCGATGGCGCCGACACCGGCGGTTGCCACACCTCCCAGTTCACCGCCTTCATTGCGGTCGCAAACATCAACGGCTGGTGCGAGGACGCGGAGGCCGTGCTGGCCCGGGCCCACATCAGCGGCCCTTCGCTGAGCATGCCGACAGTCCACATCCGTTCGCAGCTGGTGCCCTATTCCCTCGTCGGTGTCATCAGTCCCTGGAACGCCCCGATGATGCTGTCGCTGCTCGATGCCGTGCCGGCGCTGTTCGCGGGATCCGCGGTGCTGTTGAAGCCCAGCGAGGTGACACCGCGGTTCGTCGAACCGCTCATGCACACCGTCAGCCGGGTACCGGAACTCGCCGAAGTCTTCGATGTCGTGCTGGGCGACGGCCGCACCGGCCAGGACCTCGTCGCGAACGTAGACCTCGTGTGTTTTACGGGCAGCGTGCCGAACGGCCGCAAGGTGGCCCTGGCCTGTGCCGAACGGCTGATTCCCTGCTTTCTGGAACTGGGCGGGAAGGATCCGGCCATCGTCACCGCGGATGCCGACATCGACCGTGCGACCACCGCGGTGCTGCGCGGCGGCGTGTACGCCACCGGCCAGGTCTGTTACTCGGTCGAACGGGTGTACGTGCATCGGTCCATCCACGACCGTTTCGTCGCAGAACTGGTCGCGAAGGCGAAGCAGGTTCTGCTGAATGACCAGAATCCGTTGGACGGCCACATCGGACCCTTCATTTTCGTGCGCCAGCCACAGATCGTCGAAGCCCACCTCGCCGATGCCGTGGCCAAGGGCGCGAAAATCCTCACGGGCGGCGTCACGGAGTCCTTGGGCGGCGGGTTGTACATGCGGCCGACCGTCGTGACAGAGGTCAACCACACCATGCGGCTCATGCGTGAGGAAACTTTTGGTCCAATCCTGCCGGTGATGCGGTTCGACACCGTCGAGGAGGCCATCGGGCTTGCGAACGACACCGAATTCGGACTCACGGCATCAGTGATTACCGGCACCGAAGAGGCAGGCCAACGGATTGCCGAACAGGTGAATGCGGGGAGCGTCTTTGTCCAGGACACTTTCCTTACCTTTGCCAAACTGCGCAAGATCGGCACTCACAGCTTCGGGGTTTCCGGCCTCGGCGGGTCGCGCACCGGTCCGGACTCCATCATGCGTTTCCTGCGGCGCAAGGCCATCATGAGCAATCAGGGTGCGCCTGCCAGCATCCTGGATGACAAACCGGGAGACGTGGCAGGTCCCCGGCGCTGAACCCGGGCCGGGCAGCAAACAAGCGAGGACGAGTGTCATACCGGTCAGGATTTCTGGTCGTCGTCGCGCTGACTGCGGGTGTGGCGGCTGCGTTCGGCTATACGGGCGGGTGGTTCTCGCCGCACCGTCTGGGTCCGCAGCGGATGATTGCGGCCCTCGAGGCCGCCGGCGGAGTGCATCCCGGGTTCCGGCGCAATCACGCCAAAGGGCTGTGCGTCACGGGGTACTTCGACAGCAACGGCGCCGGCGCCCGACTTTCAAAAGCCGTGGTGTTCGCATCCGGCCGCGTGCCGGTCGTCGGTCGCCTGGCGCTGGCGGGTGGCCAGCCTTTCCAGCCCGACGCTGCGCGGACGACTCGCAGTTTTGCGCTGCGCTTCACCCTGCCCGATGGCGAGGAATGGCGCACCGGGATGAATGCAATTCCGGTTTTCCCGTTCCGCACCCCGCGGGCATTCTACGAACAGCTGGTCGCTTCGCGGCCGGATCCGGCCACCGGCAAACCCGCTCCGCGCAGGATGGCTGAATTCCTGGGCGCGCACCCGGAAACGGCGCGCGCCCTCAAAGTTCTCGGCGACCAACCCGTGTCATCGGGCTTCGCCGATTCCACCTTCAACAGCCTCGATGCCTTCCGGTTCGTGGCGGCCACGGGCGCCTCTGTCCCGGTACGTTGGGCGCTGGTTCCAATCCAGGCCTTCTCTGCAGATGAGTCCGCGGCGGCCGGATCGCGGGCGCCGAACTACCTCTTCGACGCTGTCGTCACGACGTTGCAGCATCAGCCGCTGCAGTGGCACCTCGTCGTTACCATCGCCCAACCCGGCGATCCGACGAACGATGCGACTCAGGCATGGCCAGCTGATCGCGAGCAGGTCGATATCGGCACGCTCACCATCGACCATGCACAAGGCGAAGACGGTGGCGCCTGCCGTGACATCAATTTCGATCCGCTGGTCCTGCCGTCGGGCATCGAGCCCTCCGACGATCCGCTGCTGAGCGCACGTTCCGCCGCCTACGCGCGTTCGTTCACGCTGCGCGCGGGTGAAACGAAGGCACCCAGTGCCGTGCAGACCGCGCCAGCCGCGGGCGGAGACCGGCCATGAACGGAGCGCCGCAATTCACGGCCGTCACGCGCCTCCTGCACTGGCTGATGGCTGCCATGGTCCTGACCATGCTGTTCATCGGTGTGGGCATGGTGTCCACGGTATCGGGCCGCTATCACGCTCTCGTGTCCATACACCGGCCGCTCGGGATTGCGATATTCGTGCTGGTGCTGATCCGCCTCGTCAACCGTTGGCTGCATCCCGGACCGCCACTGCCCGCACATCTGAACAGCCTGGAGCGCTTTGCCGCCAAGGCCTCGCAGGTGGTGTTGTACGCCTTGATGATCGCCATGCCGCTCGTTGGCTGGGGCATGCTCTCAGCCGCGCCCTACCCCATCGTGCTGGCCGGCAGCGTTCACTTACCACCCATCCTGCCGCACAGCGCAGCCCTTTATGCCATCCTGCGCCGGGCGCACACGGTGCTGGCCTATGCCTTCTTCGCCACATTCCTCGCGCATTTTGGCGCGGCCCTCGTGCATGGGTTGATCTATCGGGACGGCGTGTTCACCAGCATGATGCCCTGGAAGGTTCGGCCTAGGGACTCCTCGAGCAGCGCGTAGCCCGATTTTGAATACGACCGAGACATTCCTGGTCGCGATGATCCTGATCTTCGCCGTGCCCTACCTGATCTGGAGGCTGGGCCGGACGGACTACTACGCGCCCCTGGTCGTGGTCCAAATCATCGTCGGCATAGTCCTGGGGCCTGGTGTGCTCGGCACCCTCTACCCCGCGTATCACGCGGCCCTATTCACGCCACCGGTGATCCAGGCGTTGAACGGCATCGCCTGGTGGGGCGTCATGCTGTTCGTGTGGATCGCGGGCATCGAGTTGGACCTGCGTCAGGCCTGGGAGCACCGGCGCGAGAGCGGCATTACCGCCGCCCTGGCGATGGGCACTCCGCTGCTGTTGGGCAGTGCGGTCACCGTCGTCCTCACACACATGAATGGCTGGATGGGCTCCGCCGCCCGACCGTGGCAGTTCATCCTCGGCACCGGCATGGCCTGCGCGGTGACCGCCCTGCCGGTGCTGATTCTCTTTCTCGAAAAGCTCGAAATGCTTCGCCAGCCGCTGGGCCAGCGGATCCTGCGCTATGCCAGTCTTGATGACATCGCGATCTGGGGTGTGCTGGCGCTGATTCTCATGGACTGGCAGCGCGTCGGCTGGCAGCTCGGCTTTGTCGTGGTGTTTGGTTGCGCGGCATATCTGTTCCGCAAGCTCATGCCGCGACTTGCGGAGTCGGATCGGTGGTACGTCGGCATGGTGTGGCTCGCCCTGTGTGGCTTCGCAGCCGAATGGTCGGGACTGCACTTCATGGTGGGTGCGTTCCTGTCGGGAGCCGTGATCGATACCCACTGGTTTACCCAGAAGCACGTGGACCGGCTGCGGCAGAACACCGGCGGGACCTTCACCGCGCTGCTGCTCATGTCGATCGGCAGCACGATGCTGACGATACCGCGCGTCACACCGCGCCTGCGGGGCATCGCTGCGACCTGAGCGCTGGCGACATCGGCGGATCCTCTTACAGGCGCAACGCCGCACCACCGAATATCTACGTCGCAGGGAGCACCAATGTTCCCGGCGCCGAATCCATGGCGATTGTGTCAGCCGACTACCTGACGGTGCGTTCCTGTGCTATGCCATCAGCCAGCTGTCAGGATCCAAGCCCGCCTGGCTGTCGATCCGCAATGCTTCCGAACCGCAGATCGTCGCGTCCATTACGCCCGCGGGCGCGGCTTATCGCCCAGGTAGTCGGGCGGCGTCGCAGTGGCTCCCGCGGGAGCCTGGCGCCATCGCGCGGATGTCACGATGGTTTCGATTTCGGTGAGTTCGCGGTTGTAGATGCGCAGCCGGGTACTGACAATCACCGGCGAGCCGTTCTCGAGCATCCGCGCGTAGAACCCGATCGTTCCCCATTCGGGGTCGGCGATGTACAGACGATAGGGCCGCACACCGGTGGCGTTCTTCCAGAAGCCATCGGGAATCGGCAGCGGCACGCTGTTCTCGGAGTAGCGCACCCCCCTGGCAAGCGGCACCTTGCTCGGGTCGTGAGCGACGAGAGCCGCGATGAACTGGCCCCATCGCAATCGCCGCTGCCCACATTGGGCGGCGGCGCAGTGGTTTGGGCCGGCACAGCGCTGGCAAACCACCCCAAGGTTCCTGCGGCCAGCGCAGGCAATAGCCGACGGACCCTCCGGTACGGACGCACTTCAGTTCTGCCATGGCAACGGCGGGTAGATGTGCACTTCGGTATGCACCCCGAGCTCCTGCAGGCGCTTGTGCCACGTCGCCTCGTCCAGGTCGGTCTCGAGCTTGCCGCTTGAGGTGTCGAGGATGAAATACCGGGTATCCGGCGTGCCCGCGAAGTCCAGGTCGTTGGTGAATGAGCGGCTGGAATCCGGTAAGACTCCCAGGGCGCCCGTGACAAACTGGCCGGTGACCGTGTAGGCCGCTATGGTGCCCGGCAGCAGCCGGCCGCCGTCGTGCTTCACCAGCTTGGTCTGGCCGCCTTTGTCAGGTTGCAGGTAGTAGCTGTTCGGCAAAACCACCACCGGACCCGACACGCTCGCCGCGAAGGCGCTCATGGCGAACATCAACAGGGAGGCACAGGCCAGGGACCGGATCAGAGGCAAAGAACGTACGCGCATGTTGGCGACCAACCTCACAGTGTTTTAGGAGAATCTATTGTCTGGGACACGGCAAGCGTGCCGCCAGTTGCATGGTGCAATGGGCGGGCCGTAGCGTCCAGCCCCGCATTGCGCCTTTATCTGCCCCGTGGACGCCCGGATTCGCCGATGTCGAAATCCACCCGCGCCGTTCGTCGTCTCCTTGACCGGATCGACACAAGGTCCCGGCAATCCATCGTTGCCGCACGGCGACCACGCGTAAGTTTGTGTTTTCAAAGAATATCAGCATGAAAGTCATGGTAATGGTCAAGGCGACCGTCTCCAGCGAGGCGGGAATCATGCCGGGTGAAGCGTTGCTGTCGGCCATGGACCGGTTCAACGCGGAACTGATCAAGGCCGGTGTCATGCTGGCGGGATTCTGGCTCTGGCAGGTGAAATCCATCGAGGAAGCCATTGAGTGGCTGCGGCGCTGCCCGAATCCGCATGCTGCGGTTCAGCGAGGATCTGCGCTCGAAAGAGCTGCTCACACTGTCACAGTCCCTTGCCTCGGATCAGGGTGGCGTCCGCGTCCGCATCCGGGGTGATCACGCGACCGTCGACGATGGACCCTTCGCCGCGGCCCGCTGGGCGACGATTGAAGTACGGGAGCTGGGCCCCTGCTTCACATAAATCGCACCATTGAGGCGGTCTGGCGCATGGAATCGACCAAGATCATTGCCAGGTTGACGCGGATGCTGCGGCAGATCGGACTAGCCGAGATAGGTTTTGCGCTTATCCAGCCGATGCACGATTTCGCGCGGATAGATACCAGTATGCCTTGTGCGCACCTCGATCGGCAGCCGCTCGGGTGGCACCGGCTCGTCCGGGCACGACGTCAGGATCGCATCGAATTGTTCCTGCATGCCGTCCTTGAACTCCGTGTGCGAAATGATGAACAGATCGTTATTGCGGATTCCGTTCAGCACCCGCTCCCCGGCCTCGAGGGGGCTCATCAGACCTGCGCCGAAGGCGGGACGCGGCTTCCCATCCGGGCCCGGCGGCGGCGGCGGACGGGATCCCGGCGGCAGATTGTCGGTGCTAACGCCACCCGGGCAGAACACCGACGTGCCGATGTTGGTGCCTTCAAGTTCGATGCGCAGCGCTTCCATGATGCCGACGGCGGCGAATTTGGTTGAGGTGTAGATGCCGGCGGTCACCGCAGGCAGCAGTCCGCTCATCGAGGCGGTCGTGACAAAGTGGCCGCCTTCGTTGTGTTCCTTCATGTGCGGCAGGATCACGGACACGCTGTGATAGATCGCGCCGAAGTTCACGTCGATTGAGTTCTGCCAGTCTTCGGCCGTCGCGCCCCCACGACGTCGTGCTTGACCGGGAATACGGGCGCATCCTTGGCGAACAGCGGCATCGCCAGGGCGAGGCGCTTCTCGTTCCGGTATCCGATCACGACGTTCATGCCGGCGTTCGAGCAGGCGCGGGCAATACCCAGACCGATGCCGTCCGAAGCGGCGGTGACGTAGACGGTTTTGCCCTTCACATCGCTGAGCGGCGGCGGCTGCGACAGCTTCGGCTCCGGCGGCGGAGGCGGCCGGGCGCCCGGAGGCGGAGGCGGCAGGTCACCTGCCTGCTGTGCTGCGGTGATCGGACTCCCACCGAGGCCTGCCAACAGCGTTGCTGC
>Ga0182030_10018216_pt1 | contig 13487 bp, 16 predicted proteins | sample 812S3MmetaG_FD_121299 | JGI IMG/M metagenome (GOLD analysis project Ga0182030, IMG submission 121299) | Permafrost microbial communities from Stordalen Mire, Sweden - 812S3M metaG (Illumina Assembly) | ecosystem: Environmental > Terrestrial > Soil > Wetlands > Permafrost | place: Sweden... | reverse complement strand
GCGCCGGAAAAAGCGCCCCGCAGGTGGTCCCCAACTGAGGAAATCGGGTGGTCCCGAACTCAGGAAATTAGGTGGTCTTCAACCGAGGAAACTGGGTGGTCCCCAACAGAGGAAATCCTGCAGGACCTCGCAGCGCGATCGACTTCCTGACGCAGGCGACCCCCTCAGGGACCTACGGAGCCGTAATAGCGATCGATCCGAGCACTGAAGCTATCAGCGGGTGCGGGTACTTGGGCGGCGACTCGCTGAAGGGCGTCCAGCGCTTCATTGAAAAGCATTCAGAAGACAATCTGTATTGGACACCCAATGCCCTGACGCGCGCGATCAATAAGAAAGCGAAGCGCACCGACATTAGCTGCATGCGCTGTGTGCATCTCGATAAAGACGACCCGTCAGAGTCGGCATTGCAACGAATCAGATCTTACCATTTGAAACCGACAATGATCGTCGCAAGCGGTGGCGGGTACAACGCCTACTGGCTCCTGGACAAGCCCATACACGCCAATGGGAATATAGATCGATTGGAGGACGCTAACCGCCGCGTGATCCTTGATCTCGGCGGCGATATCGGCACTCAGAATCTCGATCGCATCTTGCGGCTGCCGGGCACTATTAACTGGCCAACCAAAACTAAGCTCGCCCGAGGGCGCGTGGCCGTCAAGGCCCGGTTGATTGACTATAACCCGCAACTCAAGTACCGCCTCGACGACTTTCGTCCCGTAACGGACCACGAGCGTCGCGCATGGGAGAAAGGAACTAAGGCAGAGGATCGGTCCGCTGAACTGTTGAGAAAAGTTCTGCGCGATGTGAAGGGAGGGCTCGACGATGTGTCTATCCATGCGAAATACGACGCCACCGACGCTCACGCAATTGATCAGGCCAATCCAAGCCGCGCCGTACAACGCTGCATTGACAAGGCACGAAAAGATGCCGGGACGGCACCCCTACTGACGCTGCGCACGGCGTCCGACATCGTTAACAATCCCGTGCCGGCTAAGTGGTTACTGAAGCCATATTTGGAGCAGGACGTTACGGCGGTAATCGCGGGAGATTATGGTACGTTCAAATCCTTTCTGTGCCTTGATTGGTGCCTGCACATAGCGACCGGAAAAACGTGGCACGGGGACCCGCGCGACGCTATCGAAGCACAGCCAGTAATTTTCATTAGCGCCGAAGGTCGCGGCCTGGCGAAACGCATCCGTGCATGGGCAATGCATCACTCTGGCGAAACCACGTTAGCGACGATGAAGTTCTATGCCATCGAGGCAGCTGTCAATCTGTCGGCTCCAGAGTGGATGCATGCGCTGGTAGAGGCGATTGATGCACTTGGAGTGACACCCGCGTTAGTGGTGGTCGACACCCTGAACAAAAACTCCAGCGGCGTTGAGGAAAGCAATTCCAACATGCAGACGTTTTTAAACACGGTCAACACTGACCTGCGAATGCGCTATCGATGCGCGGTGTTGCTGGTTCACCATGTCGGGCACACCAACCAGGATCGGGCACGTGGTCCAATCTCCCTGGTCGCGAACACCGACGCAATGTTCATGGTTGAGCGCACAGGTGATTCGATAGCGCTCAAGACGGTGCGATTGAAGGACAGCGAAGTGCCGCCGCCGATCGGATTGCGCATGAAGGTCATTGACTTGGGCTTGGACAGCGAACGCCAGCCTCAAAGCTCGCTGGTGCTGACAGCGGCTGCTGCCTTCGACGTGCGCGTAGTGCCGAAAGGCTCCAACCAGCGAAAGGTATGGGACGCGCTAACAGGCGCAGAAGAGACCACGTATTCGAAAGAGCAACTGTGGAAACTGGCCCGCTCGGTAATTGCTCCGACGCGGGTGCCTGAAGCCATCACAGGGTTGTGCGCATCCGCTTGGATTGTCGATCGTGGCGCGCAGTGGGAGTTTCTGAAATGAATCGTTCGATTACGAAGTTACGAGGGATTACGAATCGTCACGAATCGTACGGTGCCGTAACACGTACGCCACTTACGAATATGCATGCATGTGTATGCATTCGTAAGTTCGTAACGGGGCGAGGACGCCCGATGTCGCATCGACGGAGAGGCTGTGAAAAATACCTATAGCAGCGACTGGATTTTTATCATGGTTATTTGCATAGCGCATTGGTGGGGATTCTGATGTCGAAGAAAAGCGAACTTCGAAAGCGCCGCGCATCGGAAGCGGGGCCGATTGTTGTAAAAAGCAAGCGCAATACAAAATCAGGCCGACCGCGCCATCGATTTCAGAAAGGCGTGAGCGGCAATCCTCACGGCCGCAAGCCCGGTACACCCAACAAATTGAGCCGCGCGGCCAAAGAGGCGTTCGAGCTGGCCTTTGACGGCATTGGCGGCGTCGAGGCGCTGATGACATGGGCACGGCGCAATCGCACGGAATTTTACAAGCTGTACGCTCGATTGATCCCGGCCGATTTGAAGCTGACGCTGCCCCCGGCCATTGGCACCGAGCCGATCGCTACGGCCGAGGAAGCTTCGCGTGTGTATTCGATGCTCATGGGCGATACGCGCATCGATTTGAGCGGTATTCAATATTTACCGACGTCGGTGGTCGCCGAGCAAGGGCCGCGCGTGCCAGCGGCCGACATCGAGCAAAGCCAATGAGCCCGCTATACAACAATCAGGTACGTATAGCGTCGCCCTACCGCTCATCACATCAGCCAGTTACGCGAGGCGTATTGGATATACGGGAAACACATGTTTACTGTATGGCCGCAGCGTCTTACGATGCCGCCATCATTCTGGAGGCGTCATGGTCAAAGCAAAACGAGCCGGGCTGTACCTGCGCGTCAGCACCGGCAGCCAAACAGTCGATAATCAACGTATTGCGCTTGAGCGCGTCGCCGAGCAGCGCGGCTGGCACATTGTCGGCCAGTACGTCGATCACGGCATCAGCGGCTCCAAGGGCCGTTTATCGCGGCCGGCGTTCGATAAGCTGGCCAAGGATGCCGCGCACGGCAAGCTCGATATCGTCGCGGCGTGGTCGATCGATCGCATCGGCCGTAGCTTGGGGCACCTCGTCGAATTCATGGACGAGCTGCGCCAGCAAGGCGTGGGAATATACCTGCACCAACAGCAAGTCGATACGGCCAGCGCTGCCGGCCGAGCTTTCCTACAAATGGCCGGCGTGTTCGCCGAATTCGAGCGCTCGATCATCGTCGAGCGCATCCATGCCGGCCTGTCACGCGCTCGTGCTCAAGGCAAGCGGCTCGGCCGGCCTTCCAGCATCACGGCCAAGCTCACCGAGCGTATCCATGAGCTACGCGCCAAAGGCCACGGAAAGATTCGTATCGGCCGCGAACTCAAAATCGGCACCGGCACCGTACAGCGAGTGCTCGCCGCCTAGCGTCGCTGTTGGCGGGCGCAATTCGCGCGCCCACCCAGTTGGCATGGCTTTCCTTCGTCGCGGCACCCGGCGGCGCCGCGCCCACGTGGCGGTCGCATGAGCGCCAGAGCCATCCAATTCGACTGGCGTCGCCCCGACTACATGGCGATCTTTCAGCAGCGCACGGCACGGCTACAGCGCCTGCGTGCCAATCCGTCAGCGCTGCCGGCGCTCAAGCTGTATTACCGCGAACATCCGGCGCAATTCATCAGCGATTTCGGATGTACGTTCGATCCCAGGCACGTCGAGCGCGGCCTCCCAACGACGATACCGTTCCTGCTATTCGCCCGCCAGGTCGAATGGGTCACTTGGCTGCTTGAGCGATGGCGTGCCGGCGAACCCGGCATCACTGAAAAATCGCGTGAAATGGGCATGAGCTGGCTGACGGTCGCCACGGCATGCACCTTGTGCTTGTTCAATCACGGCATGGTCATCGGCTTCGGCTCGCGCAAGGAGGAATACGTCGATTTGCGCGCCAATCCCAAATCGTTGTTCGAAAAGGCGCGCATGTTCCTACTGAATGTGCCGGCCGAGTTTTTGGGCGGCTGGGAGCGTGACAAACACAGCCCGCATATGCGCATTGTATTTCCTGGCACCGGTTCGGCCATGACCGGCGAATCCGGCGACGGCATCGGGCGCGGCGATCGCACGTCGATTTATTTCGTGGACGAAGCCGCATTCCTTGAGCGGCCCGAATCGGTCGATGCGTCGTTGAGCCAAACCACCAATTGCCGTATCGATGTCAGCACACCCAATGGCCTAGCCAATCCGTTCGCCCAAAAACGCTTCAGTGGCAAGATCAAAGTGTTTACGTTTCATTGGCGCGAAGATCCCCGCAAGGACCAAGCCTGGTACGACAAGCAGCTCGCCGAGTTGGACCCAGTCACCATCGCCAGCGAAATCGACATCGATTATCGCGGCAGCGTCGAAGGACAGTTAATTCCGAGCGCATGGATACAAGCCGCGATCGGGGCTCACCTCAAACTGGGCATTGAGCCCACCGGGTTCAAATACGCCGGCCTCGATATCGCTGACGAAGGAAAAGATTTGAACGCCATCGCTTTGCGCCACGGCGTCGTGCTTGAGCATATCGAATCATGGTCCGGCAAAGGCTCGGACATCTTCAAAACCGTCGTCAAAGCCTTCCACATCCTGGACGCCTTCGACTATCGATCGCTGGAATACGATGCCGATGGCTTGGGCTCAGGCGTTCGCGGCGACGCCAACGTCATCAATGAGCAGCGCCGCGCCAACGGTATCGACGTGATCAACGATGATCCTTTCCGCGGCTCAGGGGCCGTGTGGCAACCAGATTCGGAGATGGTCGCCGAGCGAAAGAACAAAGATTTCTTTGCGAATGCCAAAGCGCAGGCGTGGTGGGCTTTGCGATTACGCTTTCAAAACACCTATCGCGCCGTCGTTGCCGGCCTGGCCGTGCCGCCCGATGAAATCATTTCAATCGACCCGAATTTGGGCGAGCTGACACAGCTCACACAAGAGCTATCGCAGCCGACGTACTCGCTCAATTGGGTCGGCAAAATATTGATCGATAAGGCGCCGGACGGCATGCGATCGCCGAACTTGGCCGACGCCGTAATGATCGCCTTTCAACCTTCAACCGAATCTCTTGCGATTTGGGCGAAGCTCGGCGCCGCCGACTGACGCCCCTCACTTTCACAACACGAGGTTTATATGAACGTAAATTCAGCCAAGGCAGCGCTAGCCAAAGCAATCGCCCATCAACGGAAAATAACCGAGCACTTGGCGGCTCGAAACGCCCCAATTGAACGCGCCGAACAGCTACACGCGCAAGCAGTGGCGAAGATCGCTGAAATTAAAACGGCGCTTGCGGCCGCGCAGGACGAGCAGGATCGCCGCATCGAAGCCGCATTGACCGCTGGCCGGCCGATCGAAGCGCTAGGCGAAGCAGGCGACCAGGTGGCACAGCTCGGCACGGCGACTCATGAGGCCGACGCTGCGGCGCGGGTGCTGGCGGCTTGGCGAACACAGCGCGACGCGCTAGCCAATGACCTCACAATGGCCGACGCCGCGGTCATCAAGGCACAGCGGGCCGTTACGGCCGCCCTCGCGAGCGAGCTTGCGACACAGTTGCTTCGCAAACGAGTCGAATTGCGCGACGCCGAGGAAGATTTGCTCGCGCTCATCACCGTCGCGCCTGAAATCGCCGACGTACAAGCCGTGCAAGATTCGCTGCTATGGCTTAGCGATCCCGACCAATTCTATCCGGGCCCGCTCGGCTTGAACAAGCTGAATGAGAACGGCATGCACCACAAGCGCATCCATGCGTTCGCCGAGGCATGGCCGGCGCGCATCGAGGCAGTGCAGGCGACAGACGAGGCGACGGACGTTGCGGCTTGAATGCGGGGCGTGGTGATCACGCTCGGTGGCTAGGCGCCACTGCCGGCGCGCGTACTTCCTTTCGTGGCGGCCGGCACTTTTTTTGATTGTGTTTTTAACTGAAGGAGTTATTTCAATGGGAAAGATATATGCGGCAAAATGTTTTGAGCCTTTGACTCGCGCCAAGGCGACAACTGACACATTGCTCACGCCGGGCACTACGCTGCACGCTGAGCCGGTGGGCAAGGTGTTGGCGCTTGGTAAGGTGTGGACAGGCGAACAACAGCCCCTCGATGACAACGATTGCGACGTAATCGCGGATTCGATCTTGGAAGGGCTCGGTTCATTGAGCGCGGCGCAGCGGGCAAGGATCGTCGAGAAGATCGCCAAATCGGGAACCTCAGGCTGGCGCGTCGGTGGTATGGGACAGGCCACACCGGACAGCTACAGTCATTTGGATGCGGGGCTCCAGCGCTCAATGCAATCCATTGCAGCCATCAACGATGTCAACCGACGGTTCTACGACGGCCAAACGATCGAGGCTCGCAGCGGCTCGGGCATGGGCGGGAAAATCTCGGCGATCAATGAAGCCAATCGCAGGTTCTACGGGCGCTAGGCCCGAGCGCGTGCAGCCGAACGACATGCAGCGACAAAACATCGGCGGCAGCCGCAGCGGGGTGTGTCCGAGACACTACGGACTTCCAGCTCCGTGAAGCGGTCGAGGCAGCGATCTGCCATCGGCGAAAGGTGCAACAGCATCCTCGCGGCGCCTCTCGACCCGTCCGCAAGGACGGAGCACGAGGCGACTTATGGGTACGCTTATGGACGAATGGCTGTATGAGGAATGTCCTTGCGATAAATGCGCGCGCTTCGGCTTGGCAGAAGCGCGGTCGGCGTTCGAATGCTTTTTGCGCTAGCGCGGCCGCTGGCGCAATGACGCGCGCGTGCCGAGCCGTGAGCTGTACGCTCACAAGTTCCCCCTCGATGCCGTTTTAAACGCCCGGTCAGGCGAAAGCTGACGGTAACCTTCGGCATTTCGGCGCACCCCCGCCAGCATTCAACGGCCACAGCCGTCAAAGCCGCTTAAATCAGGGCTCAGCGCGCCGTCACGCCACCGATCGTAGTGCGCTGCACTGATGGGATTCGCTACGGAGTCATGGACATTCTCTCTTATGGTTGGATTACGGGCAGCGCATCGAAGCTGCCGCAAACCGCACGATAAAACTAGGAGAACGACATGAGCGAAACGAAGAAGCGCGCGAAGAAAAACATTGTAACGAAAGCCGATGATGGCGTGGTGACGCTGCGAGCATTGGCCAGCGAGTTGAAGATCACGCCACGCGCTGCGCGCATCAAATTGCGCGCCGCCGAATTGAAGCGCGACGGCTTGTGGGCTTGGAAGGTGGGATCGGCCGAATTGACCAAAATCCGCAAGCTGCTGGCGGAGTAAAGCCAATGGACAAAATGCAAAACATCATCAAGCGCGAATTCGAAACCGATTCAGGCTTGATCGTCAACTCGATCATTTTCACCGAAGACGAGAGGATCATCGTTGAGGCCAGCGGCGATGATAAGCGCCACATCCCAGCGCAAAGTTACGTCATGGAAATCGGCTCGGATGACGATTGCTTTATGTTCGTCGGCCCCACGAACGAAGTCAGCTTCGATTATCCGGCCGACTGGTCCGATGCAATCGACGAAAACAATTTCTCGTAAGGATTCATACGATGAGCGATCGTTCGAACGTGGGCTCCAATTAAGGCGGCGTCATGAACAAATTCGAAGCTTGGACCGTAACCATCATCATCCTGGCAATCTTGCTGGCAATTCCAACGTGGGTATATCGATGGTTTCTCTTGCTGATCGTGATGCCGCTGTTGATCGGCGTATTGCTACTGTAAGGAGACTGCAGAAATCACGCCTCAGAATTCCAATAACGCCGCCTTCGGTCGGCTTTTTTTGGAGTTGAAAAGTAATGTGGATTATGCATCGCGGACCGCTTTTTAGGACGTTTTGGCGAAAATATTTTGACGTATCAATCAGATACACAAAAACTGTACTAGTGATTGGGGATCAGGATAGTTCATAGGGTAGTGAATCACCTTTTATGGAGTATCTGAAAATGAGCCAGACAACAATCTACAGCGCATATGCGCGCCTTAATGATCAAGCGGCATTGACCACGCTACTTGCGCCAATCAATGACGCGCACGAATTGCAATCGATTCTGCGCCGAGCGAAGTCGCCCTGCCTAATCCAAGGTTATGATCCCGAGACCCGAATTGCGCGCTACGTAGCATTCGACGGCAAAATCGTCGCGTGCTATTCAGTCACGGATATTTCCTTGCGCCAGGCGGCCGAGATCGCCGCTGTATGTGATGACATTCCCCTGTTCAGCGCTACCGCGATCACGACGGCGACGGCGAGTGTACTGGGCTGCACCATCGCCATGGTGCAATAGTCATGAGCGCAATAGAGAAAACACTCAAGACAACGAGTAAACATGTCTTCAATGTTGCTGGCGTGCACTACGATAGAGACGATACCGACGAATACGAACGGCAATCGAAGCGACTACTGACGCCACTCGGACGTCCTAAATCACTGTTGCAAGAAATGAGCGGACTGCGTTGGGTTCCACACGTCCATCACTACGATCCAAAGAAACGAGTGGCAAGGTATGTGTTCCGCGATCATGGACTCATTCGCTATACGATCACCAATGTTTCCAGGCAACAGTTCCAAGCGATTTCTGCTGCCAGCGATCGGCTGCCGCATCTGGACTATGAACTGTTCTATGCAGCAGCTCGCAAAGCGCTTGGTGTAGATGTGATCGACATAGCGGAGTGCGGTGAGGGGCCATTCAACGCCGGAGGGACTGACGCCTGACCGGCCAGGCCGTCACGATCGTCAACGGTCGTGGCGGCTTTTTTGGGGCGTTAATCCCCGCTTGCGCGCCGCCCTGCGCCGCAGCCACACGAGCGCATCAATCAAATCGTCGATCGGTTGGCGATTCTTGCGCATGCCTGGGATGTTCACCTTACTTTGCCCCAACGACACGCTTCAACGGCCATATGTGGCGGAATCGGTGAGAAATTCGCCAACCCTAGAGCGCCTGGGGTTATCCTCACTTGCATTGGACGGGGCAAATCGCATGCTGCGTAACTGGTTTAAGAGCCAAAGAAGCATTCATTTAGCATCGGTTCGGGACGGCACGGCAGATTTGGAGCGGTTTCTCGTGGCGCTAAAGGGCATGTCCGATCAGGAATTAGGGATGGTAGTGGCTATGGCCGCTATCCTCCGAATGGAGCTGCGTCCACAAGGGCTTTTCCCCGACGAAGCACTCGACATTGCTTCGACGCTACCGAAAAGTGAGCGTAAAGCCGTGAGAAGTGGCATGTCGGGCCTAGCTTTAAACCTCCAAAAGAAGAACGATCCAAGTGCGGGTGCTGCGATGGTGTGGTTGCACACTCTTCGTGCGCTTCAATTCCCGGAACTACGCTTGCTAGGTCGTCAAATGTGGGGCGAACTTCAAAGAGGTTTCCCACACGTGTTCGCTGCTTTCCATTTCATGGAAGACACTGTTGGGCAACCTCTGCCGTTGGGAGCCCTTCAGGCCAGTCAATTTATTCCCGTGGGCCTCGAACCGTTTGAGCGCTAAATCTCTGCCTTTCCGGGCAGAGCGTTGAAGTCTCACGCGGCTGCGCGCAACGCTGGGCGACGAATACCCCGTGGTCAAAGTCGTGAGCCGGCTCAAGTGCCGTACCTGCGGCTCAAAGCAAGTCACGGTGACATTCCTCGCGCCGCATCGAGCTGTGGGCAATTTGGCGTACTTGTTCCACGAACAAGCCGGCTAATTGCTATGCTTTCCCAATGTCGTCATCGCGCATTCACGCAAACAAGGTTTTCTGCCTCGGCGCGGAGATAGTACTTTGTTGCGCGATGGCGCTATCAAGCGCATATGTCGCCGCGTCACAGCCTACTCCGCACGTACCAACTCCAGAGACAAGCGAAAGCAATTCCAATGAAGAACAACGCGGAACCGAGAAACTTCCGATGGTTGTCAATATACAATCTATCCCCCCGCCAACCAAAGAAGAAAAGGCCCAACAGGCCGAAGATCGCCGGGAAAAGTTTGAGACCGATAGATGGCTTATCGAGCTGAATGGCGGCTTGGTAGTCGCCACTGTGGCGCTGTTCATCGCTACTCTGCTCTTGTGGCGCTCTACTCGACGACTTGTCATTGACGCTGGGGCAGCTGCTGCGGCTACAGTCAATGCTTTGCAAGCTACTGAGAGGGCTTATTTGTTCGTGGAATTTCCTTCAAATGTAGCGCCGCTCACGAATAGTTCCGTGGGCATCCAGAATATCTTTGATGTAGTGATTTGGAACCATGGAAAGACGCCCGCTGAGGTTATTTTGATTCGCGGCTATCCGCTGGTTCAAGACAGTATTCCTCAAGCTCTCATTGACTTTGAGGGGAGCGAGCTTGAATTGCCACCTGGTCTTGGAATAGCTACGAATTGCTCTTACCCAATACCCATCAGTCATCGATTAACCGACACAGAGCGTAGTGACATTGAAGGATGGAACAGTAAATTGTTCATTGTTGGATGCATAAGCTACAGAGACATTTTCGGAGAAGTTAGAGAAACTGGCTTTTGTTGGGAGTTCCTCAGCCATATGGGTAATCAACGATTTATCCCAACTCGAACAAGCCTTTTGAACAAACGCACATAGAAGAGCAATTGACGCAAGTTTCGCGAAACGGGAACAACCGGCCTGTCGTTTGCATTTTTGCAAGATGCAACAGAATTACGTGAATTATTGCCGCTATTGAATCCAAACGAGACACTCGCGGCAACAATCACCGGAGGTGCTGACTCTTAACCTACGGTCGAAGCTCGCGCGTCGGGCGTAACGGTCGTTATACGATCGGATACACCCAGCACGACTGGGTCCATCATTTCTACTATCGCATCTGGCATCGCGACGGTCGCGATTGCGTCCTATTTTGGCGTGACTTTCACAAATAGTCGGCAAGCGAAACAGCTCAGCGAATCCATTTCGAATTTGGGCGCAGTGTCCAAGAACATTGAAGCGTTACAAGCCAAATCTTCCAGCTCGTTAGACGATCTACGAAAGTCCATAGATGATTCGGCGGCAGGAAAGCCGGAAACGCCGCAGGTAATCTTTGCAATCATGAACCATTCTGGATTAGCTTATCGATTCCCGGAAATGGTGGCCAGCTCGCACGAGTTGTCATACTGGGGCGCTGGCGTTTTTCTCATGGACGCTTTCTTGGCGGATGAACCAAATCGCAGCAAATACATTGCGGCCATGCAAGCCTTGGTCGATACGCCAGAAATGGCACCATCGTCCCGCGGCTTTGATCTCTATTTGCTCGGAAAGATGGAGCAATTTCGCGGTCAAAATGAACGTGCTGCGCGCTGGTTCGATAAATGTCGAGAGAGGGCGCCACAGATGTATGAGTTCTTGATGGCGCAAGACTCCGCGTATGATCTAAAATCTGTACCCGAATACATGGTGCGCCGACATGCTAACTAGTTCCGAAATTCATGGTGATGATGATCGGGGCTCAAGCACAAAAGCATCTGAAACGACCTATGCCTGAACCGGGGACCGGGAATGCCCATTCAAACATCGCCACGGGACGGCCATCACATTGTTCGCTCCCGATGACTCAGTAATGTATCCGTAGACCCCCGTGTTACTGAAACGGGGCATAAGAAGGACATGTAGACGTGACAAATCTTAAGAATCTGCGACTCCCCAAGCGCTTCGAGAACCTCCAGCAAGCTGCGGAAGACTTCCAGGCCGATCTGACTCAAATCGTCCGAAAAGTGCCCGACGCAACGGCGCGGGTGGAGCAGTTAATTCGTCAGGTCAGTGGAAGTGAGATGGGCAGATTTGAGATGGTTCTAGGGCCATCAGGGTCCGGTAAGACCACCTTTTTAAGCACGCTACAAAGGTTCTACTCTGGCGCGCATGTTACGCCCCTGCCCGATTCTCTTGCGCTAGACGAAATAGTTCCTGAAATCCAGAGGCTCGTCTCAACTCCAATTGATGGGCAAATATTCGTACTACTTGACAGAGATAATCCGGAACTTGACCCTGATTCGGTGCGACGGTTCTTTGAGGCTCTACGCCGCCTCTTCCGAACTCGGCAGGGAAGAATCTTGATCCTTTGGCCGATTACGGACGAAAATTCCGCTAACGCGCTTGCATCGTCTGCCTGGAACGTGGGAAGCGATAGCATCGTTGACGCCTCTCTTCGTGGTGTCTTTCATTTCAGGGGAATCCCGAAGGAACAATATTTCGACGTAGCTGATATCACTGCACGCTCGCTCAATTCCGGCCAAGGTCTGGAGGCATTTGGCCTTGGAAAGGCTGTTATTGCGCCTGACCTACAAGAGAGCAATACGCTTAGCCAGTTTTTCGGCCGCCTTGAGGCAAGATCTCAGGAGCTGAACAACCAGTTTGGCGATACGCTGAAGGAGCGGAAAGTCCCCAGTATCTGGATTCTCGTGGGCGGCGACGATACGCGTGAATTGAGCCTCACCACCGCCACCCTCACTCAAGGCACCGAAAAGAGGGTGGATATCGATCGAATGATTGATGTATTGGATTCAGGTGATTCCACAACCGGCTATCTCGGCGATTGGCGGGCACGTCGCGACCAAATCGCCTTTTTGCTACGCCATCTTGATGTCCGCATCTTTGAACTAACGCCAAATGTTGCGGTAAGCGCAATCCGCGCGTACGGCGATCCGGCTATTCAGACTGCTTTAAAAAAGAAAACCGATAGCGCCACAAACGCCATCCGCGCGATGGGTAGCGCGCGCTTCTTTCAATACTTGTCGAACGAATCTGGTTCGAATGCCGCCACGATTCGAGCGGCCTCACCTGACACTGCCGACGAGTATCGAAGAATTCAGAAGCTCGCTGCCAAAGACGATAAGTTGTTAAACAAGGCGCTGGCGGCCTGTCTTTCACAAGCGCTGGATGATGCCGGAATATCTGCTTCCGTTATCCCTGAACGACGCTCCCTTGACGCCAAGAGTAGCCTAAAACCTGATCTTCTCGTGGAAATGACCGATGGCCGAGTCGTCTGCCTTGAACCGACTTGGCGTACAACTGGATGTGGCATTGAGGGCGAAATTCCAGCGCAGCAAAGCACCATGTCGGTGGGGCATATTCAACAGTATCTCTTAGCGAAAGTTCTTGAATATGTGAAGGATATGGGGCTGTAAGCCTACCTCCTAAGAAAAACCTCGCTGCTTCAGTGCCAGATGCATCACCTATGGCGCGGCATTCGTGATGATGGCCCGATGCTGATGCGCTCGGCGTCAATCAGCCGCCGTCGCTGATCTCTGGGCATGCGCGTCAGGCGAAAGCACACCTGAACCTTCGGCCGATCGGCACTCAGCACGCACACGCACACGCCTATGCTGCCGATCGCCGCTTAAATCAGGTGTACCTCGGCCGAAGCGATATTGGGCGTGCGGCACTTGCCACGCACTTGCTCAGGTTCACTGCCGGGGGATTACGACGGCAAAAACCGGTGTAAACAATTGATTTTACTGGTCGGGGTGACAGGATTCGAACCTGCGACATCTACGTCCCAAACGTAGCGCTCTACCAGTCTGAGCTACACCCCGGCTATCGAACTCGTTCACCCGGTTGCCCCGATTCGCCGCCTAGCGG
>Ga0182030_10018213_pt1 | contig 13488 bp, 11 predicted proteins | sample 812S3MmetaG_FD_121299 | JGI IMG/M metagenome (GOLD analysis project Ga0182030, IMG submission 121299) | Permafrost microbial communities from Stordalen Mire, Sweden - 812S3M metaG (Illumina Assembly) | ecosystem: Environmental > Terrestrial > Soil > Wetlands > Permafrost | place: Sweden... | reverse complement strand
GCCGCATCGACCTCATCAACTACAGCTTCGACGCGCCGACCGGCTTCATGCTGATAGACGCGGCGCTGTCGGACCAGCCGGGCGCGGTCTGGGACGCACTCAAGCATCTGATCCTGCCGGCCGTCGTGCTCGGCACGGTGCCGCTCGGCGTCATCGCGCGGATGACGCGCAGCTCCATGCTCGAAGTGCTGAGCGAGGATTACGTCCGCACGGCGCGCGCGAAGGGGCTGTCGCCGTTCCGCGTCGTCGGCGTGCACGCCTTGCGCAACGCGCTACTGCCGGTCGTCACCGTGATTGGTCTGTCGATCTCCGGCCTGATGGCGGGCGCGGTGCTGACGGAGAACATCTTTTCCTGGCCGGGCGTCGGCTCCTGGTTGATCCAGTCGATCTTCCGCCGCGACTATCCGGCGCTGCAGGGCGGCGTGCTGCTGGTGTCGATGGTCGTCATCTTCGTCAATCTCATGGTGGATCTGTTCTACGGCCTCATCAATCCGAGGATCCGCCATGCCCGCTGACGTCGCGCTGATCGCCCCGGAGGACGCTGCCCAAGTCCTCGCGCAGCCCTCGCCGCTCGCCGCTTTCGCGAGCGCCTTTCGCGAGAACCGCGGCGCGATGATCGGCCTCAGCGTGCTGACGATTGTCGTGCTGGCGGCTGTATTCGCCGATTTCCTGGCGCCGCACGCGCCGGGCGAACAGTTCCGCGAATTCGTGCGCGCCAAGCCAATCTGGGCGGGCGGAAGCTGGACGTTCGTGCTCGGCACCGACGGCGACGGGCGCGACCTGCTCTCGCGCATCATCTTCGGCGCGCGCATCTCGCTGTTCATCGGCGTCTCGGTGATGGTCTTCGCCTTCGTCATCGGCGTCGCGCTGGGATTGCTCGCGGCGATGGCGGGATCGCTGATCGACGTCGTCGTCACAAGGTTGATGGACGTCATCATGGCGACGCCGAGCCTTGTGCTGGCGGTCGTCATTGTCGCGATTCTCGGGCCGAGCCTGACCAACACGATTGTGGCGGTTACCATCGTCGGCTTGCCGCGCTATGTGCGCGTCGCGCGCGCCTCGGCGCTCGGCGAACTGACCAAGGACTACGTTACGGCGGCGCGGGTCGCCGGCGTCGGGCCGTTGCGGCTGGCGCTGACCTGCGTGCTGCCGAACTGTCTCGCGCCGCTCATCGTGCAGGCGGCGCTCGGCGTTTCGGACGCTATTCTGGAAGCCGCCGGCCTCGGCTTTCTGGGCTTAGGCGCGCAGCCGCCGACGCCGGAATGGGGCGTCATGCTCGCGGACTCGCGCGAGTTCATCCGCTCTGATCCCTGGATCGTCACCCTGCCCGGCCTCGCCATCCTGATCACCGTCGTCGCCATCAACCTGACCGGCGACGGCCTGCGCGACGCGCTCGATCCGAAGATGCGGAGGGGATGATGTCCCTGCTCGACATCCGCAATCTCACCGTCCGCTTCCCGACCCGGCACGGCTTCTTCACTGCGGTCGACGGCGTCGACATCGCGGTCGACCGCGACGAGTCGCTCGCCATCGTCGGCGAATCCGGCTCCGGCAAGTCGGTGGCGATGCTGGCGGCGATGGGGCTGCTGCCGCCGCAGGCCGATGTCAGCGCCGACGCCATGCGCTTCGACGGCCGCGACCTGATGACCATGAGCAAACAAGCGCGGCGCGAGATCGCCGGGCGCGAGATGGCGATGATCTTTCAGGAGCCGATGTCGTCGCTCAATCCGTGCTTCACCGTCGGCTTCCAGATCGGCGAGGCGCTGAAGGCGCATTTGAAGCTGTCGCGTGCGGAGCGACGCGCAAAAGTCATCGCCTTGTTGCGCGAGGTCGGCATTCCCGATCCGGAGCGGCGCGTGCACGCCTTCCCGCATCAGCTCTCCGGCGGCATGAGCCAGCGCGTGATGATCGCAATGGCGCTCGCCTGCTCGCCGAAACTGCTGATTGCCGACGAGCCGACCACCGCGCTCGACGTGACCATGCAGGCGCAGATCCTCGATCTGCTGCTTGACCTGAAGAAGCGCAACGGCATGGCGCTGGTGCTGATCACCCACGACATGGGCGTGGTCGCCGAGACCGCCGACCGCGTCATCGTGCAATATGCGGGACAGCAGGTCGAGACCAACACGACGCGGGCGCTGTTCAACGACCCGCACCATCCTTATACGGCGGCGCTGCTGGCGGCGCTGCCGGAGCGCGCGACGCAGCGGCGGCTGCCGGCGATTCCCGGCGTCGTACCGGGCCAGTTCGACCGGCCCCACGGTTGCCTGTTCGCGCCGCGCTGCGAGTTCGTGTTCGCCGCCTGCCGCGCCGCGCCGCCGCCGCCGGCCTCCGCGGAACTGGGCCGCGCGCGCTGCCTCGCGCCGCTCGCCAATGCGGACGCCGCGGCATGAGCGCGCCGATCCTCGAAGCGCGCGGCCTTAGCCGGGAGTATCCGGTCGCGCGCGGGTTGTTCTCGCGCCACGCGACCGTGAAGGCGCTGCACAACGTGTCGTTCACGCTGCAACCCGGCCGCACGCTGGCGGTGGTCGGCGAGTCCGGCTCCGGCAAGTCGACGCTGGCGCGGTTGCTGACGCTGATCGAACTGCCGACAACAGGCGAGCTGCTCATCGAGGGCGTGGACGTCGCTCACGCCAACGCCGAGCGGCGCCGCAGGCTGCGGCGCGAAGTGCAGATCGTGTTCCAGAACCCCTATGGCTCGCTCAATCCGCGCCAGAAGATCGGCCGCACGCTGGAGGAGCCGCTTCTGGTCAACACCGACATGAAGCATGAGGCGCGCCGCGAGGCCGCGCACGCGATGATGAAGGATGTGGGTCTGCGGCCCGAGTTCTACCACCGCTACCCGCACATGTTCTCCGGCGGCCAGCGTCAGCGCATCGCCATCGCCCGCGCGCTGATGCTGAAGCCGAAGATCCTTGTGCTCGACGAGCCGGTGTCGGCGCTCGACATCTCCATCCGCGCGCAGGTGCTGAACCTGTTGGCGGAGATCCAGGAGGCGCAGCGGCTGGCTTACGTCTTCGTCAGCCACGACCTCTCGGTGGTGCGCCACATCGCCGACGAGGTGATGGTGATCTATCTGGGCTCGGTGGTCGAGATCGGCGCCAAGGCCGCGGTGTTCGAAGCGCCGCAGCATCCCTACACGCGCGCGCTGATGGCGGCGACGCCGGTCGCCGACCCCCGCGCCTTGAAGGCGCGCGCGCCGCTCAGCGGCGAGCCGCCCTCGCCGATCAACCCGCCCAGCGGCTGCGCCTTCCATCCGCGCTGTCCGCTGGCGATGGACATCTGCCGGGGCGAGGCGCCGCCGCTGAGGAGCAAACAGGGGCGCGACGTCGCCTGCTGGGCCGTGGAGAAATGACGGACGCTTACGACTACATCGTCGTCGGCGCCGGCTCGGCGGGCTGCCTGATGGCCAACCGGCTTAGCGCCAATCCGCGCAACAAGGTGCTGCTGTTGGAGGCCGGGGGCCCCGACAACTGGATCTGGCTGCACATACCCGTCGGCTACCTCTACGCCATCGGCAATAAGCGCTCGGACTGGCGCTTCCGCACCGCGCCGGAGCCCGGCCTCAACGGCCGCGACATCGCCTATCCCAGAGGCCGGGTGATCGGCGGCTGCTCCGCCATCAACGGCATGATCTACATGCGCGGGCAGGCGCGCGATTACGACAACTGGCGCCAGCTCGGGTTGGAAGGCTGGGGCTGGGACGACGTGCTGCCGTATTTCCTCATGCACGAGGACCATTGGGCGGGGAACGCGGAGCTGCACCGCGCGGGCGGCGAGTGGCGCATCGAGCGGCCGCGCATCGCCTGGGACATTCTCGACGCCGTGCGCGACGCGGCGGAAGAGATCGGCATCCCGAAGGTCTCCGACTTCAACCGCGGCGACAACGAGGGCTCCGACTATTTCGAGGTCAACCAGCGCCGCGGCCTGCGCGTCAGCGCGGCGAAAGCTTTCCTCAAGCCGGCGCTGAAGCGGCCGAACCTGCGCCTCGTCACGGGGGCGCACGCGCGGCGCGTCCTGTTCGACGGCTCCAGGGCGACCGGCCTGGAATACGAGGCGGCCGGCCGGGTCGTTGCAGCGAGCGCGCGCGAGACGGTGCTGACGGCGGGGGCCATCGGCACGCCGCAACTGCTGGAACTCTCCGGCGTCGGGCGGCCGGAGGTGTTGGGCCGGCTCGGCGTGGAGGTCGCGCATGCGCTGGCGGGAGTGGGCGAGAACTTGCAGGACCACCTGCAACTGCGCACGATCTTCCGCATCGAAGGCGCCAAGACGCTCAACGTTGAATTCCAGTCGCACTGGAAGCGTTTGCGCATGGGCGTCGATTACGCCGTGAGCCGGCGCGGGCCGCTGACGATGGCGCCCTCGCAGCTAGGGATATTTGCGAAGTCCTCGCCGGACTACGAGACGGCGAATGTCGAGTTCCACGTGCAGCCGCTGTCGCTGCCGAAGTTCGGCGATCCCCTGCACGATTTCCCCGCCATCACGCTCAGCGTGTGCAACCTGCGGCCGGCGAGCCGCGGCTTCGTCCATGCCGCGAGCCGCGACCCGCTGGCGGCGCCGATCATTCAGCCGAACTACCTCAGCGAAGAGGAAGACAGACGCGTCGCCGCCGACTCGATCCGCCTCGCCCGCCGCCTCGCCGCCGCCCCGGCGCTCGCCCGCTACCGGCCCGTCGAGTTCCTGCCGGGGGCGGAGTTTCAGAACGAGGACGAACTGGCGAGGGCGGCCGGCGACATCGGCACGACGATCTTTCATCCCGTCGGCACGGCCAGGATGGGCCGGCCGGACGACGGGCAAGCGGTTGTCGACGGCCGGCTTCGCGTGCGAGGATTGGCGGGCATGCGAATCGCCGACGCCTCGGTGATGCCGCTCATCGTCTCGGGCAACACCAATTCCCCGGTGCTGATGATCGCGGAGAAGGCGGCGGCGATGATTTTAGAGGACGCCGCTGCGTGAATTTGGCTTTGGCCGACGGCCGGCAATCGGAGGCCGCGCTTTCCATCGCGCGCGGGTCGCGCCGGCTTTTGCGCGCGCTCGGCTACTCGACGCTGACGGAACTGGGCTTGAGCGACGGGCGGCGGGCCGACATTGTCGGCGTGGGCGGCGACGGGACTGTCCTCATTGTCGAGGTCAAGTCGTCGATTGCGGACTTCCGCGCCGACCGGAAGTGGCGCGACTACGCCGCCCATTGCGATCTCCTGTATTTTGCGATTTCCGATGCGACGCCGGCGGAGATCATGCCGGAGGAGGCGGGTCTCATCCTTGCCGACCGGTTCGGGGCGGCGATTCTGCGCGAACCCGAGCGCCGTGCGCTGGCGCCGGCGACGCGACGGGCGATGATGCTGCGCTTCGCCTGCGCCGCGGCGGACCGGCTGCACCGGCTCGCCGACCCGGAGACGGAAGGCTGACGGGGTTGCGGTCGGGGTTGCAAGGAGGCGGCAAACCGTCTAGACGACCCGCAAGGCCGGCGACCGCCGCCCTTTTGCGCGCCCGTAGCTCAGCTGGATAGAGCACTAGACTACGAATCTAGGGGTCGGGAGTTCGAATCTCTCCGGGCGCGCCAGATTTCTAAGTGAATGATATGTATACGCTTTGCGGATAGCGGAGCGAACAACGTTGAGAACTTTCTTTTTTAGGCCAACAACTCAAGAACTGGACTAGGTTCCGTCGAGGCAGCGCGGGTCCCGGTCGAGACCCCGCAAAGTCATGCCGGCGTCGAGCGATTGATCCGGCAACTTCGCCGCCCGGATGGCTTCGAGGCAGGCGCGGCATTCCGAGGGCGCGACCGGATAGGCGAATTTTGCCGCCTGAAGCCGCACATGCGGATTTTCATCATTCAGAAGGGGCAGCAGCGCGCGACGTCCGTCGCCGGGGCGGCTGGCCAGCTCTTTAACAATATCAACATTGACGGAAAATATTTTGTTATACTTTTTCGTATTTCCGGAAATGTAAGTCTCGTCTTGCGCAAGGCAGTTAGCGCGAAATAAGGCCAGCAGGCCCGCAGTAGTCATAGTCGGATTAATTGCCATTGAGAACCCCGATCTCCTGCAAACCATCCAAACCAACCAATCGCCGCTCGTCCCAGGATTTTCCAATGAGATACTCCCGCGGCGACAGATTGCCGTAGGCAGCATTGGACCTCGCATACCAAGCATTCAACTCCCAGTGCTTGAGCGTCGGGATGCGCACGAGATTGTCGGGCGACCTCATCGCATCGTCCTCGCTGCCGTCCGCAGCCGCTGTCGCCTGTTCGACGATGTGGTGAATATCATATCCTGTTTGAGGGTCGTTCGCCGCCGCGTTGAGATCGGCGAGCGATTGCGGCGGATCGAAATAGGCCTGAATGTAAGGAAGTGCGGCCTCCGCAAGCAATTCACTGATTTCCAAGGCCGCTACAATCTCGGGCGCGGTGATATCAGCAGCTACCAATACGGCCCTGACAAGCCAGCGAACGCCAGCCTTTGCTGCGCTCGCCACAGCCTTGCGTCCCGTGTCGTCTGACGGGGCTTTCGGCTTGGCGTTGGGGCGAACCCACACGTCACCTGATCCACCGGCGGGGCCCTGATCTCTCGGGCTCCATCGTCCGCCCGGTTTCGGCGTGCCCGGCGTACCTGCTGGCCACCTTGGTTGATCGGGATTGTAGCCGGCCTTTTCCAACTCGAGCGCGGCCAACGAAAGCTGTACGAAAGCTCGGCTCAGATCGGCAAGGCAGGAGGCGTACAGGGGATGAAGGGCAATCATAGGTTGATAGTTCGAAAGAACAGAACACGAACATATCGGCCAAGCTGAAAATGTCAAACATTTTGCCCAGGAATATTTCGGTTTCCGACACCTAACCCTTTGAACTCACAAAAATTTTTGGCGACGATAGGCAGGAGGGAACGGTGTCTTCGCAGGCACCTTGATCATAACTCGCCACCGCCCCGAGTTCTCATCTTCATCTTCTCCGGCGCGCCAGTAAAATCAGAGGTTTAGTTACATCGATGTAAAGGTCCGCTTCCCTGAAATCGCGATTGGGAAGCACATGGGAAGCAGCGCTGCGCGTCGCAACCGCTCGGGACGGTTGGCGCGGAGCGGGTGAGAGTTGGCCGTCGCCGACGCCCCAGGTCGCCGGAGCAAGACCGCCGGGGCGCGCACGCCGCTAGGTCCGGGTTTTTCCCGGTGATGCCCGCGAGCGGCAGACTGGAACGCGTGCGGCGGTGCGCCTCTTGCTCCACGTGGCGAGGGTAACTGCCAGAGAGCGCGGTCTCCTGCGAAGTAATTTTTTTAACAGCAAGGCAAACCGGCCTGACGCGAGCGGCGGGCCTTCGACCACAGTGACGATGCGCTTTGACCAACGGCGCACGCGGCCGTCCGCGCGCAAAATTTGAACCCTCAAGGCGCGCGGTCGTAACAAGCTCGTCCAAACACGGCAGAGAGGACATCTCCGCAGTAATGCGCGCGCATAAGCCCAAAGCCAGGCTGTCTTGGTCTCGCCGGCTCCAGGGTCCAAGGTCGGCAACGTCGTTTCGTCGGCGAAGATGCGCTCGGCTTCGCGAATGCGCGCCAGGATGAAAGCCGCCAGCGGCTCGAAGTGGAAGCGACCGCGCCCATCCATTGCGCCATCAGCGAGCGGCTGAGTTCGACGCCGTCGCGCGCGTAGATGGCTTCCTGGCGGTAGAGCGGCAGGCCGTCGGCGTATTTGGAGACGGCGACTTGCGCCAGCAGAGCCTCGGTGGGCAGCCGGCCTCGACGATGTGTTCGCGCGCCGGCGCTTGCAGGATCGCTGTCGGCTCCTTGAACGCGTATTTCGGCCGGATCGTCACGACGAGCCGGAAACGGGCCCGCACGACATCGAGCCGGAAGCTCTCGTCCTCACCAATCCTGACCCGCTCCTTGTCCTCGAAGCCCGGAGGGATGGCGGGTTCGACAACTTCCTCGACCCGTTCCAGATGCGAGGGAAAGCGCGACTTGGCCGGCGAAGCGCAGTGCGGCTTAGCACCGGTCTTGGCGGCGGGGCGCCGATCTCTTCCAGCCCGGTCTCTGCTTCCTCGAACGCGAAGTTCTGCTGCTCGTCCTCGTCAGACCCGAGCTTTTCCGATTTCTTGCCAAAGCGCCCACGGCGAAGCGTCTTCAGGATCGACGTCAGCCGCGCGATCTCGCGCCAGCGACGAGATATTTACGCCAGGCGCCAGCGACGTCGCGACGGCCCGGTCCTTAAAAGCGTCCGAACACCGCCGGCGCTCAGCAACCGGTTCAGCGCGAACCTCGACGAATTGGTTCGGACTAGTTCTGCGCATAGGCGTAGACATAGATGTTGATATCCCTGTCCGACCGCTATCACCCGCGCGTCCAGCGCCGCCAGAACGGTCCCTACTGGGCGCTTACGCTCCATCCCAGGCAATGCAGCCATTCGCGCAGTATGGATTGCCGCGCCCACCAACTCCCCGCGACTCGGTTCGATATGAAGCCGCTGCGCCGTAGCAAATTCTCTCGCCAGTCTCGCATCCGAGATTGTAATCGGAGGTCTGACCGGGGCTCATCGGCCAATTCATATTTGAGCCCGGCCACCGAACGCCTGTCCGAGTTTGCGAGAAGACTTGCAATCGGAGTAAGTCGGTATAGTTGGTCACTCGCCACGTGACGCTCGGCGTCAGGCTGGTTAGCCTGAGGAGTTGGCGCGCGTAGTTCCGCACCTCTTGCTTGGTTGGCAGCGAGATTGGCCATCGCAGGCAGTTCAATCAGTTCTGCCGCTACGACGTCCTTGAAGGATCAATTGACGCACGTGCTGATATAACTATTCCGGCGGGCGATATCCCCCCTCGCTGCTTGATAGGCGTCGCGGTCTGCGGCGAGTGCGGCTTCACGCTGGCGGGTGGCTTCGATATCGGCCGCTTGCTGCGTCAACCGGGCGACTTCCTGTTTAGACCTTCCGCGTGTAGGACCGGCCTCTCACGTCAACCCCGAGGCTAGCCCACGAGAATGGATGCTGAAAGATCCGCTGCCCTATGTCGCCCGACAGGAACAGCCCGTTCGGCTTTGCGGGCGCTAGAGCCGCGAAGAACCTGAGTTCGGCGGGCGCGAGGTCCTGTGCTTCGTCGATGACGAAAGTCGCCACGCCGTTCGTGTCGACGGCGCACTACAGCCTGCTGTTCACGCTCAACCACGAACACGTCGATGCAACCAAGGTCAATATCCTGAACCTTCAGCCGCCGGAGATCGCCGCCGCCTGCGCGCGCGGAGACATCGACGCGGCCAATGTCTGGGCGCGCACGGGCAAAAGCGTGTTCTTCATTACCCGCGGCATTGACCAGGCGGTGTTCATGGCCACAAGGCTCGTCGTGATGTCGCCGAGCCCCGACCGCGTCGCGGCCTCGCTCGAACTCGATTTCGCCAAAACCTATTTCGGCGGCGCGAGCGCCCGCGACATCGAGGCCTCGCCCGAGTTCATCGCCACGCGCGACAGGGTGCGCGAACTCGTGTTCGCCAACCGGCGCAGCGCCGCGGCGGCGGCGGCATGCGCGACGCGGCCGCCGCAAGGTTGCTGTCTTCACCGTCGTCGCCGCGGCGCCCTTGTGGGCGCTGGCGGCGCGGGTGGAAGTCGTGCCGGCGATGTTCCTGCCCTCGCCGCGCGACGTCGCGCGCGAGATCGTTCGGTTTGGAGCGAAGGGTTTCAGGACGCGACGCTGCCGCAACATGCGTTGGCGAGTCTCGGCCGCGTCAGCGCGGCCCTTGTCGCCGCCGTGCTGGTTGGCGTGCCGCTGGAGTTCGCCGTCAACCTCAGTCCCACCGCGCGCGGAATCGTCGAGCCCCTGCTCGAAATCTACCGCCCAATTCCGCCGCTCGCCTATCTGCCGCTCGTCATCATCTGGTTCGGCATCGGCGAGTTCGCCAAGATCCTGGTGATCTTTCTCGGCGCCCTGCCTTCGCTGTTGATCGCGACCGACGAGGGTCTGCGCTCGGTCTCGGCGGATCGCGTCAACGCCGCGCGCTCGCTCGGCGCGACGCGCGCTCAGGTCGTGCTGCGCGTCTGGCTGCCGCACGCGCTGCCAAACATCCTCACCGGCGCGCGCATCGGCCTCGGCACGGGCTGGGCGACGTTGATCGCCGCGGAACCGGTGGCGACGACGCGCGGCCTCGGCTTCATGATCAAGGGCGCAGCGGATTTTCTCGTCACCGACGTCGTCATTCTCGGCATTCTCGGCATCGCCGCGCTCGCCATCGCGATGGAGCTGGGGCAGCGTCTGTTGCAGAGGAATCTGACGCCGTGGCAGGGGCGCGAGTGAGCGGAAACGAGCCATCATCAAAGGACACTGGACGCCCGGCGGTTATCGTCGCGCGTTGCAATGGAGCGGCCTGAAGGCGCGCGGGACGGAAAGCGATCTGAGCTGGCGGCTACCGGAGGCCGACGGCACGCCGCGGAGGAGCCGAATGCTTCTCCTCAAAGCGGCGCAACGGAGACTGATAGTTACATGCCTCTTTGTCTGTTAAACCATCAGCACGAACTTATCGGCACGAGCTTCGATGGCGCGGCCGCGCGCACGATGGCTGTTCGCCAGCAAGCAAAGCGAGACGCGGTTTTTAGCGCACCGCGCGCTCCTCGTAGCCCGTGCGATAGCGTCCACGGCGCTGCAACTCCAACAGAACGATGTAGTCCATTCATAATTCCGGACCGCACCGCGAATGTTTCGAGTCGATTTGCCTTCGCGGTGGACAAGACCGGCGCGGCGCCGCCGAGCGACCCCCACGCCGTGGCTCAGCGCTTCGCCCCCTATAACCGCGGGATCTAAATCCATATCTTCCAAAGAAAATATTAATTCGCTAAAATTTGTAGACTTTTCTCCCGAGGACAGCTAAGCGGTCCGCCGCGCTTCCCGATTAGCGCGCGGATTAGGCCAGAAACGCTGTGTCTCGATATCGCATGTTGAACACGGACGGCGTCGTCGACTCTATCGCCGGCGAGCGCGTGGCCGACCTCGCCCTGGTCTCGCAGAACCTCGTGCTGCCGCGCTGCGCCCTGCAGGGGACCAATAAGGCGCCGGCGAAATCGCGCGCCAACGATCTCGCCGCGAACCCGCAAACTTGCGACCGCGCGCCGCTCGAACCCGGTAGCTCCGCGTGATGCTGCGCGCGCGCAACATCGCCAGACGTTTCGGCTCGACCCAGGCGCTGGCGTCGCTCGATTTCGAAATCTCGGGCGGCGAGATCGTCGGGCTGATGGGCGCCAACGGCGCCGGCAAATCCACCTTCGTCAACATCTTGGCCGGCGCGCTGAGCCCAGATTCCGGCGAGGTCAGTCTGGACGGCCGCCCCTACCGCCCGCAAACTCCCAGTCAGGCGATCCGCGCCGGCGTGGTCGCGATCCATCAGGCGACGGAGCGCGCCGGCGCGCCGGGCCTCAGCGTCGCCGAGGCGTTGCTGCTCGACCGCTTCGCCGACGGCCGCTCCGGCTTCCTCGTCTCGCCCCGCGCGATCCGCCGGCAGGCGCAAGCCATCGCGCAAAACTCCGGCTTCGACCTGCCGCTCGACGCCGATTTCGGCGACATCGGCCCCGCCGAGCGCCAGCTCGTCGCCATCGCCCGTGCGCTCGCGGCCGAGGCGCGCGTGCTCATCCTCGATGAGCCGACAGCGAGCCTGTCGGCCGGGGAAAGCGAACGGCTGTTCGGCGTGTTGGAGGCCCTCGCGGCGCGCGGCCTCGGCATCCTCTACATCTCGCATCGCACGCAGGACCTGCGCCGGCTCGCCCAGCGCGTCGTCGTATTGCGCGGCGGCCGCGCCGTCGCCGCCTTCGCCCGCCCGGTCGATTTCAACACGGCGCTGGAGGCGATGATCGGGCGGTCCTTGTCGGGCGCCCGTCCGGCGGCGCGCGAGATCGAAGCCGAGCCGCGCCTCGTCGTCTCCGGCCTGAAGCTGCGCCGCGGCGCGCCGCGCCTCGATTTCACCGCCCGCGCCGGCGAGGTCGTCGCCATTACCGGCCCGCTCGGCGCCGGCAAGAGCCGGCTGTTGCTGACGCTGTTCGGCGTGCATCCGGTCGTGGACGGCGAGGTCGCGCTCGATGGCGAGCCTTGGGCGCCGCGCCATCCTGCGGATGCGATTGCGCGCGGCGTCCACATGGCGGGCGCGGACCGGCGTCGCACCTCGTTCACGCCCGCCGACTGGCCCGGCGGAACCGTCGCCGCCTCCATCGCGCTGCCGCATCTGAAGCGCTGGTTTCGCAGCGGCTTCGTCAACGCCGCGGTCGAGCGCCGCCATGCGCAGGACGCCATCCGCCGCCTCAACATCGTCGCCAGCGGCCCCGACGCGCGACTCGACACCTTGTCCGGCGGCAACCAGCAGAAGGTCGTGCTCGCGCGCTGGCAGGCCGCCCCGCCGCGGCTTCTGCTGCTCGACGAGCCGTTCCAAGGCGTCGACGTCGGCGCCCGCGCCGACATCGCCGCCGCGATCCGTGCGCAAACCGACGTCGCCACCATCATCGCCACGTCGGACCCGGAGGAGGCGCTCGAAGTCGCCGACCGCATCTTCGTTCTCGACGCGGGCGGCCTCAGGCCGCTGGCGCTATCGGAAAAGGCTTCGGCATGAGCGCGGCCCCGACGACGCAACCGGCCGCCGCGCGCCTCGGCGTCGCGCTTTCGCTGCGCAAGAGCGCGGTGTTCGCGCTGCTCGCCGCGATGATTGTCGGCTTCTCCTGGGCCGAGCCCGCCTTTCTCGGCCTCGGCAATCTGATGAGCGTGCTGCAATCGGTCGCCGTGGTCGCGATCCTCGCGGTCGGCGTGACGATCTCGATGGCGGTCGGCGGTTTCGATCTGTCGGTCGGCGCCCTCGCCGCCTCCAGCGTCATGACGGCGAGCTACGCGATGGTCGTCTTGCAGCTCGACGCCGCCGCGACCGTCGCAATCACGCTCGGCTTCGGGATCGTCGTCGGCCTCGTCAATTCCGCGCTCATCGTCCTGGTCGGCGTGCCCGATCTGTTGGCGACGCTGGCGATCAATTTCCTGCTGACCGGCCTGCAACTGATCCCGACCGCCGGCCGCTCCATCGCGACCGGCCTCATCCTGCCGAGCGGCGATTCCGCTAACGGCGTGTTCGATCCGAATTTTCTGGCGATAGGCCGTGCGCGGTTCCTCGGCGTCGCGCCGTATCCCGTCATTCTCATGCTCGTCATCGGCGTCGCCGCCTTCGTGCTGACCGAGCGCACTCGCATCGGGCGTCTGCTGTTCGCGGTCGGCGGCAATGAGATCGCGGCGCGGCTCGCCGGTGCGCGCACGGAGCGGCTGAAGACTTTCGCCTATGTGCTCTCGGCGGCGCTCGCATCTTTGGGCGGCGTCATCGTCGCCGCGCGCGTCGGGCGCGGCGACGTCTCCTCCGGAGCGTCGTTGTTGCTCGATTCCGTCGCCGCCTCGCTGATCGGCTTCGCGGTGCTGGCGGCGCGGCGGCCCAATGTCTTCGGCGCCGTCGTCGGAGCGATCTTCGTCGGTGTGCTCCTCAACGGGCTCACCATGCTGAACGTGC
>Ga0182030_10018211_pt1 | contig 13489 bp, 13 predicted proteins | sample 812S3MmetaG_FD_121299 | JGI IMG/M metagenome (GOLD analysis project Ga0182030, IMG submission 121299) | Permafrost microbial communities from Stordalen Mire, Sweden - 812S3M metaG (Illumina Assembly) | ecosystem: Environmental > Terrestrial > Soil > Wetlands > Permafrost | place: Sweden... | reverse complement strand
TGGAATCAAGGAATATCCGACGCCCACAGTAGCCGGCATGTACGACCGCCTGCTGTCGGCGCCGATGCCCTTCGTGCTCACGCAATCCTTCACATTCCTGAGCAAAGCCAGCGGCCAGGCGCTCCTGCAGCGTCAATTCAATCGGATGGCCAACGCCGGTGACTTTGCGGTCTCGCAGGCCGCCGAGCTCAAGGATGCCCTGGATGCGCTGACCAGCAACGAATTCGTCATGGGCGATCATCACTTTTCGCTGCAGATCATTTCCGAGGTTGCGGATTCCGGAAAATTGCTCCCAGGGGTCGCGCGCTTGAAGAAACTGAACGACCGTGTTGCCCTGGCACGCAGCTTCCTTGCGGATACGGGCATGTTGGTCGCTCGTGAAGACCTCGCGCTCGAGGCGGCGTTCTGGGCGCAGCTGCCCGGTAACTTTCCGTTCAGGCCGCGAAAGGCGCCGATAACCTCCCGCAATCTGGCGGCGATGGCGTCCTTTCACAATTATCCGCTCGGCCGAGCGGACGGCAACCATTGGGGAGAGGCGCTCGCACTCCTCATCACGAGCGCCCGATCTCCGTACCACTTTTCGCTGCATGCCAGCGACCCGTCCGATCCGGACGGCGGCAGCCGCAAGGACACAGGCCACACCCTGATCTGCGGCCCCACTGGATCGGGCAAGACGGTGCTGATCGGATTCTTGATTGCGCTTCTCGCCCGGCGGGACACCACGCAGGTCATTTTCGACAAGGACCGCGGACTCGAGATCCTCGTGCGCGCACTGGGCGGCGAGTATTTCCCGTTGAAGAGCGGCATTTCCACCGGCTTCAATCCGCTGCAGCTGCCCGTGACGCCCTCCAACGTGGAGTTTCTCAAAATGTGGCTCGCCGAACTGGCGGGGTTCGCGACGAGGGCTGCGGTTCGGCGCACGCGCGAACAGGCCGATCTCGACCAGGCGTTGCGTGGAACGCTGGCTCTCGAGGTGTCGGCGCGTCGCCTGTCGCGCCTGATCGAATTTCTGGATCCCACCGATCCGGAAGGGCTGCACGCGCGGCTGGCGCGCTGGTGCGAAGTATCGCGCGGCGATTACGCGTGGGTGTTTGACAACCCTGTGGATTCCCTGGCCGCCCGCCTGCAAGGACAATCAATCATTGGTTTCGATGTCACGGAGTTCTTGGACCACGCTCAGACTCGTACTGCCATCACCCTTTATCTTTTCCACCTTGTGCGCCAGCTTCTCGATGGGCGCCGCCTGGTCTGTTGGATGGATGAGTTCTGGCGTCTTCTGTCCGACCCCGCGTTTGAGAGCTTCGCGAAGGACGGCCCCAAGACCTGGCGCAAGTTGAACGCCGTCATGTGCCTGGCAACACAGAGCCCGAGCGACGTGCTGCAAAGTCCGATAAGCCGCACCCTGGTCGAGCAGACGCCCACGAAAGTGTTCTTTCCGAACTCGGATGCGAGCCATGCGGAGTACACGGAGGGCTTCGGGCTCACCGAGCGCGAGTTTCGCCTCATTAAAGAGGAGATTGAGCCCGGATCTCGGATGTTTCTCGTCAAGCAGTCGCATCACAGTGTGGTGTGCCAGCTGGACCTCAAGGGGTTCGATGCGGAACTTGCGGTGATCTCCGGGCGCGCAACCGAGGTCGTGCGCATGAACGAACTGATGGCGACCCTAGGGCCGGATCCGGTCGATTGGTTGCCTCCCTTTCTGGCGGCGAATACCAAGGGCGCCAGACCGTTGTCCGAAAGCGTTCACACTCAGTAGGAGCCAGTCCATGTTCACGCGTTTCACTCGGTGCTTATGGGTTTGTCTGGCGATCTCCCTGGCCGCAGCGCCCGCCGCAAGGGCGCAGTGGGCGGTCGTCGATGTCGGCGCGATCGCGCAGTTGATGCAGGAGGTCAGAACGATGACCCAGCAACTGCTCACCGCGCAGGCGCAGTTGCAGCAGGCAAACGCCACCCTGCAGTCGATGTCGGGTGGACGCGGTATGCAGTTGCTGTTGAGCGGCACCAATCGCAATTACCTCCCGACCAGTTCAGCACAACTCACCAGTGCGATGCAGGGGAGCGGCTCGTACCCTGGGTTGAGTCTCGACGTTCGCAATGCGGTGAGTGCCAACGCGGTGCTCACGCCCGCGCAGCTTGCCACGCTGTCGCCGGCCGATCAGCAGCGCATTACCGCCGCACGGCAGGCGGCCGCCTTGCGGCAGGCCCTCGCCGAGGAGTCGCTCTCGAATTCGAGCAGCCGTTTCGCGGCCTTACAGAGTTTGATATCCACGATCGGCTCTGCGAGTGATCAGAAGGCCATTCTCGATCTTCAGGCGAGGATCACCGCAGAGCTCGGCATGCTGCAAAACGAACAGACCAAGCTGCAGGTCTTGGCGCAAGCGGGGGACGCCATAAACGCCGCGAACGCACAGCGCAACCTGGAGCTGTCGATCGCGGAACAAGGCCGGTTCGAGACCCGCTTTCAGCCGGTGCCGTAACGTCATGGGATTCTTTGCCACATTCTGGAACTGGCTCAACGGACAGTTGGGCACCTATATCGGCAACAACACGGCGAGGCTGGCGGCTGCTCTCCAGCCTGCCGTAGTCACGATGGCGGTGATTTATGTGATGGCCTGGGGATATCTGCATCTGACGGGGCAGATCGAGGAGCCGTTCGTGGCGGGCCTGAAGCGGATCATGACGGTGGCTGTGATTTTAGGCGTCGGTCTCAATCTCTGGCTCTATAACACCGTCATCGTAGATACGTTTTATAACGCGCCCGCGCAGCTGGCCGCCGCGGTTGTGGGTGCACAGGATCCCATAGCGACGGTCGATGCGATATGGAACAGCGGAGGGTCCGTCGCCGGAAACCTGTGGGAAAAAGCTCACGCGAACCCACTCAGCTGGGGCTTCTTGATCGCGGCGACGGTGGTCTTGTGCTTGATGGCCCTGCTCTGTGTCTACGTCATGTTCCTGATAGCACTCTCCAGCATCGCACTCGCAGTGCTGCTCGCGCTCGGCCCCCTGTTCATCGCGATGCTATTTTTCGAAGCGACCCGGCGATTTTTCTCGGCGTGGATTGCGCAGCTCGCGAACTACGCCCTGATCACCGTCCTGACCGTGATGGTCGCCGCGTTGCTGCTGCAACTCGTTCAATCCTATGCCGCCCAGACGGCCGCTCGCGGCAGCGCCATCTTCACCGTAGACGCACTGAACATGTTGCTGATCGCCGTTTTGGTGCTCTTAATCCTTCGCCAGATCATGCCGATCGCCGCCGGTCTCGCGGGCGGCCTCGCACTCAGCAGCTTTGGGACAGTCAGCGGAACGCTTCGTTGGGGCATGCCAAACCGCAAACAGGCGTGGGCCGCCGTGCGGTATGGCGCGCCACGCGTCGCCAGGATAGTGCGGAATCAAGCACGCAAGCTGGCGCGGCCCACGGAGAACCCGCGATCAGGCGTGGAGTCGACGGCACCCAGCTCGATAGACGATGACTCTTCTCTTGGGGGCTGAAGCAATGGTGCTTGGCGGCGAATGCGCCCGACCAATTACGAGGAACAGGAGAGCCGAATGCGTATGACGTTGTTATGGTTCTGCATTGGGCTTGCGGCGTGCGCTAGGCATGGCGTCAGGTGCGACGCACACTTGCAGGCGATCAACCAGGCGGCTCGGGCATCGGCATCGCTGGGCACGCCGCCGACCGCGTCCGCGCCGGCCGGGACGTTGCATTCCGACCGGAGTTCTCCGTGAACGAAAAATCGGAACTCGAGACGTATTTCTGCGAGGCAGAATCCTGGGATACCGACCGCGTCGAGCAAGTGCGGCGCAATGCCAGGCTGCTGGGATGGGTGGCGGGAGCGGGGTGGACCTGCGCAGTCGCTTGCGCCGCAGCACTGATGCTGCTCATGCCCTTGAAGCGTGTCGAGCCCTTTGTGGTGCGCGTCGATAATGCCACCGGAATCGTGGACGTAGTTCCGTCCTATGACGGCCGCGCAACGCCGCAGGAAGCGGTCACGCGTTATTTTCTGACGCATTACGTCACGACTTGCGAACGATTCAACTTTTCGACCGCGGAAAGCGACTACGAGGAGTGCGGCGCCTTTCATTCACCGGCCCGCAATCAGATTTGGTATTCCCAGTGGACGGCTACCAATCCGGCATCCCCGCTTAACGTGCATAAGGACGGGAGCACAGTCCGCGCGCAGGTCACCGCTGTCAGCTTCTTCACCCGGGTAAACGGAGTCGCTGATTTGGCGCAGGTTCGCTATCTCAAAGCGTTGCGGCAAGGCGCCGGATCCGAGGAGACCTTCAGCCACTGGGTGGCCACCATTCAATTCGCCTATGCCGATCCGGCGAAGGATCCCAAGACCCGACGATGGAATCCGCTGGGGTTCAAGGTCGTAGAGTTCAAGGCGGAGCCGGAAGTCGAGGTCGACGGACAAACCGACAAGGATCATCATCATGATTCGTAAGCGCCAACCGTACTTGTCGATGCGAGCGGGATGCCTCACGGCGGCAAGCTTGCTGGCCGCGTTGCTCGCGGGGCCGCTGCTCGCCGAGGTGGTGCCGGTCCGCGGCGCGGCCGATGCGCGCATCCGGACAGCTCCCTACGACGGCAACCAGGTTTACCGAGTAAGGGGCTTCGTCGGCTACCAAATCGACTTCGAGTTCGAGCCCGGAGAATCCTTCGTGGGGTTGGGCGCCGGGGATATCGAGGGACTCTCCTACTTCGGCCAGGACAATCATCTGTTCCTGAAGCCGAAGGCCGCCAAAGTCGCCACCAATCTCACCGTGCTGACAAACCGCCGCCGCTACCAGATCGATTACACCGCCGCCTCACAGCGGCCGGCGGCCGACGATCAGGAGGTGATCTACGCGGTGCGTTTCATCTATCCGCCGGTGGGGTTGTCGGCTGCGGAGCGATCCGCCAAGCGTATCGAGGCCGCACTCGGCGAAGCCTCCGCCAAGCGCCCGCAGAACATCGATTACTGGTATTGCGGGAGCCCGGACTTGAAGCCGACCGCAGCTTCCGACGACGGGATCCATACACGATTGCGTTTTGCCGCCAACGCGGATCTGCCGGCAGTGTTCGTCCGCAATTCCGACGAAACAGAGTCGTTACTCAATTTCAGCCTGGAGGGTGGAGACGTCATCATTCACCGTGTTGCGCACCGGTTCATTCTGAGGCGCGGCAAGCTGACGGGGTGCATCGTGAATCAGGGGTTTGTAGGCAGCGGCCTGCGCCTCGAGTCCGGCACGGTCGCACCGGACGTGGAGCGCGACGTCCCGGAAGTCGTTCCATGAAGAGCGATAGGTCACCCCCGGATGAGGTCGTCGGCGAGCGCGGCGCGACGCTGGTCAATCGCGCTTCCTCGGTACAGTCCCGGCTGAGCAGTGTGCTGGCGTTGTCCCTGATGAGCTTCCTGGGTATCGGCTCGCTCACCTGGTACTACGCGAAAAGCATGACCCGGCAGAGCCGGGAAAGACAAGCCGCACAGAACGCAGCGGCGAGCCACGCACAGGGCGATGCGGCGCTGCCAAGCATCGGTAGAATCGACCCGCCGCCGCCACTACCGCCGCCGCCTTTGGACGTCATCATGACTGCGCCGCCGCCCGAAGATCGTTCGCCACCGCTCGCTGAAACGACTCTTTCGGAAATTCCGCTGACCCAGATGCCCACCGGAAACGGTTACGGCTCGCCGCCGCCGCCAACCCCCGAGCAACTGGCCCTGGCGCGCGAGCTGTCGGGAGTCGTGTTTTCCAATGGATCGGTCCAGTCCGGCGACGCGCCGTCGGCGAACAACGGGCTGGCTCGCGCCTCGATGATGGGATCCGGACTCGGATCCGCGCCGCCGTCCGCAGGCACTGCTTCCGACCCGGGAGAGCTGGCACCGCTATTGAGGGCACCGGTCACGCCGGCAGCACGCGCCCAACTGCTGCCGGCGCAGCGGCTGTTGCTACCCAAGGGCGCATTCATCGACTGCACGCTCGAAACCGCCATCGACTCCTCGCTCCCCGGCATGACGACGTGCATCTTGGCGGCCGACACCTTCGGCGTCGATGGCAAGGTCGTGCTGCTCGAGCGCGGCACCAAGCTCATCGGTGAGACGCGAGGTCAGGTGCAGCAGGGCAGCGCGCGAGTCTTCGTGCTTTGGACCGAAGCACGTACTCCGACAGGCGTCGTGGTGCCTCTCGATTCGCCGGGGGCGGACGAGCTGGGGCGCTCCGGCCTTTCCGGCGAAGTCAATCGACATTTCTGGGAACGATTCGGTGCCGCCATGCTGATCTCCATCGTCGATGGCGCCGTTCAGACGGCTGCGACGCGCAACAGCGGCGGCAGCGTCATCGTCGATCCGTCCGCCTCGCAGGGAGTGATGACCGAGGTGCTCAAGGGGACTGTGAACATCGCCCCCACAGTTACCAAGAAGAACGGAGACCGCATCCAGGTGTTGGTCGCGCGCGACGTCGATTTCAGGTCGGTCTATGAGCTGCGAAGCGTACAAGGCCGATAGCCGCCCGGTGGTCCCGGGGAAGGTGCCGGTCTCCGCATTGGCGCTCACGCTGGATGCCTTGAATCCGCTGCTCGCCGATGCGGATGTGACGGAGCTATGCATCAACCGTCCTCACGAGGCCTACGTGGAGACCCGGCGGGGATGGCGCTGTCAGACGCTTCCGCAAGCGGATTTCGATTGGTGCTTGAGGTTTGCGAAGCTCGTGGCCAATTTCACTCAACAGCGCATCGATGCGAGCGCACCCTTGCTTTCCGCTTCGCTCCCAGGGGGCGAGCGGGTGCAGATCGTTTTGCCTCCCGCGACCACGTCCGAATGCGTCGCCATCGCCATTCGGAGGCCAGCGAATGAAGCCTGGAGCATCGAGGATCTGGAGCGCCGAGGCATCTTTCGGCGCACACGCCGCGCGACGCCGGTGCTCGATCACACCGAAACGGAACTGCTCCGGATGTTGGCATCCGGCGATTACTTGGCGTTCATGCGCCTCGCGGTGCGCAGCCGCAAGAATATTCTAGTTTCCGGTCCAACGGGATCCGGGAAGACGACCTTGACCAAAGCGCTGATTCGCGAAATAGCGCCCGACGAACGACTGATCACCATCGAGGACGCCCGCGAGCTCGTACTCGAACGGCACCCGAATCACGTGCGTCTGTTCTATTCCAAGGACGATCAAGGTGTGGCGCGGATTTCTCCGAAACAGCTCTTGGAATGCTGCCTGCGCATGAAACCCGACCGTATCCTGCTGGCCGAGTTGCGGGCAGAGGAGGCGTTTGACTACCTGCGAAATGTGAACTCCGGCCATCCCGGTTCCATCACCAGCATCCATGCCTCCAGCGCCGATCTCGCCTTTGAGCAGTTGATGCTGCTCGTGAAGCAAAGCCCGGGCGGAAGAGATCTGGCTCGAAGCGACATCAAGAGTTTGCTCTATTTGTTGATCGACGTCGTCATCCAGTTCGGTGTCGAATCGCACGAGCGGTTCATCAAGGAGATCTGGTACGACCCGAAGATTAGGCATCGGGTCATCGAAGGCGGCTTGATCACGTGCTGAGCGCAATGATGCAAGGCTGGAGCGGCGCACTATTGACCTACGCGGTGTTGCAGACTTCCATGGTGGTGGGGTTAGTGCGAAGCGGGGGCGCCTGGCACAAGCTCCTGCCATCACCGCTCGTGGCCGCTCCTCTCACCGCACTCGTTGAAGCGGGCATGGCGCTCGCCGGTCCTGCTTTTTCTTTCATCGGGGCGTCGCCGCATGGGGTCGTGCAAACCGCGGTTGCCGCCTCGATTGCCATGGCTCTGGGATACACCGGAGGGGAAACACTCGCGGAGCCAGAGGCAAATCCCAAGGTTCATCAACGCGGAGCCGTCGTCGCGGAGCGGCCCGTTGATGCTGATGCACATCCGCCTGGACGCGCACGTCGTCATGAGCGCGTATCTCAAATCACCCTGGCGGGTCGACCCATCGCGGTGTCCGACGAGACCAAGCATTTCAAAATCATCGGCACTACTGGGACGGGAAAAAGCACCGCGATCGGCGAAATCCTGGAGGGGGCGCTCGCGCGGGGTGATCGTGTCGTCATTGCTGATCCGGACGGCGGCTACATGCATCGATTCTATGACGCGCGCCGCGGCGATGTCGTCCTGAATCCATTCGACGAACGATCCGTGAAATGGGATCTGTTTGCGGAGATCAAAACACCCTATGACGTGGACCAATTGGCGCGCTCGCTCATTCCGGATCAGGACGGATCGGATCGCAGCTGGCGCGGATATGCGAGGACTTTCTTCACCGCGGTGACGCGCCAAGCCCGCGAAGCCGGCGTCACCGACGTGGCGGAGCTATATCGGTTGCTGGTGGCCGCTGATACCAAAGAACTGCGCGCCATGGTGTACGCCACCCCGGCTCAGCCCTTCTTGGAAGAGCACAACGGCCGAATGTTCGACTCCATCCGGTCCGTGACCAGTTCCGCCGTGGGCGCGCTCGAGTATGTCGCCGGGCAGAAAGGACCGCCCTTTTCGGTGCGGCGTTGGGTGGCGGAGGAGCAGCCGGGGGTATTGTTCATGCCCTACAAGGCGGGGCAGATTGCCGGCTTGCGGTCCGCGATCTCGGGATGGATGCGACTCGCGATCTTCGAAACCATGGATGGCCCAAGTGAAGCCACGTCGGACCCCGCCCGCAAGGAGCGCAGGCTCTGGTTCGTCGTGGACGAGTTGGATGCCCTCGGACAGATCGACGGGCTCAAGGACGCGCTCGCTCGCCTGCGAAAATTCGGAGGCCGTTGCGTACTCGGTTTTCAATCGCTCGCCCAGGTCTCCGGCACCTATGGGCAGGGCGATGCGCACACCATCGTGGAAAATTGCGGCAACACCTTGATTCTTCGATGCTCTGCCAGCGAAGGCGGCGGTACCGCTAGATTCGCCTCCCAGCTGATCGGCGATCGAGAAGTGCTCCGTACCACCGTGACGAAAAGCCGGCGCCTCACCGAAGCCCTCGGCTCGATCTCTCATGGTCAACACTACAGTGTCGAGGCCGCCGTGCTTCCATCGCAAATCGAGCAGCTGCCCGATCTCACGGGCTACCTCAAGCGCGCCTCTGAGCCTGAATGGCGGCAGGTCCGGCTGCAGGTGAAGCCCGCCCGTGATACGCATCGAGTCGTCGAGCCTCTTGCCGAGCCTGTCCGAGCTCCGCGTGTACGTGAGGTCGACATTGCCAAAGCGCGTGGAGGATGGACGCATGAGTGACGCTGCCGCGCCCATCGACGACGCCACCATGAAGTTCGGGCTCCTGATGGAGAGCGCCCAGACTCACCAGAAGCTGGCCGAGAACCATCTGGAGCGGCTGCGTGCCCATACCGAAGATCTGGACGACGTCGTCCGTGAGGAAATCCGCCGTACGTTGGTCGAGGAACTCACCGAACTCACGGCGGAAAGTTCCCGGGCTGCCGCGGCACTCCGAGGCATGAAACGCGCCGCGGACCTGCGCGGGATTCTCTGGGCTGCTGCCCTGGCGGTGTTGGCGACGGCAATACCCGCGGCTTTCATGCACTGGGCGCTACCCTCCACGGGAGAGATCGATTCCCTGAGGGCTCGACGCGATCAACTCCAGGCCAACCTGAGAAAGCTTGAGCAGCTGGGCGGCCGCACGGAATGGCGGCGCTGCGGCGAGTCGGAGCGCTTCTGCGTTCGGATCGACAAGTCGGCGCCCACGTACGGTGAGAAAGGTGATTATTTCGTCGTCAAAGGTTATTGAAGATGCTGACGCCCGATACGCTTCAGTTCTGGCTCAGCCGAGACACGGTATTCGCGGCTGCCGGCCTGGTTCTGGTCGCTGCGGCGTCCGCCCGGGTCATCCGGCGCCGCTCGCCCGAGGTTCACAAGCGCGGGGTCATCCTTCGGGACAACACTCTGCGCTGGGCTTCCCGTCGACTCTTCGTGCGGACGCCCGCGGATACGGTAACGCTCGCCGGCATTTCGATTCCGCGACGGGATGAGACCAAGCACTTCAAGATCATCGGAACGACGGGTACTGGAAAATCGACCGTCATTCGCGAGATCTTGCGGACAGCCCTTGCGCGAGGCGACCGCGCCGTGGTCGCGGATCCCGACGGGGGCTATCACGCGCGATTTTTTCAACGGTATCGCGGCGATGTTCTGCTGAATCCGTTCGAAAGCGGGTCGGCGAAGTGGGATCCCTTTTCGGAAATCAACGACAGATACGACGTGGATCAACTGGCGAGCGGCCTCATCCCGTCGGGTGGAGATCCGTCCGCCAGCGAGTGGCGCGGCTATGCACGCACCTTTCTTTGCGCGGTTCTGCGCCGTCGTAAAGACTCCGGTTCCCGCTGTCCTGCCGAGCTTTGGCGGCTCTTATCGGCCGCCTCCGCGGAGGAATTGCGGCCTGTGGTCGAGGGCACTCCCGCGCAGCCATTTCTGGAGGGCGAGAATGCGCGCATGTTCGGCTCCATTCGATCGGTCGCGGTATCCGCGATGGCCGCCTTCGAACATGTCCAGCGTCAAAGGGCGGCTCCGTTCTCGGTGCGCCAATGGGTGCGAAGGCCGTCGGCAGCCGGCGTGCTGTTCATCCCGTACAAGGCGGGTCAAATCGCTGCGCTCAGATCGATGATTGCCACCTGGATGCGGCTGGCCATTTTCGAGGCCATGAGCGGCGAGGAAGACCACGATCAGCGGCTTTGGCTGGTGATCGATGAGCTCGACGCGTTGGGGGCCATCGACGGGCTGAAGGATGCTCTTGCGCGGCTCCGGAAATTCGGCGGACGCTGCGTGCTGGGCTTTCAATCGGTCGCCCAGGTGTCGGGTACCTACGGAACTCAGGATGCCCAAACCATCGTGGAGAATTGCGGCAATACCTTGATATTACGCTGCTCCGGCAGCGAGAACGGCGGGACGTCTCAATTCGCGTCCCGCCTGATCGGCGAACGCGAAGTCCTGCGACGCCAGATCTCGCGCGGTAGCGACCGGGGCGCTTGGGCCTCTCCCGGTTCCCGGCGCTCAAAGAATACCAGCGAGCAACACGTGACGGAGGCGGCGGTCATGCCTTCGGAACTCGAGCAGCTGCCTGATTTTAATGGATATTTCAAGGCCGCTTCGTCCACTGCGTGGCTCAAGGTGGCTTTCGATCGGCGCTCGCCGTCGGGGAAGTACGCATGAACCATGAAGACGGGCGCACAGGGGTCAATTTTCGCGCTTCGCATTACCGGATCGCTCGAACCGCAGGCGTGTGCCCGCGATGTCATGGCAATACGCCCATGGTGGCTCTGATGCTGCCGCCGGGCCATGAGGCTCTATCGGTCGACGAAGGGGACGCATCGCCCGGCGTCGACGTGTCCTCCGGGAGCGCTATTTGGGAGAGCGTTCCCCGCCACGCGTTTTTGTTCTATGTCGAATCCCTACCTGACGAGGCCACGCGCCACCTGCAGGTGCTTGCCCCGAAGTATCGCTTCGCCGCGAGCCCGGCGACGGGAGGAGCCTATTGGGCGAATCATTGCGTTCGATGCGACGCGTTCCAAGAGGACCAAGATCTTTTTTGCGAGCCGGAAGGAGCTTTCTCGCCGGTGAGCTCAGCTGCCGCCTCACGTATCGAGCTTCTGCCGGTGGCCGAAGCAATTGAGGTTTCCGCGGCGGGATACGCCTTGGACCCCCAATTCGTTGGACTCTAGGTCTGAGCCGGTATGGCATCGTACTACTTGAATTTGAAAACTTTCGGACGCTCGAACGGCAGCAGCGCACCCGGCGCCGCAGCCTATCGCGCCGGCGAAAGAATCCGCGACGAGCGCACCGGCCGCACGTACGACCACACCGAGCGCCAGGATGTGCTGCACAAAGAAATTCTGGTGCCGAGCGACTTCGCGGGCCACGAGCTCAGTTGGGCGAGAGATCGGGCGAATCTCTGGAACTCGGCAGAAGCCGCTGAGAGTCGCCGAAATGCGAGAACGGCACGCGAATATCTGGTGGCTCTGCCTGTGGAGCTAGACGCCGAAGGCCGCGTAGGTTTGGCGAGAAATTTTGCACAGGAGCTGGCAGACCGCTATCGATTTGCGGTCGATGTGGCGGTGCATGCGCCACGGGACTTCCCCGGGAGCGATCCCCGCAATTTTCACGCACATCTGCTCGCCACCACACGCGAGGTGAATCGCGACGGACTGGGCGCCAAAACCACGTTGGAGCTCAACGAAAGTTCGAGGAAAGCGCTTGGGTTGGGACCCTCCATCGGCGAATTGCTGCATGTGCGAGAACGCTGGGCCACGGTCACTAACGATGCGCTCCGCGAAGCGAACGTCGACGCACGAGTAGATCATCGCACGCTCCGGGCCCAGGGAATCGACCGCGAACCTCGGTTGTGGATCCCCAAAGTCGCCTACGAGGTCGAGCGCCGGGGCTTTTACAGCCCGGTGGCGGAGCGGGTTCGCGCCGAATACCAGGCGAGAGAGGAGGCGCGCCTGCGGGAGCAAGCTCGCCCGGAGCGAAATCAAAACGCCGAGGCCGGTCGCACGACAGCGACTCCGGCAGCCCAAGAGCCGACAGTTGCGCCGCCAAGCCTCGCCGATATGCAGCGGCAGGCTCGCGAGAATTGGCTTCGGGTACGCAAGGAATTGGCGGAGGCACGGCCCGAGGCGGCAAGATCACAGGGTCGCGACGATGATCTCAGCCGATGACGGCGCATGCTTTGTGGGCCGGAACAGCCCGCAGATCCGCGAGCTGCTGTTTGCCTCGTGCTACGTCTATTCGCCGGGCGATGCCCGCGCGCAGTCGCGACTCTTGTGCGCGTCGATCAAGGCAGGTGACGTTGATGTCCTCGTAGATCGGGCGATTCATGCGGATGTGAAGTCGCGCCGATTCTCGCCGGTCGCCAGCTTTTTCCCGGCTGCGTCGATCCTCGTGCCGGTGCCGGGGAGCAGACCGGCCGGCCGGAGCCATGCAACGCCGAGTGCTCGCCTCGCCGTCGCTCTATGGCAGCACGGAATCGGAAAGGGGATCTGGTTCGGTCTGCGCCGTGTTCGCGCCGTCCGCAAATCAGCGACGTCCGCGCGTGGCGCACGGCCGTCTCTGCGGGCCCATTTCGATACGATCGCGGTGGAGTCAATCCAGAGACCCGAGGCATCGCACCTCGTGCTCATCGACGATGTGGTGACCAAAGGCCGCACCTTTTTGGCGGCGGCGCTGAGATTGAGGGAGATTTTCCCGCAGGCCGACGTCCGGGCTTTTGCGCTGCTGCGGACAATGGGATATTCGCCAGTTCTAGATCAATTTCTAATGCCTTGCACGGGCAAAATCATATGGACCCGCGAAGATGCGCGCCGAAGCCCTTAAAGGGCGGGTTTGCGTCGGAGCTACGGCGTGCTGCGGCGCTCAAGAGATACGTAGCCGCTCGGCAGCGAGGATGAAGTAGACGGAAATGATGCAACTGGGCGTGTGCACCATCATCGGGCGGGTCCATCCCGCTCCGCCCTCAAGCGCCGCACCGGCGCCGGCTTCTTCGGATCGAAGCA
>Ga0182030_10018207_pt1 | contig 13489 bp, 9 predicted proteins | sample 812S3MmetaG_FD_121299 | JGI IMG/M metagenome (GOLD analysis project Ga0182030, IMG submission 121299) | Permafrost microbial communities from Stordalen Mire, Sweden - 812S3M metaG (Illumina Assembly) | ecosystem: Environmental > Terrestrial > Soil > Wetlands > Permafrost | place: Sweden... | reverse complement strand
GGCGCGGCGAACAAGGCGTAGGCGCGCGCGGCGTCGGCGCCGTAACGGGCGATCATGTCGTCGGGCGAGACCACGTTGCCACGCGACTTGGACATTTTGGCGCCATCTTTGATGACCATGCCCTGCGTGAATAGGCGCTCGGCCGGCTCGTCATTCACAACAAGGCCGAGGTCGCGCATGACGCGCGTCCAAAAGCGCGAGTAGATGAGGTGCAGGATGGCGTGCTCAACGCCGCCGATGTACTGATCGATGGGGAACCAATACTTGGCGATTGCGGAGTCGAACGGCGCGGTCGCATTGCGCGCGTCGGGATAGCGATAGAAGTACCAGCTCGAGTCGACGAAGGTATCCATCGTATCGGTCTCGCGTTTGGCGGGACCACCGCATTTGGGGCAAAGCACGTCGACAAATTCAGGCATGCGCGCAAGCGGTGAGCCGCCCTGCTGCGTGATTGCGATCTTCTCGGGCAACAGCACGGGAAGTTGATCTTCGGGCACAGGGACGACGCCATCGCGCTCGCAGTGGACCATGGGGATGGGCGTTCCCCAGTAGCGCTGGCGGCTAACGCCCCAGTCTTTGAGGCGGAAGGTGATTTTGGCTTCGCCGAAGCCTTTGGCGGTGGCGATCTGCTGAAGTCTTTCCTGCGCCTGGGTGCAGCTGAGGCCATTAAACTCGCCGGAGTTGATCAGCATTCCCTCTTCGGACACGAAGGGCAGAACAATGGCGAGCGATTTGTCTTCAGGATGAATGACCTGCTCGATGGGAAGGTTGTATTTGACGGCGAACTCGAAGTCGCGCTCATCGTGCGCGGGCACGCTCATGATGGCGCCCGTGCCATAGTCGGCCAGGATGTAGTTTGCAATCCAGATGGGCACGCGCGCGCCGTTGTAGGGGTTGATGGCAAAGCGGCCGGTGGGTACGCCGTGCTTTTCTATGGCGCCCAGATCGCCGGCTTCGCGCGCTTTCTTCTGTTGATCGAGCAGCTCCGCTACTTTTGCGTTCAATTCAGGATCTTCGGCCGTAAAGGACGCGACCAGCGGATGCTGCGGAGCCAGTTGCACGCTAGTGGCGCCGAAGATGGTGTCGACGCGTGTGGTGAAGACACGAATTCTTTTTTTCGTCTCGGCGGAGCTCTCGTCGAGGAAGAAATCAACTTCGGTGCCTTCGCTGCGGCCGATCCAGTTGCGCTGCATGGTGCGCACTTTTTCGGGCCAGCCTTCGAGCTTGTCGAGGCCGTCGAGGAGCTCCTGTGCGTAGGCGGTGATGCGCAGGAACCATTGCACGAGGTCGCGCTGCTCGACGATGGTGTCTTCGTGCCGCCAGCAGCGGCCATCGATAACCTGTTCGTTGGCAAGAACGGTGCAACACTCGGGGCACCAGTTCACGTTGCTCTTTTTGCGATAGGCCAGCCCTCGCTCGTACATGCGGAGGAAGAACCACTGGTTCCAGCGGTAGTAGTCGGGCAGGCAGGTGGTCACTTCGGTGGCCCAGTCGAAGGCCATGCCGAGGCGCAGGAACTGGCGCTTCATGGCGGCGATATTGGAGAGGGTCCACTCGCGCGGCGGCACATTGTTTTTGAGCGCGGCGTTTTCGGCGGGCAGGCCAAAGGCGTCCCAGCCCATGGGGTGCAGGACGTTGTAGCCGCGCATCCACATGTGGCGGGCGAGTGCGTCGCCGATGGCGTAGTTGCGAACGTGGCCCATGTGCAACTGCCCGCTGGGATAGGGCAGCATTTCGAGGACGTAATACTTGGGCTTGCCGCAGCTTGGCGGCTCAGCCGCGTAGAGTGTGGGGTCCGCGGCCCACCGCTGCTGCCATTTGGGTTCAATTGTCGCCGGGTCGTATCGCAGTTCTTTGTCGTCGGCCATTCCTCCCAGTGTAAACGGAGGCGGGTGACGGGCTGGTTGCGCGGCAGTGGTGCCGATTGAATGCGCATTCCCTCGGGGGCTGAAGCCCGCGATCTATAGGGGGGAAAGTACGGGCTGAAGCCCGTACCCTTCACGCTTCGCCTTTTCGGATGTGCCTACTCCTTGCAGGGAACCATCTCCTGGTTGACGATCTCGTAACCCTCGGGGATTTGGAAGAGCGCGGAATCGGGCTCTCCGCGGGTGAGACTGACCAGTTCCTGATCCAGTTTGCCGGTGCGCGGGTCGTCAACCAGACGGCGCACTTGGAGGCCGAGGCTGGGCGCGTTCCAGTCTTCGATGACGCGCGTGAGCGGCTGGTCGTTTCCGGCCTTGCCCGCAGGCGTTAGGTATGTCGTGCGCATTCCATGCGCTTGTACACCCTGAATCGTTGTGTAACCCAGGTCCTCACGAACCGGCTTGGGACGTTCCACTCTCATCGCAGAGATGCCGACAGACGTGCTGCTTTCCCGGTAACCGTCAGGAGCCTGCCAGCAGCCGCTGCGCTGATCGGGTGGCGGATGATGAACGACGGTGGCCTTCTTCTGGACAGCATTCCAAGTTGTATGAGTGCCCGCTACTGGGTCGTCGACATCCGTGGAGGAATGCGTCTCCTGACCGTCTTCGGACAGTTTCGCTTCGATGAAAACGGAGCGCCCTTGCGCGTCCCGTGCCCGCGTCTGCTTCGTCACATGAGTGATGGTGGTGCCGTTGGCCAGCGTCTGGACGCGCGTAATCTTCAATTCGGCCGTGTAGGGCTCGGGCGGATGGTAGACCTTCTGAACCTTAACCTGCTCCTGTCCTAGGACGGATTGGCTGAAGGTAGCGCCGACCACCAACATACTGGCAAGCAGATACGAGAAACTCCTTCGCATGGATGGATTCCCTCCCTGAATTGAACACCGCGCATAAACGACCGCGGGAAGTATGCCAAAAAGGAATGCAGAAGGCTTATTTCTTGGGCCGCGACTCAGGGGGGACCATTCCGGCCACACGGTAATAGACGACGAGCTGCCCATAATGCTCGCCGGAGTGTTCAACAAATTCCCAAGCGCCATCGGAAAAGCGGGTCTGCTTGCCGGGGGAGAAGGGATCGGCGTAGAGGTCGTTGAAACCGGCATCGCCTTTGCTGGAAATCAGGTCAGTGCCCTCGGCAAAGGACTTTTTGACGTAAGCTACGACGGCAGCCTTGGTGGCGTAGTCGGCACGTTTGGGGTCGCCCGCCGGCGGCTTGAGGCCCTTGGCCGGGTTGATGAAGAAGTAGTTGCCGCCCGCGGCATGCAGGAGTTGCTCAGCGAAGGAACGCTGGGCGGGATTGGGCTTGAAGTCGTACTTATCTTCAGGAAAGTCTTCGGCCATGGCGATGAGCTTGCGGCCATTGTCGTTCCAGTTGGCGAGAAGGACCTTGGATGCGCTGGTGGGTGGCTGGGGCGCGGGGGCCGGCGCGGGAGCGGCTTGGGAGAAAGCGCGCGGAGCAATGAGCACAAGAGCAAGAGCGATGGGAAGCAGCCGGGGAAGAGTTCTCAAGGATCGATCTCCTTCGTGGGGGATTGAGCCTGGAGGATACTCTCTTGAGCAGACGGCGAGCCAGTGAATTTCGATCAGGCGCGGGTGGTTTTTGGCCGTGATGCGGGCATCTTTTCTTTCACCGCATGCTCCGGTTCAACCAGGCTCTTGAGCACGCGCACGTTGCGTTCTTCGTCGCCTGGCTCGTCGACGGGGGTTTCGGCGATGAAGGCGGCGTGGGCGAAGCGCTTGTCGTTGAGAATGCGGCGGAAGGGTTCAACGCCCATGGTTCCCTGCCCGATGTGCTGATGGCGATCGAGCTTGGAGCCGAGCGGGGCCTTGGCGTCGTTGCAGTGCCAGACGCGGACGGCGTCAAACCCAACGGTTGCGCCGATGAGCTTGATGGTGGTGGCGTAGCCTTCGTCGGAGACCAGGTCATAACCGGCCACGTGCGTGTGGCATGTATCCAGGCAGACGGCAACGGGGGCACAGACCTTGAGGAGTGCCACCAATTCGGCGACCTGCTCGAAGCTGCCGCCGAGAGAGAACTCGGCGCCGGCGGTGTTTTCGATGAGGATGGTGACCTTACCGTCGCAGTCCAGGCCATCGATGGCGCGGGTGATGGATTCGGCTGCGAGCTTGAGGCCTTCGTGGCGCGAGAGTCCCTTCCATGAGCCGGGATGGAGGACGAGATAATCGGCGCCGAAATCGAGGGCGCGTTCCACCTCACCGCGAAAGGCGGCGATGCTGTTGGCGCGGACAGTTTCGGTTTGGCTGCACACATTGACGAGGTAGCTGGTGTGAATGACGACCGGGTTCACATCGAGCTGTTGGCGCAGAGTTCTCATGCGCTCGGCCTGTGCGGGGTCGACTTTGGGGGCGCGCCACATGCGCGGGCTGGAAGAGAAGAACTGAAAGGTATTGGCGCCGATTTCGCGCGCACGTTCGACAGATTTCGATGCGCCGCCGGCTGTGCCCAGGTGGACTCCGATTCGCTTGGCCATGGACTTAGTTTAGATGGGTGCCACTGGTGCGACGCGGAGAAAGCAGGTCCCTCGACTCACCACCCCCACGCTGAACAACGCGCGGGACCCCGTTCGCTCGGGATGACCGCCGGGTTTTTGAAAGCAACTCCTGTCGGCTCGTAGCCGAGGCCGTTTTCGGTGCGAGCTAGTCGTCGTCATCGAGGCGTTTCTTCTTGCGCTTCTCCGTGATGACGACGGGCGGCGGAGGCTGATCGCCCATTGCGTCTTTCCAAAGGATTGCGTTGAGCTTTTCGGCGGGGGCGCGGTCGGCGTGGCGGAAGTCCATCTTCATGCTTTCGGCGGCGCCGGGCGCGGTCTTGGCGTTGGCCGTGTAGATGAGTCCGTTGTCGCGATTGGCGTAGTCGGCCGAATAGGCGGGCTGGTCGCCGGGGCCGGTGAAGAGCGTGGAGATGAGCGAGCAGAGCGCGTCGTTGTTGTTCATGGGCGGCAGGCCGAGCACTGTTTCCATGGTGCGGATGACGCTCACCGTGGAATAGAAGCGGCTATCGACGAAGGGCTGGCCGTTGGAGCCGTGTGGCGCGTATTTGCTGATGACGAGAGCAAGGCTTCTGTGCGCGTCGACGTGATCGCCGCCGTCCTGCGCATCGTCTTCGAGGATGAAGAAGGCGGTGTCATCCCAGAAGGGCGAATGCGAGATGGCATCGACGGCGCGACCGACGGCAAGGTCATTATCGGCGAGTGAAGACTTGGGGCTGGGCCCACCGGGGCGGGTGCCTGCGGTGTGATCGTTCGGCAGGCGCAGCATAACAAAGTTGGGCATGGTGTCTTTGCCCTGCTCCTTGTCGGCGAGCCAACCCTTCAAATGGCGCAGGAAAATTTCGACGCGTACCTGGTCGGGAATAGAGAGCTCGAAGTCGGGCGCTTCGGGAGCGAAGTGGCCCACCAACTCCGGCTTGGTGGCGTGGTTGCTGGCGATAAGTGGAATCGGCCACGCCCACTTGTTTGTTCCGCCACCCCACTCTTCAGGCAGGGACTGGCCGGGCGCGATCGAGCCTGGCTCGCACTTTTGGCCGGCGAGAGTTGGCCCTTGCGTCGGGTTTGCGGATTGCTTCTCATTGCAGAACGTGCTCGCGATGTATTCGCCGAAATGATAGTAGGTCTTGTTGTGCGCGGCGAGGTTTCCCCACAGATAGCCGCTTGCCGGCTCGTTGACATCGGGAATGTTCTGTTCGAGCGGAAGACCTTCGGCGACGACGCCTTCGTAGTCGTAACTGCGCTGGCTGCCGCGATAGGACTGCTGCCAGGTTTTCTCGAGATAGTCGGTGCCGATGGCGGCGTTGGACCAGACGTGGCCTTCGCCGGAGACTTCGCCAGAATCGTAGAAATTATCGAGCACGCCGAATTGAAGCGCGAGCTTGTGCAGGTTGGGCGTGATCGATGCGCCGTACATGGTGAGCTTGGGGTCGCCATTGCCGACGGGCTTGCCGTCCTGCTTGAGATCGCCAAAGACCTGATCGTAGGTGCGGTTTTCTTTGATGATATAGATGACGTGCTTAATGCGGCTGTCGGTTGTGCCTGCGAAGGCGATCTTTTCCTGGGCGGCCTTCATGCGGTTCGATTCAAGAACGACGTTTGTGAAACTGCGCAAGTTGCGATCGATTTGTTTGGCGTCTAGCGTGGCGATGGAGCCATGCAGCAGTGTGCAGATGTAAGTGTAGGGACGGATGAAGCGCTGTCCCGGCCCGGTCGGCTTCATGGGCGCGCCGTTGGCGGTGGTCCCGTGGCCCTTGGCCGTGGCGACGTACAGATTGCCACCGGAAGCGGAGGGCAGAAACGCCATCGACATGGGCATCCACTCGGTGGGGACGAAGCCGATGGGCTCGACCATTCCTTTGGCAGCAGCTTTGTCGGTAAGCTTGCGCGGATCGATGACTGCGATGGCGTCGGTGATGGCGTTGGCGACGTAGAGACGCTTGCCGTCGGCGCTGATGGCGAGGGCCTCCGGTTCGGCGCCGAAGTAGCTTTGGTGCGGCAGGCGCGTGTCAAAGTAGCCTTTGACCGCGAAGGCACTGCCTTCGACGTTGACCGCGGCCACGGCGTCGCGATTGGCGAGCGCGACATAGAGCGTAGTGGCATCGGGAGAAAACTGAAGGGCGCAAGGATGAGTTCCCGCGGCAATTGGGTTTGACGGCTTGAGGAGCGGGAGCTTGCGTCCAATGGTCTGGGTCGAGAGATAAATTTCGACAATTTCCGATGCGTTCCAGAGAGCGACGAAGGCGCGCGTGCCGTCTTTCGTCACGGCAAGCGCGACGGGATAGGTGGAAGGGACGGCGTTGCTCTCGGCGAGATCGAAGCGCTTGAGGATAGCGCCGTTGGCGGCGTCGAGAAGGAGCACGTCGTCGGAGAGGTTGTTGGCAACGAGGAGGCGCTCGCCGTTCCCACCCACGGCGGGGAGCACGGCGATGGCCGCTGGGAATGGCACACCTTTGGTGCCTTCGTAGCCGCCGATGAGCTTGGTCTTTCTTCCTGGGGCCAGTTGTTGCAACGGCAGGTGCAAAAAGCGGTCGGGCGCGATCTTTCCATCTTTGAAGCTGTAGACCACGATGCCGCTGCCGGTCATCTTGTCGCCATCGCCTTCAGGGTTGGTGAGCGAGGCCATGCTGGCGTAGAGATGGGCGCCATCCTGGCTGAAGGCGAGGCCGGAGTAGAGCGTTTGTTTGGCGTTGACGAGGGTGCGGCTGTCGGGGAAGTCTTCGACCTTTCCCGTCAGCGTGTCTTCGACGGCGAGCGACTGCTCGTAGTTCGACTCGATGGACCCATAACCCGCGTTGACCGTGACCACGTAGCGACCATCGGGCGAGACGGCCATGGACATGGGCAGGTTGTTGAGCTGCTGGGGATGGCCGGGGATTTCGCCGATCAGTTGTTTGCTTGTGGACAGGTTGACGGTTTGTGCATGAAGGAGCCCGATTGCGAGAAGGCAGGCGAGGCTGCTCAGTTGGACCAAGGCTCGCGAGGCTAAACCGCGAAGGGTCGGGAAGCGGAAGGAAGTTCGCTGCACTGGAAAACGCGTATGGGAAAGACGGCGCTGCATGGCAAAACTCTAACAAAGCGGACGGCTCGGCGTTTGAAGAAAGGTTTTCGGACGGCGGGACTGTCTGGAATTGGAGCAATAGAGCTGAGTGGCTGACACGCCCATTACCAATGCGCGTTCCGCCGTAATCAGGCAGGTTTCATCTTTTCTGCATAGAATTTCTTCATGGACGACTCATTCGATTCACTTGCTCTTTTGCTTTCCGACGTCATTCTCCCCACGCTGAAATCGGTACAGAGTCACCAGGCCGAGCAGATCGCCGCGAACGATCGCGTCGAGCAGGCGATCGAGGACCTGCGCGCTTCCATCGAGTCGCAATTTGGGTTGCTCTCGAGCCAGTTGACCGCCTGCCGCATCGAGTTGCAGGCTACGCAGGCTGCGCTTCGTGCCGCGCAGGCAAGCAACCAGGTTTCGCAGATGAAGCTGATTGTCCACTGAGCGCTTGCGGTAGTCTTTTCTTATGCGCACGGTGTTGACGGCAGAGAAGCTCTGGGATGGGACACGGTGGATCGAGCAGCCGTTTGTCTCCTTCGACGATGGGCGGATTGAGACGATTGGCTCGCGACTGACGGACAAGTTGCCGGCAGGAGAACATGTCGAGCTCCCGGGCGCGATGCTTGCACCGGGGTTCTTCGACGTTCACATTCACGGCGCGTCTGGGCACGATGTGATGGAAGCGACCCCGGACGCGTTGACGAAGGTGGGCGGAATGCTGGGCAGCCACGGCACCGGTGCCTACCTGGCTACGACAGTGACGGCTACGGTCGACGCGACGCTGCGCTCGCTCGAAGGGCTTTCCAAGCTCATTGCGCGCGGGCCGGAAGAAGGCAGCTCAGTTGCGTGGCCGGTGGGCATTCACCTGGAGGGGCCGTTTCTATCGCATGCGAAGCGCGGCGTGCATCCGCCGGCACTGTTGCAGGCTGCGGATATTGGGTTGTTCGACAAGTTCTGGGAGGCAGCGGACGGAAAGATTCGTTTGATGACGCTGGCGCCAGAGTTGCCGGGCGCTGTGGAATTGGCGAGACATGCAACGGCCAAGGGCGTGCGCATCTCTGTGGGACACTCGGACGCCACAGCCGCAGAGACGCGCGCTGTAATTGCTGCCGGAGCCGTGAGCGCGACGCACACATTCAACGCGATGCGTGCGCTCGATCATCGCGAGCCGGGAATCCTGGGCGTGGTGCTGACGGACGACAATCTGTTTGCCGAACTGATCTGCGACGGCATTCACAACACGCCGGAGATGGTAAAGATCTGGTGGCGATCAAAGGGTCTGGAGCGGGCGATCCTGGTCACGGACGGGATGAGCGCTACGGGCATGCCTGACGGCGAGTATCAACTGGGCGAAATCACAGTACAGGTGGCCAACGGCCGCGCCAGCTTTGGCGATGTGCTGGCGGGGAGCGTGCTTACACTCGATCGCGCGCTGACGAATTTTGTTGCCTTCACTGGAGCGACGGTGGAGCAGGGCCTGCGGCTGTTGACGGCGAATCCAGCGACGATGACGGGATTCGACAGCGGCATTGGACGGCTCGAGGTGGGTGGCGTGGCCAACCTGGTGGCGCTGGATGGGTCAGGCCGGTTGAAGGCTTCGTTTGTGCGCGGGCGGAGAGCGGAGCAGGGGATCGGGCGATAGATGTTCGTGCTTTTCCAGGTTTCAAGATCGAAACCTGGGGCACCCAGCAGTCTCTTTTGAGAGAGGCCTACTTGACGGAGTCGGCGAGGCGCCTGGCGCGCCAGAGGGCGCCGTCGAGCGAGACCACGCCCTCGCTGCCTACGGGCATCTCGGGAGCGGCCGCCTTGAGGCCGGCGAAGAATGCGTCGCGCACGATGTCCATCTTCTCGACCACGCCGCCGGTCCACGCGACAGGCACTTCACCCTGGATCTGATGGTTGCGGCGGAGCTTGCCGCGGACGAGGAGCACGAATTCGACGAGGTCTGCGGCGGCCTGTTTGAGAACGGCGAGAGCAACTGGATCGCCGGCTTCGGCGAGTTCGTTGATGGCGGGGGCGAGCGCGGCAAAGTCGGGACCTGGCGTACCGTCACCCAGGTTTACCAAATCGTCGATGCTATTGGTTCCCCAGATTTCGCCAACTTTATCGAGGATGCGCGTGGGCTGTTCGCGGTCGAAGGCGTGCAGGCCGCGACGGACTGCGTTGAGGCCGATCCAGTAGCCGGAACCCTCGTCGCCGAGGCGAGAACTGTAGCCGCCGGCGCCTTCGCGGCTGCCGTCAGGGGCACGACCGATGGTGTTGGAGCCGGTGCCGGCAATTTGGAGAATGCCGGGGCCACCCTGAAACGCAGCATCGAGGGCGATGACTTCGTCTCCGACGACTTCAGAATGCTTGGCGCCGAAATCCTTGAGGACGGCGGTGATCCACTCGACGGTGCCGGGCAGGCTGCAACTGGCTACGCCGACTGAAGCGGCAAACACACCCTTGATTCCAGCTTCCGCAAAGACATCCTTCAGCAGTTCGCGCAGGTTGGCTTCAGCTGCTTCCTCGCCCACGCGGAGGCGCTTGATGGAACCGTTTTCACCATAGGCGAGCACCTTGCCGTCGTCGACAAGCGAAGCCCGGGTCCGAGTTCCTCCCCCGTCCACTCCCAAGACTGCGTTCATTCTTTCCGAGCTCCTTCAGTGCTTCGCATCGGCCGCTTCTTTTTCCGGTTCAACCCCGCCATCGCGTAACGTGCCGGCCAGCACATTCAAGCTCCCATCGGACTTAGGGGGAGTAAGGCCGAGCAGGTGGGCCAACCACGGGTACAGGTTCACGTTTTCGAAAGGCTGAACTGTCTTCCCCACAACTATATCGGGTCCAGCAGCAAAAAAACTTGCCTTCATCTCGGGGATGCGCCTGGGATCGAATCCGTGCATGCCGGCAGTCGGCGGCCGATCCGGCTTTCCTTCCGGCGGACCGTGGGCGCGAATCGCGTAAGGCCCTGCCGCGATGACCACCGGATCTCCCTCACGCGGATTCTGGCTGTAGTTGAGTTCTCCGGGAACGTCCTTGCGCCGGTAGACGACGAACTGTGAGGAAGCGTGCTTGAGCTTTTCGTACACACGGGCTCGATCCTCTTCGGTCTTGCCGTAGAGCAGGTAGCCCGCGGATTCAAAGCCGGTGAGATCGGCGAGCTGATCGAGGGTGATCCAGGGACCCTGTGTTTTGACCATGCCATGGTCGCTCACGACCACGAGGTCGATGGGAAGACCGGTTGCGTCGAGACTCTCTTTCAGCTTCCCGATGAGGCCGTCGACCTTGTGAATGGCCGCCTTGGTTTCGGGTGCTTCGGGACCGAATTCATGGCCTTCGTGGTCGGGCTCGGAGTAGTAGAGGGTTATGAAGTGGGGGCGGTCGGCCGCCGGCAGGCTGAGCCAGGCAACAATCTGATCGATGCGGGCAACTTCGTCGATTTTATCGTCGAATTTCAGGTAGTAGGTTGGGCGGTATCCGGCGATCTGGGCTTCAGACCCGGGCCAGAAGAAGCAGGCGGTGCGCATGCCCTGGCTTTCGGCCAGGCTCCAGAGCGGAGTTCCGGAGTACCACGAACCGTCGGACACGGCTTGGGAATCGTTGATGGCGTAACGCGCCTGTTTGGTTTCGTCGTAGAAGCTATTGGCGACCAGTCCGTGATGTTCGGGATAGAGGCCGGTCACGATGCTGAAGTGGTTGGGAAAGGTCAGCGACGGGTAGCTGGGGATCATGCCTTCCGGTGCCCAGACGCCATGCTTTCCAAGTGCCAAAAGGTGCGTGGCGCCTTCGCGTTTGGCATAGTTCCAGCGGAAGCCGTCGAGCGAGACCAGCACGACGTAATGCGCGCTCTGCGCGGCCGCCGTGTTCTGCCCGTTGTCGGCGTGGAGCACCGGCAGGGGTGGATTGGGTGCCTGCTGAGGGGCGGGCTGCTGAGCTCCCAGGCCAAGGAGGCCGAGCGTCAGGATGAGGGTCGCGAGAGTCGCCCGTCCCAGGGCGCGAAGACGCATGGAATCGATACCTCTCGACAAGCTTACCTCACTCCCAACGTGGTTTGAAGTGGTATAGGATTTCGGCATGGTTCGCCAACCGGTTTTTGCCGTTGCAATTCTTGCCTGCGCATTCTTCTCTGCCTCTAACCTGCCTGCACAGAATGTCGCTGCCGCGCCACCGCTGGGTTGGAACAGCTGGGATGCGTACGGGCTCACCATTGACGAGGCGGACTACCGCGCCAATGCCACGGTGCTTGGGCAACTGCGGGAGTTCGGCTGGGAGTATGCGGTGATCGATGAGGGTTGGTACATGGAGAATCCCTTCGGGGATAGGGTGCCGGACCGCAAGTATGTGTGGGACGCGAACGGGATCCTGATTCCTGCTGTGAATCGCTTCCCTTCCTCAGCGAATGGTGCGGGATTCAAGCCGCTGGCCGATTGGGTTCATGCCAAGGGATTGAAGTTCGGAATTCACATTGTGCGCGGTATTCCACGCGATGTGGTGAAGGCGAACCTGCCCATTGCGAAGACGAACTTTCATGCGGCTGATGCCGCCGATATGACGTCGCCCTGTCCATGGGACGAGGGCAATTGGGGCATCAAGGACAACGCGGCCGGGCAGGCTTACTACGACGACATGCTGCGCAAGTACGCGGCGTGGGGGCTGGACTTCATCAAGGTGGATTGCATCAGCGATCATCCCTACGTTCCCACGGAGATTGCGCAGATCGCACTGGCGATCAAAAAGACCGGCCGTCCGATCGTGTTGAGCCTTTCGCCGGGACCTACGGCATTGAATCATGCGGCGGAGATTGCCGAGCATGCGCAGATGTGGCGCATCTCCGATGACCATTGGGATTTCTGGCTGGACGAGCACAAGCCCGGTGCCGGCGAATTCCCTTTTGGCACGCGCGAGGCGTTCGATCGGCTGGTCAAGTGGGTTCCCTATGTTGGCCCGGGGAGCTGGCCCGATGAAGACATGCTTCCCATCGGCTATCTTGGTCCGCATCCCGGCTATGGCGATGCCCGCCAGTCGCGCCTGACGCCCGACGAAGAGCGCACGGAGTTTACCCTCTGGGCCGTCGCGCGCTGCCCGCTTGTTCTGGGAGCGAACCTGACGAAGCTGGACAGCTATACGCGGACGCTGATCACCAACCAGACGTTGCTCTTCATTGACCAGGCATCGTCGCTGAGCAGGCCCGTCGACTCTGCAGGCCTTCCTGCCGGCTTTGAGAACGCGCGTGTGTGGCGCGCGACCATTAACACGCCCGGCGCTCGCGGTTATGCGGAGTACTTTGCGTTTTTCAACCTGGACAGCAAGCCGGTAACGCTGAAGGCAACGTGGAAGGAACTGGGCCTGGACAACAACAAACACGCAGCCCAGGATGCCTTCACGATGGAGAACGGCAAATCTTCAAAGGACGTCGCCGTGACGCTGCCCGCGCATGGAAGCACGGTGATCGAGGTTCAGTAAAACGACGGCTCCTCCGTGGCTTCTGGAAAGCGTGTTCCCGGCCCGCCGTCGGGCTCTTTGTGCGAAACTGATGAGTGCGGTCGGGTTGCCCGAGCAAGCTCTGGATAACCGCCGCAGCGCTCTCAAATTTAGGATCGCCTCATGCCTGTTTTACGTTCCGCTTTTATTGCACTTTCAAAGAACCGCCCCCTTCGCAGCCTTTGTGAAAACACCCGGTTTGGCCGGAAGATGAGCTCCCGCTTTGTGGCGGGCATGGAGATTGGCGACGCGCTCCGCGTGACCCAGGCTCTGAATCAGCAAGGCATGCATGTCACACTCGACTCGCTTGGCGAGAGCGTGAGCTCCGATGTGGAAGCGCACCGCGCGGCGGAGATCTACCACCAGTTGCTGGATCTGATTGCGAACGAAAAACTGGATGCGAATATCAGCGTCAAGCTGACCCAGATGGGGCTTGAGCTTTCGCCGGCGCTGGCCGAGGAGATTGCCGAAAGCCTCTCAGAACACGCCGCCGCGCTGGGAAATTTTGTGCGCATCGACATGGAAGATTCGACATTGACGCAGGT
>Ga0182030_10018206_pt1 | contig 13490 bp, 15 predicted proteins | sample 812S3MmetaG_FD_121299 | JGI IMG/M metagenome (GOLD analysis project Ga0182030, IMG submission 121299) | Permafrost microbial communities from Stordalen Mire, Sweden - 812S3M metaG (Illumina Assembly) | ecosystem: Environmental > Terrestrial > Soil > Wetlands > Permafrost | place: Sweden... | reverse complement strand
CCAGCCAATCACAAACAATCGCTATTTTTTTCTTAGGTGTCTCAGCCACAGTTAACTACCATTTAAAATTACCCGAACAGTTTTTGCTAAGATTACTAGATCAAACCAAAAAGTCCAGTTCTGAACATAATATAAATCGAGCTTACGACGCTCTTCAAAGTTTATACTTTTTCGGCCAGAAACTTGGGCTAAGCCGGTTAAGCCAGACTTAACGCTTAAAATTGCATGCCGTTTCTCGTAAACCGATAACTCGTCAGGTGTAATTGGCCTAGGGCCAACTAGACTAATATCTCCTTTAATTACGTTAAATAACTGAGGTAATTCGTCTAAACTCGTTCTCCTTAAGAACTTACCTAGTTTTGAAATACGTGGGTCATTAGGCAATTGATCACCATTATCTCGGTAAATTTTAATAAGCTCAGGACGGCCCATTTTAGTGAAAGCTTCTTCCGGAGACATATTATTTGATGACTTTTTCATAGTTCGAAATTTAAAGACCCGAAAAGGAGTATTGAAACGAGTTAAGCGTTTCTGCCGGAAAAAAACGTGACCACCACTAAAAATCTCAGCAATAAAAACTAGGATAATTAGCGGCGAAGTGATAATCAGTAAGATTGCACCAAATATTAGGTCAAATAGGCGCTTAAAAACTCGTCCCCAACCAATCAGAGCTGTTTGATGGACGGCAATCACCGGTATTGAGTTCCTGAATAGCTCGACATCAATATTTCCAACAAAAAGCTCACTGTTGCCTGGTACGAAGCGGTAGGCAACATGATTAGCTTGCGCGTACTCTAGAACCTCGCGGTTCCGATGATCATCGGCATATAGTTCAGTCTGGACAACCGTATTAAAGACAAGTTTTGGACGGCTTAGTAGTTCAGCAAAATCGCTAAAGATTTTTAGATGAGAGTATTCACTAAACTGTTTTTGGCTACCAACCACGGCAACTATTTTATAGCCTGTCGTCCTATAATCACCAAGCGACTCAATTAGCTCTGTTGTCATCGCGGTATTGCCAATAAGAACAACCTTGTTTAGCCCAATACCATAACTATATAATCTTGTGCGAACATAGCGGGTTAGGTTACGAAAAATAACTAGGAGAATAAAACTCAGTATAAAGCCGTAGATTGGGACTAACTTAGCCGGAAATATTGGGTGCAAAGAGATAAAATTCCAAAAAATTACAAACAAGAAACCTAAGAATGAGCCAACAAGTAATAATCCGATTTCTTGAAAACGTTTCTCATAAATATATTGGTTATATAAACCAATTAGAGCAAAGATAATAATCCAAAAAGGTAAGAGGCTGAGAAAGACCCCTATATAGGTTGAAGCATGAATTGGGTGAGCCACTGCTGCCGTATAAAAATGAGACCTAATAATGTAAGCTGCACCAAAAGCCAAAACTAAGGCAATAAAGTCACCGATGACTAGAAATATGTTATAGATGGTTGAAGTATTATTTTTCAATAATTATCCTTGATAAAGATACCTTTGATTGTACATCAACTTAAGACAAAGTTCGCCCTGTTTAACACTTTGGGCAAAAAACTGCGATATAATGATTTTATGAACGAAAAACAAACAGTTCTACCCACAAAAAAACAAAAAGAACTCTTAACCTTCATTGAGACCTTTGTGTCACAGCATGGTTATAGTCCAAGTTACCGCGAGATTATGGCCGGCTTAAACTATAATTCCGTAGCAACTGTTGCTTTGCACGTTAACAATCTTATTAAACGGGGCCATCTAGTAAAACGTGATCGTAGCGCTCGTTCGCTGGCGGTAACCTCAGACAGTGAAGGCGCTACTCGAATCGTTACCAATCAAGTAAAGCCGGGCGAGGAGCGCTGGATTATTGAAAAAGTTGATTATTTTTTCTCCGAGGCCGAAAAGTCTACCAGCCCCACCTCATCTGATATTGATCAACTATACGTCCTAGTCGGAGCTCTCAAAGTTCTTGGTTTGGACGGAGCATCTCAGAGTTTTTTGCCTAGACTAAGTGATCTGCGTAATAAAATCCAAAAAACATGAGCTCTACTTATCAATACAGTACTCGTAAGCGACAGGGCTTTGGACACTTTCTACTAAGGGCTACAGAAGTAATAGTTGTCGTTGCCGGCGTCTTAGTGGGCTTATTTATTCTCTTTAGTCACTATCAGCCAAAACATAAAGTCGTAAACGGTAAAGCAGTAAGCGTGCCTCAGGTAATTAAAACCGTGCCAGTAATCACTATAAAAGAACCAACTTTCACTTTCCAGTTACCGTCGGACTGGGTTCAGGTTGCTTCAATCGATGTTTTAAATGACCACTCTATTACTTGGCAAGCGACAGCCAAGAACTTCAATGACCGCATCCTGCAGATATATATTGATACTCCACCAACAACTCTCGACGTTAATGCGGAACTACCAATCCAGCCAGAAGGTAATCGTATAACCGTCGGTACTTTATCTGAGAATTGTTCAAACTTCACACCGGGCGGGACTCAGAATGACCTTTTAGCCGAGCGATTACCACCAACAGCATCAGAATGGGACGGTGTAAATTTTATATGTGATTTGGCGAGATTTACCGATAACCAAATTGGGACTGGAACGGTCGGCTCACCAGTTAATACAACGACTATTACTGGCCCAACCCAGGGCACTCATACCTATTTCTTTCTATTCTCAGATAGGAACCTTGTTCCGGATGAAACGATTTTATATAACGCCCTAGATAGCTTTAGAGCTTTATAACTTTAGTTGGTCTAAATAACAGGATAATCTATATAATATGGGTTATGGTAGATGACTTTGACCCTTATCTTGAGCTAGTTAAAGATAAATCTGAAGCCTTATTCTGCGATAGCTGCGGCTTTTATCCCTTGGAACCAGTTCACGGTCATTTTGCTTGCCCGTCATGTCATATGATTACTAAATGCTGCGAAGGTGCTCCTATGGAGATAAGCAATGACTAAGTCAAGAATTGGCATATTTGCCGGCACTTTTGACCCGATTCATTCTGGCCATATATTCTTTGCACTAGAAGCTATGAAGAAAGCCAAGTTAGATAAAGTGATATTTTTACCGGAGCGACGGCCGCCTCACAAGCAGGGCGTTGAGCACTTTGGCCACCGGACAGCCATGATAACTCAGGCCATTAAACCCTACGATAGGCTAGAACTACTGGAGCTAACCGATATGTCGTTTAATGTTACGCGCACTTTACCGCAATTAAGAAAGAAATTTCCACGTAGCCAACTGTTTTTCCTAATGGGGTCAAACAATGTCGAAGACATGAACCGGTCAAGCTGGACAGAGAAGTCCATACGACTCTATTTTAAAGCTGGTAATTTAATTGTGGCTCTACGCGAAGAAGATAGTCTGGAGTCACTAGAACTAAGTCTAGCTAGTTTACCAACTTCACCACAGGAGATCTCAATAATATCAACTCCGAACAAGAGCGTCTCGTCTACTAAGATTCGTGAGGCTCTGCGTGATAATAAAGTCGTAGCCGGCTTATTACCAAGCGTTTATCGTTACGTCAAAAATCAGTGGCTCTACGTTTCGGTTAATAAAGGGTAATTCTGCTTTAAATAAGCCAAATGTTTTTCGCGGTAATGTTTGAATTCTTTTTTACTTAAACCGTTCTTCTTTATAAAGGCGCTAATTTGTTGACTGCCGACAAAATGAGGCAATATAACGTAGCTGGCACCCTGCTCATATAGCTCCAGGGCGTGTTCAATGCTATCAGTATGAATAATAGATACAGCCGATGGATTAACCTTGTTGAGTAGCTCAAGAATGAATGTGTCGATCTGGTGGTCGTTAATTGTACTGACAATTAGCTTCGCTTTATCAAGTCCGGCTTCTTCTAATAGCTCAATATCGTTGGCGTCGCCGAAAATTGTCGGAAACTTCTGTTGCTCAAGAAGCTCAATAACTTCTGGGTCATAATCAATAATTACATAAGATTTCTTCAGACTCTTAAATAACTTTACGAATTCGTGCCCTCCGTGCTGGTAACCAAATAGAATCATCTCATTTTGATGAATCAGCTCCCGCTCGAAATGACCCCTTGGGTGCTCGAAGACGCTCAAAAATCTCGAGAGAGCATGGTAGATTTGCTCGTTATAGATAGTTAAGTAAGTTGATATGGCGATAGAAATTAGCGCGATTAAAGTAACGCTACTAACTAAATCAGTCGAAAATATGCCTTGTTTGTTGGCTAGGATTACTAGCACTAAAGAGAATTCACTAATCTGACCAGTAGTAATAGCCGTTTTAAAGCTTGTTCTCTTGGTATAGCCCATGATCCCAAGTAGCGTTAGGACAATTAGGGGCTTTACGATTATTGCCGCAATAATACCGAATATAATAATTGGTAGCATATGATCTATATTGCTGAAAGCTAACCTAGTTCCTAGCGCAATAAAGAAGACTACTACAAAGAAATCACGCAACGGACGTAGTCTGGCGCTCATCTCCTGGGTGTAAGGCAGTGAGGCTAATGAGATACCGGCCAGTAAAGCCCCAACTTCTAAGCTACCACCTATCTTGGCGAAAAGCGCCGCTCCACCGAAACCATATCCAATTGCAAATAAGAACAAAAGTTCCTGATTAGACGATATAAACTTAGTGATTTTCGGCAAAATGCCCCAGCCAATAATAAACATGGCTAGAATTACTAAACCGCCTTTGATACCAAGAATGACTAGGTGGTGCAAGGGGAAACTATTACTGCTACTAAGCCCACCCACCCAAAGCAGTGCAGCCATGGCGACGATATCTTGAACTAAAAGCAGGCCAACGGCTAGTTTGCCATATAAGCGAGACTGTTCTTTCTTGTCACTAAGTAGCTTCAAAATAATAATTGTTGAGCTAAATGACAAAGCAACCCCGAGCAATAAGGCTTCTTGGTCTTTAATGCCGAGTAAGACCGCTCCCGCCCATCCTAGCGCAGCTGTGAGAGCTACCTGTACTAATCCTATAATGGCGACAGTTTTACCAACCTCTTTAATAACTCTCGGGTTAAGACCAAGACCAATAATGAATAACAGCAGGGCGATACCAATATCGCTAAACGTGGTTATTGTCTGAGGCGTTTTTATAAGATTAAGAATTAGAGGGCCAACAATAATACCGGTAATAATATGACCAATTATTAGCGGCTGACGAATCAACCTCATAATTAGGGCAATACCAGTGGCTAGAGCAATAACCAGGCTTAGTTGAGTAAAGATTGTGTCGGTGTTCATGTTTGTTTGATACCGCTTATTTTAATTGTAGCAGTTCAAGGATGTTTTTTACCAAGAATAGATGATCACTTAAAAATTTACTTTTTTACTGAGTTGGGGCAGAAACAGTAGGTACTGAGTAGCCGGCTGTTTTTATAGCCCCGTTTATATCGGTTTGGAAATTACTAAAAGCATCTGGTGGTTGGATTTGTTTACCATTTAAGAAGAAGGTTGGAGTCGCCTCCTGAGCACCGGTCTTAGCGAAGGCAGCAACATCAGAATTTATAAAATTATTAACCTGAGTTGAGGCATAATCATTGTTAAACGTTGTGACGTTTAGACCAAGTTGTTTGGCAAATGCATCAAAGTAAGTCAGGGGGCTCGTACTACTAACCCAACTTGCGGAAGTTTCGTTAGAAGCATAATAAGCGCTACTTTCTTGGTACAAAAGATCATGCATCTGCCAGAATTTCCCCATTAAGCCAGCCGATTCAGCAGCCCTGGCACCGGCGAAAGCATTAGGGTGCAGCGAAGTTAGAGGAAGGTTTCTGAACTGGAAGGTGATATACGGAGCATAGGCAGTAGCTATTTGATTTACGACTGGATAATACTCTGCGCAGTAAGGACACTGATAGTCGCCATACTCGACTAGAGTTACTTTATCCTTGTCCTGGCCCTCAATATGGTTTGTTGGTGTGCTCGTGCTAGATGAGTCTGCAGTATTGTTCTTGTTGTTATTGGAAGCAATAAATATCCCACCAAAGACCAAGACTATGACAATTAGGATTCCCCAAAATCGTTTATCCACTAGATTTTCTCCTTATAACTTAAAGTAAGTATATCATAGCGATTGTTTTGTAATCGCAGCTAACGATACGTTAAGATTGTTACATGACTAACTTTGTTTTTGCTGTAATCCTAGCAATAATTATGCTGCTAGCAATCGTGCTAAATAAGAATTATCATGAGCTACCAATCAAAGAACTTAGATACAAAGCTCGGCAAAACAAGCAGCCAGAAAAGACACTATATAAGGTAAGTGCCTATGGGCCCAGCCTCCAGAATCTATTAATAATTATTACCGTAATCTCTGCTGCTGGCAGTTTTATATTGCTATCTACTCAACTTAGCGGTTTATTTGCGTTTTTGGTAGTAGTTTTTCTTCTATGGTTAGCCTTTCTTTGGCTGCCGTCGGCTAGATCGAGTTCCTTTGGGCGGCATTTAGCGGTTTGGTTTGCCTGGCCACTAGCCTGGACGCTAAACTATACTCACCCATTTTTCGATAAACTTAGCCGGCTTATGCATGATAATTCGGCCTCTTATGGGCACACCGGCATCTACGATAAGGCTGATTTAGTAGACTTACTAAATTGGCAAAAAGACCAACCCGATAGTCGAATACCATCTATAGAACTTAATATGGCCGAGTCAGTTCTAAACTTTGGCGATAGGCTAGTTAGTGATGTCTTAATACCGAGGCAAAAAGTTCATACGATTAATGCCGTCGATCACATCAGTCCCGTTTTAATCGATGAGTTGCATAAAAGTGGGCTTAGTTTTTTCCCAGTCTACGAATCCAAGAAAGACAACATCGTCGGTACGCTCTTTATCGGTGATCTTATTGATCAAGCTAAAACCAATCAACAAGTAAAAGATGTTATGAGATCGGCCGTTTACTATGTTCACGAGGACTTTAATCTTCTTAGAGTCTTTAAAGCCTTCTTAAAAACCCACCATCACTTATTTATAGTTGTTAATAAGTTTGAAGAATTTGTAGGGGTAGTTAGTATTGAAAATATTGTTTCGGAGATTCTAGGCGAAGAAATCAGTGATGAGTTTGATAGCTATGAAGATTTGCGAGCAGTCGCTAGTTCTAAAACTAAGACCAATCATACCGATATGGCCGATATCCCCGCATCTGAAGATAAAGAGATGATAGAATAGGTGATATGGAACGAGTCTTAGCTAGAGATTTAAAAAAGAATTGTGGCAGTAAAGTCATGGTTGAAGGTTGGTTACACAAGAAACGTTTACTTGGCGGCTTAACATTTATAAATATCCGCGACCGGAGCGGTCTAATCCAAGCTGTCATTAAAGACAAAGATGAGGTCGAGAAACTCCGAGGCTTACAGACCGGGACGATCCTTCGGGTTAGCGGTTCTGCCGTCGAGGAACCAAGAGCGCCGGGACAAGCTGAGCTTCACGACGTTAGTATTGAAGTATTAGTAGCCGTAACCGAAGAGCCACCAATTGAGATAGATAAACCTCTAAGTCATAAATCAGATAATCTCGACACACTTTTTGATTACCGGGCAATTGGTCTTCGAAATCTCGACGAAGCTACAATTTTTAAACTACGCAGTGAACTTCTTCGCTATATCCGAGATTTCCTCTACCAAGAGGATTTTGTTGAAATTAATACCCCGAAATTAGTGGCTGGGGCTGCTGAAGGCGGTGCCGAGGTATTTAAACTCGACTATTTCGGGAAAGAAGCAACTCTTGCTCAAAGCCCCCAGCTTTACAAACAGATTATGGTTGGTGTTTTTGAGCGCGTTTTTGAGATTGCCCCTGCCTTTAGAGCTGAACTCAGCGCAACAACTCGCCATGTCTCCGAGGTCACGATGCTTGATGTTGAGCTAGGCTTCATAAAAGACCATTCTGAAGTTCTAGACTTTATACAGAATCTTGTTTTTACGGTCATTACCCGACTTTACAAAGAACATGACAGTGAACTAAAGACTTTAAAGGCGCCGGAGCTTGCCCTAAAAGCTGATTTCCCTCGCTATTCAATGAAGCAGATACATGAGATGTATCAAAAGGAAACAGGCAAGGATACCTCTAAAGAAGTCGATCTAACACCGGATGAAGAAAAATGGATCTGTGAATACTCCAAAGTAAATAACGGCTGTGAAGCAGTTTTTGCCACTGGTTTACCGGAAAGTAAAATGAAGTTTTATCACATGAAGGGTGAAGATGGCACAGCCAGATCCGCAGACCTACTATTTCGCGGCGTAGAGATTGCTACCGTACCTCAGCGTGAGCATCGTTATGATGAGCTCGTAGCCCAAATGAAGAAAGTTGGTGTTGATCCTGAAAGTTCAGGCTTTAGCGCCTACGTTAGCGCCTTCAAACATGGTTTGCCCCCACATGGTGGTTTTGGATTTGGGATTGACCGACTAACTGAAAAGGTCATTGGTCTAGACAACGTCAAAGAAGCAATTCTGTTCCCCCGAGATATAAACCGTTTAGCTCCCTAATTTCCCCACACTACTATTGATGCGCAAACCATTCAGAGCAAGGTACATCAGCGCTGCAAAGAACATCTGGAAGATAATTTGCGCTTGAATTAGAAATCCATTGTGGCCAGGGATATAAAAAGCACAGGCAACACCTGACAGAAACTCAGCCACAGCAAAGACAACAGCCCACGCCTTAAAGCGTAATTTGACGATTAACCAACCGCTTAAGGTGAGTTGTAATATAAATAGGACGCTGCCGACAGTGGTGTGAGTAATGTCTAGGAACGAATTCGCGTTATCGGGCGTAATGGTAATAATTAGACAGAGGAAAGCGAACAGATAAAGACCATACTTTAATGGCGACAGCTCTTTATTAGTTATAGATCTCGCTACTACTAAGGTAAAGAAACCATAGCCAATTATGGCAACCGTGTAGGGCAAAATCGTTTGCCTATAGTTGCCGTAATAGCTAATACCATCGTTTATACTAAGCCCCCTCGGTTTTAGTATTAGGCAAAAAATCAAACCTAGACTAAAACAAAATAACCCAACTGTGAATAACTTTATTGCTCTATGGCTTATTAGATTCATTGTATTTTTTAAGGGGTAAACGAGCCTTATTAATATAAAACCTCCCGTATTATTTTATTACGGGAGGTAATTTTATCTTTGTTTGCCCTGGCAAAATTAGCGCAAACAATTATTATCTTAAAACCTATGAGAGTTTCAAGATGAAAAACCCCTACATTAATATTGCCATAATAGCAGGTTAGTACCTGACGCTTGTGCTTGTCAAGTAATTATGCGATTTTTAGCTAGTTCTACAACAACTTTTTTACAACACCATAGGAAAGCATACTTTTACAAATTAAGGCAAGAACTTTTAGCTTATGCTAATATTATTTATAGAAATATAAGTAAATGGAGACTTTTATGGAACCAAATCAACAGCCGACGAATCCCACTGAACCCGAGCCAATGATGCCACCACCAAGTCCGCACGCAACTCCACCTGTACCTCCAATGCCTGAGGTCCCAATACCACCATTTGAACCATCAGCCCCACCAACTGTCCCGGTAGTAACCGGAGATTCCATGGCGTCTCAACCAATGACTGGCGATACAGCGCCTCAGCCGATGCCGGTATCACCAGCAATGCCTAAGGTTAAGAAGCATATGCCGCGCGGAGCGATGATTGTTGGAGTTGTCGTAATAATATTCGTGATTCTATTAGTGATTTTAGCGTTCAATAAGAAATAAGCCATCAGCACTAACTAACTATGACTTTTGATGAGTATCAACAACAAGCCCTAACAACTGCTTTTACTGACCCCAAATATAAAGATAACCTCATGGAACAAACAATTTGGGCCATGGGCGTAAGCGGTGAGGCCGGTGAAGTTATTGAAAAATGGAAAAAAATTGTCGCTTATAATTCTGGCGTTATTACAGCAGCTGACCGCGAGGATTTAAAGAAAGAATTAGGTGATGTAATCTGGTACTTAGCCGTCTTTGCTGATAGTCTCGGGTTAAAGCTCAGCGAAATCATAGAACTAAATGTTTCTAAGCTAATCGATAGACAAAAGCGTGAGGTGATTAAAGGGGCAGGCGATAACCGTTAAGCCCAGTTAATACTCTCTTAAACCTAGAGATACCACTTCAAGCTATTGTAAAAGTAAGTATCTACTAATGCGTTACTAGGGACAACAAACTGTACGCAACCACTGAGAGATTGGTTTGCTGGGATCGTAGCGTCCCCACCTCCGAAACAAGGTGTTGTATAAGCCTTAATGTATTGACCGGTCGATGTATCAGTACCTACTTGAGTATAAACGGATGATCCGTTGACGAAAGCGTCAGGCGAGACATAAGTGATTGGGTCGTTGTTGGTAACGGTTATATTAACGCTGAAGACTTTACTGTTAGCTGGTAACTGTTCCATTGATGTTCCACCACTGGTACTATCAAGCTTAATAGTTAGACTGCCTTCTTTTTGTGTATCACCAACATAATATGACGGCGTAGTAGCAGGCTTAGTGCTATTAGTGGTCTTCGCGGAAGTTGTTTTAGTGGCGGCCACAGCCGAATTTGCAAATTTAACCGGTGGGTTATGGTGAAAATGCCTATAAACTAAATAGCCACCGGCACCGAAAATAACCAAGACCAATAAACCTATAATCCATAATTTCTTCATAGCAATATAATACTCCAGTTTGACTAAAAATAACGGTCATTAAAAGCCCCACCTTTCATTGCTGATTCTCGGATTATCTGGTATAATTGCATAAATTAGATTAGTGAGACCTCATGGAGCCTAGACAACCAGCCGAGTCGGACAGTGATGTGTTGAGACTCGACCATGTGAACAAAAAAAATCAGACCAACCATCACTCTAAAGGTAATGTAAAATTACCTCTCAATAGATTAGAGGCAAACCAAAAATCATTACGCCAAGACTGGGAAACAGCTATTGCCAAGAAAAAACATCAAAGTGAACCGCATGGGGTCGTAGACGAAGGGGAGTTTAGACTCGACGGTAATCCAGAGAAGGAAATCCACTTACATGTTGATGCTGAGCAAATACATGAAGGAATAGATCTCGGCAATAAAAAGGATCCCTTGTGGGAGCCGTGGCATGACAAGAAACCAGAGAATACGGTTCGGACTGAAGCGACAATAGATCATCAGCCAGTACCTGAAACTACATCCCCTATAGTAGAAGAAATAGCACCTCAACCACAGTCGTTAGAGCCCAGCCTTGCTGCCGAAGCCCTACTCCACAGCCAGGCAGTCGCTAATATATCAAAAGAACATGCCACAGACGCTGTCGCGCCCTCTTATAGATCTCAGTTGCCTAAAGAGGCGCAGGAGATCATGGATCGTTTGCAACCAGCTAGAGATCGACACGTCGAGCAAAGTTCATGGCATAGTATAGAGGTCGATAATAAAACCGGTAGAGCAGTAGAAGAACCTAGTTTCAGTTACGGAGAGGCCTTCCAAAACGAACAGAAAACAGAAGCCAATGCTTTTCATACTGATGATGGAATCGCCTCAGCTAGTGGACAATTAGCTGTCAGCTCACCGATATTTGATAACCTAAACGAGCGAGATGCTGCGATTTTAAATAACACTCCAGCCAGTACCGTCCCGCTAACCAATCCTCATAGTCAGATTGATTTTAACAGCGGCCCAAGCCGCAGTAGTATCGATCCACTGCTTTGGACAATATTAACAGTTATAGTTTTTGCTATTATTTTGGCACTTTTTATCTAAACTCATGCCTAAGCCATTCGTCTAAGCCATCACCACCACTACCGTTCATACCGACAACCATATCGTTATTCTTAAGATGTTTTTCAATTAGTTTTTTTAATTTTTGGTCTCTTTGAGCCGGCTGTGCGATAGTTGGATCACTCAAATGCTCAATTAATTCACTCGGTTCAATTGTCCGTTGCTTTGGATCTTCTCTCGCTTTATAACTAGGTAGCCAATAAATGGCCGACGCTCCATCAAAACAGTCCTTATATTCATCAATCATAAAATGTTGACGGCGGTTAGTTAACGGCTCATAGACTACAACAATATTTTGACTATGCTCAGTGGCAAGTTCGCTAGCAACGCTCATGGCGCCACGAATTTTCTCGGGCGTATGGGCATAATCGCTGTAGAGGTTTGGTTTAATGAGCTCCATTCGACGCGACAATCCGGGGAAACGATTAACAATTCCAATTAGTTTGGCCAGGGGCTCTTTTGTTATCCTCTGAACAGCCACAAGAGCCAGCCAAGCGTCTAGACGGTTGAATCTGCCCTTTAAAGCGAGAGCCGAGATAACTGGGTTATCGGCGTTTTGAACCAGCAAGTTAGCGGGTGTTCCTTCTAGTCCAAGGTAATCATAATCATCACGCCAGACGAGTGTTTGCTTAGATTGACTAATAAATTCCCTGAAGGCTTCTTTATAGTTTTCACGGGTCGGGAAGATTTCATGGTGATCCCAGCTTACACCAGTAATTAGACTTAAATGTGGCGTGAAAGATAAGAAATTACGGTCGAATTCATCGGCTTCATAAACAAAATAGCGACTAGTCTTGTCAAACTTACCCATGTCACCAAAACTAACCTTAGCTGGAAGGATATAACTAAGTGGTATCTTTAGCTCGCTAAACAGCCAAACAACCAGGGCGGTGGTGGTTGTTTTGCCGTGGGTACCAGCAATGGCTATAAGCTTTAAATCATGTTCTTTAATCAGGGCGTTTAAAAACTCATCACGTTTGGAGGTTTTTATTTTCTGCCTCTTACAATATTTTAGCTCGGCACTCTCCGCAGTAAGGGCAGAAGTATAGACAAACCAATCAATCGGCTTTTTTTCGTGGATCGATGAAATATCTTTATCTGATTGGCCGATTGTTATGTTATCGATACCGTGTTTCTGCAAATACTCTATATAGAGAGACATTTGTTTGTCTGAGCCGGACACCTGGTACCCAGCTTCCATAGCAACTTGAGCAAGAGGCCCAATCCCAGCGCCACCAATTCCGCTAAAGTATATATGCATGTTTCTAAGTATCAAGTATTGGCGTGAGTGTATCAAGTTTTAATTATGGCTATGTTGTAAACTATAAGCGTTAGCTATGGACAAACGAAAACTGCATCATATATGGACAAAAATCAGGCTTGTTAAGCCTTGGTATATTTTTGTTCTTCTGGTCATTACTACGACCATCAGTATTTACTCTCTAAGACAAAATAATCTACAGATGGTAAAGCTACGGACGGCTGTTTATACCGCCGACAAGGATAATACCAACGTTAGCGCCGCCCTCGAAGCCCTCCAAGCGTTCGTGACTACCAATATGAATACTAACCTTGCAAGTGGTCCAAACGCGCCTTACCCGCCAATACAGCTCGAGTATACCTATGCCAGGCTAGAAGCAGCCAATACCCAGAGTGCCAGTAATACCAATCAGGCACTTTACACCAATGCCGAAGATTATTGCCAGCAGGCAATACCCAACGGTTTTTCAGGT
>Ga0182030_10018205_pt1 | contig 13490 bp, 12 predicted proteins | sample 812S3MmetaG_FD_121299 | JGI IMG/M metagenome (GOLD analysis project Ga0182030, IMG submission 121299) | Permafrost microbial communities from Stordalen Mire, Sweden - 812S3M metaG (Illumina Assembly) | ecosystem: Environmental > Terrestrial > Soil > Wetlands > Permafrost | place: Sweden... | reverse complement strand
CGCTACGAGACCGCGTACTTGCTATTGGCTGGCCTGGCTACGCCGCTGGTGCTCTCGGTGCATACGGTCGTGAGCTTCGATTTTGCCGTCGCTATCGTTCCCGGTTGGCATACTACAATTTTCCCGCCTTACTTCGTGGCCGGAGCCATTTATTCCGGGTTCGCCATGGTGCTGATGCTGGCGATCCCCATCCGCAAGATTTATGGGCTGGAAGGCTTTATTACCGAGCGTCATCTGCAGAATTCCGCCAAAGTCATGCTCGCAACCGGCCTCATCGTAGCCTACGGTTATGGAATCGAAGCTTTTATGGGGTGGTACAGCGGCAACCGCTACGACATGTTCACCCTGTGGAACCGGCTACACGGCCCGTATGCCGGTCCTTATTGGGCACTGCTGATCTGCAATATTTTCATCCCTCAGCTCCTGTGGATTCGCAAACTGCGTACTAGTTCGGTCGCTCTCTTCCTGGTTTCGGGCGTAATTCTGGTGGGTATGTGGCTGGAGCGGTTCATCATCGTAGTGGTCAGCTTGCACCGCGACTTCCTGACTTCATCCTGGGGCATGTACTACCCCACGCGCTGGGATTGGATGACCTACATCGGGACGATTGGAATGTTTCTGGCGGCCATGTTCCTTTTTGTGCGCATTCTGCCCATGATTTCTATCTTTGAAATGCGCACTCTCCTGCCGGAGGCAGAGGTGAAGCCGGAATGAAGCATACTTCCAACTACGGCTTGATGGCGGAGTTCGATTCGGCCAGCGCTCTGGTGGCGGCGGCGGATCGCACCCGCGAAGCCGGCTATAAAAAGATTGATGCTTACAGCCCTTTCCCGGTAGAAGGACTGGCGGAAGCCATCGGATTCCATCACGACCTGGTTCCTCTGATCACGCTGATCGGTGGCATCGTCGGTGGAACCACCGGATTCCTGATGCAGTATTGGATGTCGGCGGTCAGCTATCCCGTGAACATTGGCGGGAAACCTTACAACTCCTGGCCGGCATTCATCATAATCACGTTTGAAATGACGATCCTGTTTGCGGCTATTTCGGCGGTGTTTGGCATGCTGGCGCTGAACGGTTTGCCCATGCCGTATCATCCGGCCTTCAACGTTCCCCGCTTCGCGTTGGCTACGAAAGACCGGTTTTTCCTGATCGTGTTTGCTTCTGACAAGAAATACGATGCGCGGGCGACGCGCAAGTTCCTGGAGGCGCTGAATCCGCGCTCCATTGCGGAGGTGCCGAGCTAGGCATGCTGAACCTCCGAAAATTCGCACCTTTGGTCCTGCTGGCTGTCTTGCCCTTGGTAGGTTGCCGGCAAGACATGCATGATCAGCCACGTTTCAAGCCGCTGGCTAAGAGCGATTTCTACGCCGATCTCCGTTCGGCGCGGGATCCCGTGGAAGGCACGGTAGCCCGTGGGCAGTTGCATGAAGACACATATTTCTATACCGGCAAGATTGGCAGCAATCCCGGCGACTACCTGCCGTTCCCGGTCACTGCGGAAGTCATGGCGCGCGGACAAGAGCGCTACAATATTTACTGCGCGCCCTGTCACTCGCGGGTTGGGGATGGCAATGGCGCGGTTCCGGCGCGCGGATTCCCACGCAAGCCACCCTCTTATCACATCGAGCGGTTGCGCAAAGCACCGCTTGGATATTTCTTCGACACGATGACCAACGGTTTCGGCATCATGCCAGACTATGCCTCACAAATTCCGGCACGCGACCGCTGGTGCATCGCGGCCTACATTAAGGCTCTGCAACTGAGCCAGAATGCAACCATGGCAGACGTGCCCGCCGGGCAGTCTGTACCTTCAGTTCCTCCGGAGTTTGAGTTGCCGGGTTCGGGAGCCACTTTGCCAGTGCCAGCGCCGCAGCCCACACACGAGTCGCAAGAGGAGCCGAAATGAGCGCGGCCCACGTGCAACCTATGGATCTTGCGGCTCCGCCAGTAATCCGGACCATGCGGCAGCGGTCCTTGCTTATCGGACTGATATTCGCCGCGATCTCCCTCGTCGTCGCCGTCAAATGGCCGGATGAGTTCTTCCCGGCCTACCTGCTGGCGTTCATGGCCTGGCTGGGGGTAACGCTGGGCTCTATGGCGATTCTCATGATCCGTCACTTAACCGGTGGCGGCTGGGGTGTGGTGATTCGCCGCGTGATGGGCGCGGCTATGCGCTGCGTCCCGCTGATGGCGGTATTTTTTATTCCCATTCTGTTCGGAATGCCTCGGCTTTATGTGTGGGCGCGGCCGCTGAACTCCGTGGCCGACCCGCGTCTTCGTCAGCATTTGGAGGGCATCACTAAGACGTATCTTTCTGTTCACGGATTCATTTGGCGCGCCGCGATCTACTTTGCCATTTGGAACTTGCTCTCCTTCCTGCTCAGCAAGTGGTCGGCCGAGGGCGACCAGCCGGGAGCGCGCGACAACGCGGGCCGTTTCAAAGCGGTCAGTGGGCCGGGACTCATTCTTTACGCCTTCACAATTTCTTTCGCCGCCATTGACTGGATCATGTCCATTGATCCCAGTTGGATTTCGACCATTTATGGCTTGCTGATCCTGATCGGGCAAGTGCTCTCCGCCATGTGCTTTGCGGTCGTGATCGAGCGGATATTAGTCCGCTACAAGCCCATGTCTGAGCTTTTGAGGCCGGACTTTGTGCACGATCACGGCAAGTGGATGCTGACCTTTGTCATGGTGTGGGCCTATTTCTCGTTTTCCCAGTGGCTCATCATCTGGGCCGGCAACTTGCCCGAGGAAATCACCTGGTACATGACGCGGTTGAGTGGCGGGTGGGCATACGTGGGACTGTGGCTGGTGGTATTCCACTTTGCCGTGCCTTTTGCGTTGTTGCTTTCACGACCGTTCAAACGCGACATCAAGAAACTGGTGTGGCTCGCCGTTTGGCTGCTGCTGATGCGCTACGTGGATCTGTTCTGGATCATCGAACCGAATTTTTCGGCGCGGCTCCATGTCACGCTGGCGGATGTGGTGGTTCCCATCGCGATGGGCGGCTTGTGGCTGGCTTATTTCTTCCGCAATCTCGCATCGATGCCATTGCTGCCTCTCTATGATCCCTCTGCCAAGGAAGTACTGGAGCCCGCTCATGAGTGACCCGCACCAGCACGGAGGGAACGGCGGCTTCGAGCGCGAGGATTTGGGCGCGAAGACCATCTTTGGATTTTTGATCGGCCTGGCGGTGCTCGGAATTCTCGTCTATTTCGTGGCCAACGGAGTGTACCGTGTTCTGGACGGCTACTATAAGGCACACCAGCCCGCGCAAACTCCTTTGAAGCAAACTACTGAGGGCGATACGCGTGACCTTCAAGCGTCGAAGGTCACACAAAGAATCGAAAACACTTTCCCTCAGCCGCTTTTAGAAACTGACGAACGCAACGAGCTGAATGATTTCCGCACGCAAGAGGAAAAGCAGCTCAACAGCTATGGCTGGGTGGATCAGAAAGTGGGAGTCATGCATATTCCGATTGAGCGGGCCATGGAGTTAGTCGCCGAACGGGGATTACCGGTCCGTACGGGTGAGACGAGCGTGGGATCGCCGGCGAAGATGGCAGGTAAGAAGACCGTCGCTAACCAAGCGGCGCAGCAATGAGGGCTAAGGTCGTGAGCAGCGAACAGAACAATTCGAAAACATATGCCAAGTGGCTCGTCGCCCTGGGAATTTTGTTTTTGTCCCTTCCCGCATGGGGCCAGGGCATGACCCAGGGCATTATGTCTCCTCCAGCCAATGTGCGGCCGCCGGGTTTGGAACACGTGGGCATCGAGCAGCGCCTCAATCAGCAAGTTCCGCTCGACCTGGCATTCCGCGATGAAACTGGCAAAGCCGTTCATCTGCGGGATTATTTCGGGCAGAAGCCGGTGATTTTGAACCTGGTTTATTACAAGTGTCCCATGCTGTGCGGCGAAGTCATGAGCGGGCTGACACGCGCGCTCAAAGTTATAAAGTTTGACGCCGGCAACCAGTTCAATGTGCTCAGTGTGAGCTTCAATCCAAACGAGACGCCGGAACTGGCCGCAGCCTCGAAAGTAGAATACATGGCGCGTTACGGCCGTCCGGGCGTGGCTAATGGCTGGCATTTCCTGACCGGGCCGCAGGAATCCATTACGGCGCTCACCCAGGCGGTTGGCTTTCAATATCAGTACGACCCCAAGACCGACCAGTATGCGCACGCCACGGCGATCATGGTGCTCACGCCCGAGGGGCGCGTGGCGCAGTATTACTACGGCGTGGAATTTGCCCCCAAGGATTTGCGCCTGGGGCTGATTCAAGCCTCGAACCACAAGATTGGCAACCTGGTGGATGAGGTGTTCTTGTATTGCTACCACTATGATCCCGCTACCGGAAAGTACGGGGCGATCATTAGCCGGATTCTAAAGCTCTCGGGACTGGCTACCATTCTGGTGCTCGGTGGAATGGTGCTGATTTTGTTCCGGCGCGGTCCGCAACACCAGGATAAGGAGCAACCCGGGTCTCATCGCTATGTTTGATAATTTTCCACTGTGGCCCGCACGGGCCTCGTCCGGCGCTGCGAACGTGGACGCGCTCTACATTTTCTTGGTGCTGCTGTCTGCGTTCATGTGTGCGGCGATTTTCACCACCATTTTGGTGTTTGCCCTGAAGTACCGCCGCCGAGCGGGAGCGCAGGCGGAACAGATCGAAGGTTCCACCGCTCTGGAGATTACCTGGTCCGTCATCCCCATGTTCATTTTTCTTTTTATCTTCGCCTGGGGTGCGGTGATTTATTTTCAGGAGCGCACTCCCCCGCGGAACGCCACCGAGGTTTATGTTGTGGCCAAGCAATGGATGTGGAAGCTGCAACATCAGGAAGGCCCGCGCGAGATCGACGAATTGCACGTTCCAGTGGGACGCGATATCAAGTTGATCATGACTTCGCAGGACGTGATCCACAGCTTTTTCATTCCTGCATTCCGCGTCAAGCAGGATGTGCTGCCCGGCCGCTACACCACGGTTTGGTTCCATCCCACCAAGGCGGGCACCTATCATGTGTTCTGCTCACAATATTGCGGCACCTCGCACTCGGGCATGATCGGAGATATTGTGGTGATGGAGCCGGGCCAATACGAAGCTTGGCTCAGTGGCGGAACTTCGGTGCCGCTGGCGGATACCGGCCAGAAGCTGTTCGCCCAAATGGGTTGTGTCACCTGTCACCGTTCCGATACTCAGGGCCGCGGTCCGAATCTCGTGGGTGTGTTTGGCAAGCCAGTAGCGCTGGAGGACGGACGCACCCTCACGGCCGATGAGAACTACGTTCGGCAATGCATTTTGAATTCACGGGAACAGGTAGTCAAAGGTTTCCCTCCCATCATGCCGGTGTTTCAAGGACTATTGAGTGAGGAGCAAGTCAACGCGCTGGTGGCTTACATCAAATCGCTGGGCGCGCCACAGCCGGGGCAAACGACCAAAAATCCCTCCGAGGCCGCCCTCCAAGAACCGCAAGAATCGAAGGTGCAATAACCATGGCTAGCGCAGCAGTTATACCCGAACGCGAGCACTACCTAAATCAGGAATACGGCATCCGCTCGTGGCTGCTTACCGTGGACCACAAGCGTATTGCGCTGCTCTACCTGATGTCCATCACGTTTTTCTTCTTCATCGGCGGGTTCTTTGCCCTGCTGATTCGGCTGGAACTGCTGACCCCGGCGGGCGACCTGGTGCAGGCCGATACCTATAACAAGCTGTTCACCATGCACGGCCAGGTGATGATTTTCTTTTTCCTGATTCCGTCCATCCCGGCGGTTCTGGGCAATTTCCTGGTGCCGCTGATGATTGGGGCTAAAGATCTGGCCTTCCCGCGCATTAATTTGTTGAGCTGGTACTTGTACATCATCGCTGGCGGGCTCTACCTGCACTGCATTTTGACTGGCGGCGTGGATACTGGCTGGACCTTCTACACACCCTTCAGCACCGCTTTCAGCAACACTAAAGTGATTGAGGCCGGTCTCGCCGTCTTCATCGCGGGCTTTTCGTCCATTCTTACCGGGCTGAATTTTGTGGTCACCATTCATCGCATGCGCGCGCCCGGTATGACCTGGTCGCGGCTGCCGCTGTTTATCTGGGCGCACTATGCCACCAGCATCATCATGCTGCTGGGAACTCCGGTGCTCGCGATTACCCTGGTGCTGGTGGTTCTGGAACGCGCTTTCCACCTGGGAATTTTCGATCCCAAGCTGGGCGGCGACCCGCTGCTGTTCCAACACCTGTTCTGGTTCTATTCTCACCCTGCGGTGTACATCATGATCTTACCCTCGATGGGCGTGGTCAGCGAGATTGTCCCGTGTTTCTCACGCAAACGGATTTTTGGCTATCAGTTCATAGCCCTCGCGAGCATCATGATCGCGGTCGTCGGTTTTCTAGTGTGGGCGCACCATATGTTCGTGGCCGGCATTTCACTGTATTCGGCGTTGGTCTTTTCTTTGCTCAGTTACCTGGTTGCCGTGCCTTCCGCCATCAAGGTGTTCAACTGGACCGCGACCATGTACAAGGGCACCATCACATTTTCCACGCCCATGCTCTACGCCTTTGGCTTCATCGGCTTGTTCACCATGGGAGGATTGACCGGCCTGTTCCTGGCTTGCCTGGGAGTTGACGTACACGTCCACGACACCTACTTCGTGATTGCCCACTTTCACTACATTATGGTGGGCGGCGCGGTCATGGGATATCTGGGAGGAATGCATTATTGGTGGCCCAAGATTTCCGGCCGCATGTATCCGGAATCATGGGGTCGCCTAGCGGCGCTGACCGTCTTCCTCGGTTTCAATCTCACGTTTTTCCCGCAGTTCATTTTGGGCTACATGGGGATGCCTCGCCGCTATTGGCAGTATCCGCCGGAATTCCAGGTGTTGAACGTGTTCTCGACCGCCGGCTCAACCATTCTCGCCGTCGGATACGTTTTGCCCATGGTCTATTTCTTGTGGTCCATGCGTTACGGCAAGATCGCACCGGATAATCCCTGGGGCGCTTCCGGGCTGGAGTGGATGACAAGTTCCCCGCCACCGACTTTCAACTTTGAAGAAACTCCTGTCGTTACCTGGGAGGCCTACGACTACGCCAATATTCCAGCTCCCGAGGAGGTGCCGGTTGAGCGATAGTCCTGCCGCCGTCGAGTCCCGCGATCTTGCCCTGCGGCACCACTTTGCCACCCAGGAACAGCAGCGCCGGGCCGCTTCCTTGGGCATGTGGCTCTTCCTGAGCACAGAAATCATGTTCTTCGGCGGCATGTTCTGCGCCTATCTCATCTACCGCCGCTTGTATTACACGGAGTTCGCCGCCGGCAGCCGCAGCCTCGATGTGACTCTTGGGGCCGTCAACACCGCAGTACTGATCTGCAGTAGCTTGACCGTAGCGCTGGGTGTGCGCGCCGCCCAGATGGGCAAGCGCAAATTGCTTGTCGTCCTGATGCTGTTAACTTTGGTCTTCGGCGTTGCATTTTTGGGAATCAAAGGCGTGGAATGGAACTCGAAGTTCAAGGAACATCACGTTCCCGGGACATCATTCCATTTCGAGCAGACCGCGTTGGACGGTAAGCCCATTGATCCCCAGCACATCCAACTCTACTTTTCTTTGTATTTCGCCATGACCGGCATGCACGCCCTGCACATGATTATCGGCGTCGGCATGTTCCTGTACTTGACCTATCACTCGTGGAAGGGACGATACGGGCCAGAGTACTTCACGCCGGTGGAAAATGGCGGGTTGTATTGGCACTTCGTGGATATTGTGTGGATCTATTTGTTTCCGTTGCTCTATCTGATTGATCTGAAGAAATAACAAGTGAGCGCTGCCCATGTCTGAACACATTCTATCCAGCAAACTCTACTACGGCATTTGGATCGCTCTGCTCGTCCTCACCGCAACCACGGTCGGCGTCGCTCACATTGAACTGGGACCGTGGAACGTCGTAGTGGCTCTCGCAATTGCCAGCCTGAAAGCCGTGCTGGTCGTCCTCTTCTTCATGCATGTGAAGTACACCAGCGAGAAGATGACCAAGGTGATTATCGTCTCCGCCATCTTCTGGCTGCTCATTCTTCTGGCGCTGAGCCTTTCCGACTACGCGACCCGTCTCTGGAGCTGATCAGGCGGCATCCTGGGCCAATTTGCTGTATACTCCGGCCCCGGTGACAAACTCACCCACGAGGTGACTTATGGCATTCTGCAATTCATGCGGTACGGCGATGGAAGCGGGAGCAAAGTTTTGTCCCAAGTGCGGTGCGGCGTCGTCTACAGCGGCAGGGGCTGCATCGAATGCTTCGCCAGTTTCTGCCGCTCCGGCAGGGCTGGCACAAGGCGGTGGCGCCCTCAAGATTATCCTGATTGTGCTTGCCGTGATTGTGGGCCTGGGTATCCTGAGTATGGGCACGTGCGCGTTTATGGTGCGTCGCGCTCTGCACCGTATGCATGTGCGGGAGCACGATGGCAACGTACACGTCGAGACGCCCTTCGGCACGGTGGATAGCACCGAGGATCCCAACGAAGCGGCCCGGAACGTAGGAGTGGATTTGTACCCTGGCGCCACGGTAGCCAAAGAGGGCTCGGCAAACATGACCATTGGCAGCATGCACACTGCGACCGTCACGCTCGACACCAGCGATCCACCCAGCGCCATCAATGACTTCTACAAATCAAAGTTCCCGAACGCCAACGTAATGACTTCGCAGGGCGATCGTTACACAATTGTATCTGGGGACAAGAACAACATGATCACCATCAACATCGAGGCAAGGGACGGCAAGACGCGCATCCGTATCGCCAAGGTCACCGGAATGACAGGGACATCTTCCAACTAAGGTGATGCGGCAACTAAGGTGATGCGGGGCCGAAACGCAGCGGGATAATGCCTCCAGCCGCGTTTCGAATCGCAATCAGGCGCTCACACTAACCGGCGCGGACGCCGCCGAACTAGACGCGCTAGTCGAGAACAACTGCAGGTCTTGCTGCAGTGACATGTAGGCTTGCTGTGCGCTAGTCAGATTTCCGGATTGCAGATCCTGTCCTAGAGTAGCGAACAACTGGGCGATGGAATTCTGCTGCGACGAGCTTGAGCTGGAATTCTGCGATTCCGGCGCGTGGTGATGATGGTGGTGGTGAACCTGGCCGCCCTGCGCGGCTTGCTGGACATCTTGCTGGATGGTGGCGAAGTCCTGCTGCGCGGCTGTCAGATTGCCAGATTGCAAATCATTGCCCAGCGCGCTGACGGCTTGTGACAGAGTGCTCCCGCTGGTCTGACTTGTGGGTGCGTTCTGCTGCAAGGCAGCGAAGTCGGCTTGCGCCCCACTTAGATTGCCCGCTTGCAAGTCCTTAGCCAGTTGCTGGAACTCGCTTTGCGAGGTTGTCTGCTTGCTGTTTTGCACACTGCTGAGCTGAGAAAATAGACTGCTGGCGATGCCTGCGATTGACATATTCCAATCCTCAAAGTGACGTGATTCGGAACTCGCAAGTATGAGTGCACGCTGGCTGCCACAAGTCGCAGTTCGGAATGGGACGCGCGATCTTATTGATTCTGCGTGCCAGCGGGTCATGAGCTATTCTTGTTTTGCCAAAAGCCGCCTGGTGCGAGAGTGTTCTGCGCCCGCGCCCGGCAAAGCCTGCCCGGCAAGATTTGCCTACTTGCGTGCCGAATGGCGGCGATTGTGAGATTCTATAAGCCCGATGCCATCGGTGAATGACCTGATTCCTTCCATACCCTCTCGGAATGATTTCGCGGCCCGCGCCGCAGCCGCTAAATCCGCCGTGGTAGACGCCGCCGCTTTGGAGGCTGTGCTTCGCCGCAAGGTTCGGGGCGACGTGCGTTTCGACAACGGCAGCCGGGCGCTCTACGCTACCGATGGTTCGAACTACCGGCAGGTTCCGATCGGAGTCGTTCTTCCCCGCGACGTGGATGACGTTCTCGCCACCATCTCCCTTGCCCGGGAATTTGGGGCTCCCATTCTTTGCCGTGGTGGCGGGACTTCGCTGGCCGGGCAGTGTTGCAACGTCGCGGTGATTTTGGATTTTTCCCGGCACATGGCGAAAATCCTGGAAATTGATCCGGGGCGGCGCATTGCCCGAGTGCAGCCTGGGGTTGTGCTCGACGATTTGCGTAACGCCGCCGAGCAACACCACCTGACCTTTGCTCCGGACCCCGCCACGCACAGCCGCTGCACGCTGGGCGGAATGATCGGCAACAATTCTTGCGGTGTGCACTCCATCATGGCGGGCAAGACAGACGACAACATCGAAGCGTTGGAAATCCTCACCTACGATGGCCTGCGCATGAACGCAGGCCAGACCAGCGACGCGGAAGCCAATCGAATCATTGGCGAAGGCGGCCGGCGGAGCGAAATCTATGCTGGGCTGAAATTTTTGAGCGCCCACTACGGAGATCTGGTTCGAGCCAGGTATCCGGACATTCCGCGGCGCGTTTCCGGATACAACCTGAATCATCTTCTGCCCGAAAGCGGTTTTCACGTTGCCCGGGCGCTGGTGGGATCCGAAGGCACCTGTGTCACGGTGCTGGAGGCCACTTGCCGCCTGGTGCAGAGTCCCCCCCATCGGGTATTGCTAGCGATTGCCTACCCTGACGTCTACGAATGTGCCGATCACGTGCTGGAAATCATGGCACACCGTCCCATTGGTCTCGAAGGCTTTGATGATCTGGTCGTTTACTACAACCGCCGCAAACGCCTTAACTCCGAGGGGCTTTCTCTTTTGCCCGAGGGCGGGGGATGGCTGCTGGTTGAGTTCGGCGGAGATACCGCGCCTGAAGCAGAATCCCAAGCGCGCGGCTTGATGGCCGCGCTTCAGAGGAGTTCTCGTCCTCCAAACATGCGGCTCTTGACTGACAAGCGCGAAGCCAAGCGGATGTGGGACGTGCGCGAATCCAGCTTGGGTGTGACCTCGAATGTTCCCGGCGAACCGCTGCGCTGGGAAGGCTGGGAGGACTGCGCGGTCGCACCCGGAAAATTAGGGAGCTACCTGCGAGAATTCAACAAGCTCCTCAAGAGCCACGGCTATTCTCCCGTGTTCTATGGCCACTTTGGGCACGCCTGTGTGCACGTGCGAGTGGATTTCGACTTGCAATCGGAAGCGGGCATTCGCAAATACCGCAAGTTTGTAGAAGAAGCGGCCGACTTGGTCGTCAGCTATGGCGGATCGCTTTCCGGTGAGCATGGGGACGGCCAATCGCGAGGTGAATTGCTGCCGAAAATGTTTGGCCCCGAACTGGTGCAGGCCTTCCGCGAGTTCAAAGCCCTTTGGGATCCCGATTGGAAGATGAATCCTGGCAAGCTCATCGAGCCTTACCGTCTGGATGAGAACCTGCGCCTGGGAGCCGCTTACAAGCCTTGGGAGCCGCAAACTCACTTTCAGTTTCCTGCGGATCAAGGAAGCTTGGCGAAGGCGACGTTGCGTTGTGTTGGGGTGGGGAAGTGCCGTCAGTCTGAAGGCGGAGTCATGTGTCCTAGTTTCCGCGCCACTCGCGAGGAGGGACACTCCACCCGCGGGCGGGCTCATTTGCTCTGGGAGATGACGCAGGGAGAAGTCATCCGCGACGGCTGGAAAAATGAAGACATCAAGAACTCGCTCGACCTGTGCTTGGCCTGCAAAGGCTGCAAGAGCGATTGCCCCGTAGGTGTGGACGTGGCCACTTACAAGGCGGAGTTCTTCTCCCATTATTACGAAAAACGTGTGCGCCCGCGAAGCGCCTATGCTTTCGCCAATATTGATCTTTGGGCTCGTTTTGCGTCGAAGGTCCCTTTCTTTGCCAACTTGCCCACTCAATTGCCATTGCTGCGTAATCTTGCAAAATGGGCGATGGGCATGCCGCAGCAGCGCCGGGTTCCAGCTTTTGCGCCGCAGACTTTCCGTAGCTGGTTTGCAAAGAGGAAAGCCGAGAATCCGCAAGGTCCACCCGTCCTGCTGTGGCCGGATACATTCAATAATTATTTTCTTCCGGCCACTGCAAAGGCTGCGGTGGAAGTCCTGGAAGCGGCCGGATTCAATATCCAGATTCCGCAAAAGGTTCTATGTTGCGGCCGGCCCCTCTATGATTTCGGCATGCTGAACCGCGCCAAGCGGCTGCTGCGCCAGACTCTCGATACATTGCAAGCGGAGATCAAGGCAGAAATTCCCATGGTGGTTTTGGAGCCGAGTTGCGCGGCCGTTTTCCGCGATGAATTGATCAACCTCTTTCCGATGGACGAGGGGGCCCAAAAACTGTCGAGACAGACCTTCCTGCTCAGCGAATTTTTGGAGAGAGAAGCCAAACATTTCCGGTACCCCCAACTGAAACGCAAAGCCCTAGTCCACGGCCACTGCCATCACAAATCGGTGATGGGCATGACGGCAGAGGAATCTGTTTTGAAGAATATGGGTGTTGACTTCTACACCCCCGCAGCCGGTTGCTGCGGCATGGCCGGCTCTTTTGGATTCGAGACCCACAAGTACGATGTTTCCCTCGCCATTGGAGAGTTAGAACTCCTCCCTGCGGTTCGCCTGGCTGCAGCCGATACTTTGGTCATTGCCGATGGCTTTAGCTGCCGGGAGCAAATTTCCCAATGTACCGGCCGTCAAGCTTTGCATCTGGCGGAAGCTATCAAAATGGCTCTGCTGTAGATTGTAAGTATTTGATTACAGACTGCTTACGTTCATCCTCGCCAGCATCTCCTGATTCTGGGAAAATAGAGGTGCTGGCCTAAGTGGGAACCATTCTCCAGAAGCATTCCGTCATGACTCCCGATAGCGAACGCTCTCTCTCGATCGCGGACGGATTGACACAGCCGGGATCGGCGACTGATGCCTCGCTGCAGGGGTCAGTTCTGGTCCTCATTCAATTCGATGTTTGCGAAGAGATCAAGCTCGACAAACTCCGCCAGATATTTGGCGCACGCACGGTCGAACAGCCCAGTTTCAAGCATCCCGCTCCGGGGTATGTCCGCTACCAGCGGCCACCTGTCTTGGAGCCAATTGATCCTCTCGTTCTCGAAAGCGGCGAACGGCTGCACGGGCAAATCAAGTATTACGACTACGGCGTGCTGAGCGTGGTCTTTGAGCTGCCTTTCTCCGGCGAATGGGACACTCTGGTTCGTTTGGCTGGACGTTGGGTGTGGGACGTAGATTTCGTGCGCCACGCTCAGCGCATCGCGCGGCTAAGGCTGGAACGCGCGGCACCCGCGTTGGTTAAGCCGTACCCCGAGTGGCTGAGCGAGGACTACTTTATTTTCCACGTGCGCGAACAAGCTGGAAATCCCGCTGCGGCCGAACTTTGTCAGTCCCATGGAGCCGAGATCGCGCAAATCGTGCGTGGGGAAACGGCGCAGCTCTCGGAGGGTGAACGCACCGAGATCCTGCAATCGCGCATTTCCTATTACCCCAACGATCTAGCGGTGATCGGCTGGAATGCGGCTTTTCTCTATGACAGCGAGGCTGGCGCGGAGACGGCAATTCAGTTGCTCGAGTATGCCAACTCGCAACT
>Ga0182030_10018204_pt1 | contig 13490 bp, 15 predicted proteins | sample 812S3MmetaG_FD_121299 | JGI IMG/M metagenome (GOLD analysis project Ga0182030, IMG submission 121299) | Permafrost microbial communities from Stordalen Mire, Sweden - 812S3M metaG (Illumina Assembly) | ecosystem: Environmental > Terrestrial > Soil > Wetlands > Permafrost | place: Sweden... | reverse complement strand
CTCGACCGCATAGGCATCAAGATAAGGCGCCGTGGAGGACAATGACCGCCTTTTCCCGTCATCCTCGGGCTCGACCCGAGGATCTCTCGACCCCGCCAAGGACGCTAAAAGTCGGGCAAGGTGCCCGGGCGGGCTGATCCTCGGGTCGAGCCCGAGGATGACGTTCGGGGGAAGGTTTTCCCTTCGCCAGCCTTAACTTGATGCCTATGCGGCTCGACCGATCCCCCGGTCTGGCCGGGGGGTGACGATGAGGACGCGAACTCACCGGTCCTTCTGCTGCCGCTTCTCATACCACTGCGCCAGCATCGTGCTCGGAAACAGCAGCACGAAATAGATCACCGCGACCACCGTATAAACCTCCAGCGGCCGGTACGTATCCGCTGTGATCAGCGTGCCGTTATACAGCAAATCCGGCACCGCGATCGTCGATACCAGCGACGTATTCTTCAACTGCGTGATCGACTGATTGACGAACGGCGGGATCATGCGCCGCACCGCCTGAGGCAAAATCACCTGCCGCATCATGATCCACGGCCGCAGCCCCAAAGCGCGCGCGGCATCCCATTGCCCGCGCTCGATCGACATGATGCCACCCCGGAATATTTCGGCGTAGAACGCGGCGGTATAGCACGACAACGTCATCACCGCGGCGACCACGGCCGGGATTTGCACCCCGAGCAAAACCGGCAACGCGTAGTAAACCCAAACGATCTGCACCAGCAACGGCGTACAGCGAAACGCCTCGACGAACGCCACCAGGCACCATTGCAGCGGGAACGTCCAGAACGCCACCGAAACGGGCCAACGGGTCACCGGAATGGCCGACAAACTCGCCCAGCTGGTACGGGCCAGACGGCCCAGACCGATCAGCAAACCCAGGATCAGCCCGAGGAAAATCGATCCGGCCGTGTAGGCCAGCGTGACCCCCACGCCTTTCCAGAACAACGGCGCGTAGCGGAGCAGAAAGGGAAAGTCCCATTGGTAATGCATGGGACCCGTTGCCCGATCAGAACGTCAACGCCGCCGGCACCTGATCCGGATTGACCCCGGCCTTCGCCAGCCCGCCCAACATCCATTCCCGGATTTGCCCGCTGCCGCGCGCCATGTCGAGCCAGGCATTGAGGACATCCTGAAACCGGATGTCGGGCTCGCGCTGAATGCCCAGACAGCTCGGCAGCGCGACCAGCGGCTCGGTCAGCAGGTAATAGGCGCCGATGGTCGGGTTCTTGGCGACCTCCGACAAGCCCAGAATGGCGGCCAGGATATGCACGTCGGCGCGGCCCGATTGCATGTTCAGCAAGCACTCGTCGCGGCTTTTGAAGCCGGTCAACTGTGCCTTGGCGCAGTACCGTTTCGCCGCCGTTTCGTGCAACGACCCGATATCGTAAACGATCTTGATGTCCGGCTTGTTGATGTCGGACCACGTCTTCGGCTCCAGGCCCTTTCTGGCGACGCAGCCGAAGGGGTGAATGATCATCGGATGGGTGAACCCAATCGACAGCGCCCGCGCCGGAGTCGGATTCAGCGCGAACGCCAGGTCCACTTTGTTCGACTGCAAATCGAGCACCGAGTTGCCATAGGTGGACTCGACGTATTCCAGCTTCGCGTCGAACACCTTGGCGATGTCGTTCGCCATGTCGATGCACGCCCCGCTCCAGGAGCCGCTGACGATATCCTTGAAGAAATACGGGATTTCCCCCGGCAACACCGCGATCCGCAGCGCCTTGGTCCGGCGCACCCGGTCGAATGTGCTCTCGTTCGCCGATTCCGCATGGGCCGTGCCCATCATGCTGACGCCGAGGCCGGTCAGCCCAAGCAACGGCAACGCGGCGGCGCCCGCCAAACGACGGCGGCCGAATCTGGTGGTCATCGATGCCTCTCCTGTCTCGCGACGTTCGCCGCGACTCTTGTGCGGCGCAGAATGAGGGCAGGGCGCGGTATCGCGCAAGCCTCAGCTTCGCTCCCCCAGGTCGCAAATCGCCTGAACGATCGCCTCGGGCGCCTCGTTCGGCAGGAAATGGCCCGCGACCGGGATGACCCGCCGCTCATAGCTGTGCGTGAAGTGCCGCGCATGCTCCGCGGAGCCCGCCACCGGCCCAACCCCATCCGCCTCCCCGTGGAGCACAATGGCCGGCACCGTGATGGAAGGTTGCGCCGCGAGCCGTGCCTCGATCGCCGCCAGAGCCGGATCGCCGGGCGCGTTCTGATGCCGGTGCCGGTACGACTGGATCACCACATCGACGAAATCCGGGTTTTCGAAACTTGCCGCGGTGGTGTCGTAGACGGTGTCGGAAAAAGCCCAGTTTGGGGACCACAGGCGCCAGAGCAGCTTGCAGATCGCGTGGCGGTTCGCGGACAGGCCGGCCCGCCCGCGCTCGGTGTTGAAATACCATTGGTACCAGTGGGCATATTCCTGCTCGGCCGGTGCCGGTTGCAAGCACGCCGCGATGTTCTGGATGTTGTAGCCGTTGATCGACATCAGCGCCCGCGCCCGCTCCGGCCACAGCGCCGCGACCACGCAGGCCGCCCGTCCGCCCCAGTCGTATCCTCCGAGTACCGCCCGATCGATCGCCAGCGCGTCCATGAAGTCCAGCAGGTCTTTGCCCAATGCGGCCTGCTCGCCCGACCGCGGCGTCTCCGGCGACAAGAACCGCGTGGGCCCATAGCCGCGCAACCAGGGTACCAGAACCCGCCAGCCGCGCTCGGCCAGCAGTGGGGCGGCGCCGTCATAACTATGGATGTCGTCGGGGAAACCGTGCAGCAGGATAACCGGCGGCCCATTCTGGGGACCGGTTTCCGAATACGCGATCTCCAGCACGGGGGTGCGAACGGTTTTGTGGGTCATTGCCATTCACCGGTCCAGGTTCGAATCACGGAACCCGCATGATGCCATGGCCCTCGAAACGACGCGACCCGCGATTTATCGCGACGCCGAACCGTCCGCCTCGATCAACTTCGCCATCAACCGCCGGAACTGAGCGACCGAACGATCGAACGACAACGTCATCATCGCATCGCCTCCGGAGGCGTCGATGATCTTCTGTTGCGCCTCGATCATGTCCTTGTCCTCCCGGAACGCCACGCCGAACATCTCGATTTGCAGTCGTAACTTCGCCTCCGCCGCCTGCCGCGCCGGCTGCCCGCCCGAGTAATAATAGATCGTGCTGGTCTCCGTGACCGGCGTTACCGCCTGCGACGTGACGGTCTCGTACAGCGGTTCGAGACCGGCCGGTCCATCCGGAAACCGCTCGGCGGTACCGACGGGGTAGCCGGACGATCGGAGCAGGAAGACCCCTGGCACGACGAAATCGCAAGCCGACCATTGATCCACCTTCGTTCCATCCGGCATGGGCGCGTAGGAGGCCGCCGGCGTATCGCGCAGCCACCGCTTCACCCGCACGCCATGATCCAGCGGCGTGAAATCCGGCTGCGTGCGCCCCCAGGCGGAGTTGTTACGGCCCAGTGTTTTTTCGTGGACGTAGCTGAGATGAGTGAGGTCCAGGAGGTTGTCGTGAATGAGCTGATAATTGGCATCGTAATGAAGTTCGCCGGTATTCACAACGTACGCCGGATCTCCATGTCCGATCGCTCGCGGAATGAGCGCGGGATCGGCGCGCGCCGGATCGCCCATCCATACCCAGATCCAGCGATCTTGCTCCAGCACGGGATACGAGCGAACCGCGACACCGGCCGGGATTTTATCCGTGCTGGGAATTTCCACGCAGGCACCGGAGGCGGAGAATTTAAGGCCATGGTACATGCAACGAATATCGTCGCCCTCAATACGGCCGCGCGACAGCGGCGCGAAACGATGGCAACAGAGATCCCGCGGCGCCGCGATCCCGCCACTTCCAGCGCGGTAAAGAATGATGGAGTCTCCCACGATCGTTCGCGCGACGATCTCGCCCGGAGTCACCTGGTGGCTCCACCCCGCCACGTACCACCAATTCTTCAGGAACATCGCGAGGTTTCGTCCTGGTGCGCGGCCTCGTCAGGCGGGCCGCGCGGGGACACCCTAAAGCGGCGAACACGCCTCCGCCACCGTCCGCGCCAACAGATAAATGCGCCGAGCGGTAATCCCAGCCCCGGGCGCGGCCGAGGCGATGGACCGCAGCACCGGCGCGTCGGCGAGGAAATGCGCCGCCGCCGCCCCGGCGATTTCATTGACGCCGTACACACTCGCCGCCGTCACCGCCGCCCGCCTCACCAACCCCACTGTCACACTCAATCCTGGGCGTAACCCATACAGCGACGCGATCTCCCGGATCAGCTTCAAGGAGCGCAATCCGGCGGCCAGGCCTTCCAGCGCCGGAGACGGAATGATCGCCACCATCGCTGCTCCCTGCGACGCCGCGCGCACGCCCAGAGCATTGGCCTGTTCGCGTAACGGTTCGATCGCGCGATGAGCCAGCATGGCACGGACTTCCTCGGTCGTCACGCAGCCGTTCATCGCCAGCCGGATGCTGTCGGGATCGGCCAGCCTGTCCGCCACGGTCGTCAGCCAGGCCGAGCACTCCGCGCGCGCGACCTCCACCGCCACCCCGGGCGGGCGCAACCGGGCGCGCAGTCCATCGACCCGCGTCAGCCGCCGGTAGGAGCGGATTTCCCGGCCAATTCCCCATAGCACCGCCAGCACGCCGGCGCTGACGGTCGCCAGACTGATCCAGCCAAGCACCGGCGAGCGCGCCATCTGATCGATCACGAACCCGATCAGCGACAGCAGCGAGCCACCCGCGACCAAAATGCCAAGCCCAGCCGCGATCCATCCGATCGCCCCAAGACCCGGAGACGGGAGAGGCAGCGGAACGCGCATGGGCAATGCCTCGGGCGGCGCGCTGATGGTGTCGATGAAGCCCGGATCGAGCGGCCGCTCCAGCGTCGCCGCGGTGACCGGCGGCGGCTCCGGCGGGCGCGGATCGTCCATGAAGCCAGGCTGGAACGCGGTCATAACCTGTCTCCGATCAGATCGACCAAAATCCGGTCCAGACCGAGATGCGGGATGCCATTCGCCGCATGTGGGTCGATCGGCGGCGGGGTGAAAGAGGGCAACTCGAAATACCGCCCGGACCAGAAACTGTCGGGCGGGTGGGCGATCGGCACGTTGCCGACCCGATACGGCCTCGCCTGGGTTTCCCCCAGTTTCTTGCCCCAGACGACCGGGTCGCGATGCCCGTCGGGTTGATCGGCCCACCCGTCCGTGGTCGAAACGACCGAGGCGGCCGCGTGATACGACACGGCGTCGGACGGCGTCTCTGCCCCGCGCACCATGTCGCGCATCAAGGCGCGCAGATTATCGCGGTGCAGTTCCGGCACGTGATCCGCTTTGGTCGCGACGAACGCCACCCGCTCGATCGCGCTGCCGCCGAGCCAGCGTGGCAGGATCGAATCGCCGCCCGAAAGTCCGGCGGCGATGTCGGCGATGGCGCGTTCGGTGTCCTCGAACGCCGCGCGGCCGGCGTGCAGCGCGCCAAGCGCGTCGACCAGCACGATCTGCCGGTCGAAATCCCGGAAATGCGTGTCGAAGAAGGTGGCGCGGATTTCGGTTTTGTAAGCCTCGAACCGCTCGCTCAGCAGCTCGGCGATGGAATTGCGCGCCGGGCTCGCGGGCAGGTTATCGGCCGGGAAAAACCACATGAACGGCGCATCGTTGCGCGCGCCTATCGTCAGAAAACGCCCAGGTTGCAGGTATCGCAGGCCGTGATCGGTTCGGCAGCGTTCCAACGCCGCTTTATACAACGCGTGCCCGCGCTGGATCAGCGCGTCGTCGGCAATCCGGGAAGGATCGATATGGGAGATAAATGACAGAAACTCGGCCGCTGCGTCCACCCGCGGCTTCTCCCGCAAACGAGCCAGCGTCTCAGCCGACCATCGCGCGTGCGACAGGGCCAGCAGCGGCAGATCGAGCAACCACTCCCCCGGATAATCCAACAATTCCAGACGCAGCCTGGGTGTTCCCGACATCGACCGGATCTGGCCAAGCAACCCGCCGCCGGCGCGGATTTCAATTTCCAGTTCGATCTCGGCCAGGTCCTCGGTGCGCGCCGGCCATTTCGGTTGCGCACCGACCAGGTCGGCCAGCTTCCCCGGATAATCGAACCGCGGCGTGGTGCTGGCGCGCGCCGGCACCAACCTGATATTCCGCAGCCGTTCCGAGCCGCCTTTGTCGATATGCGCGCGTAACGCCGGCATCGTCGGCTTGCCGGTGCCCATCGCCAGCAGATTGGCGATCAGCGAGGTGATGAACACCGTCTTGCCCGAGCGCGACAACCCGGTCACCGCGACCTTGATCGGCCGGTCGTTGATCAGGTTGTCGAGCGAATGCCAGAGGTCCCCGGCGGTACTCAGGATGCCTCGCAATCAGCGCACCAGATTGTTGGTGACCGCGCCGCCCGTCGCGGTGCGCCCGCCATCCGCGACGTATTGCGCGCCGGTGATGTTGGACGCCAGATCGGAGCACAGGAAAATCACCAGGTTGGCGATTTCCTCGGCGGTCCCGTAGCGGCCGAGTGGGATATTCTGCTGATAGCGGCTGCCGACACTGCCGGGGTCGGAGGGATTGAGCATCGCCTCCAGCGAATGGATCATGCGCGTATCGATCGGTCCGGGACACACCGCGTTGACGCGGACGCCGGCCCGCGCGACCTCGCCCGCCGCGGTCTTGGTCAGGCCGATCACCGCGTGTTTCGACGCCACGTAAGCCGGCATCCCCGGCGAGGCCACCAGGCCCGCGACCGAGGCCGTGTTCACCACCGCGCCGCGGCCTTGCCTGATCATCACCGGCAGCACGTGCCGCAAGCCGAGAAACACGCCTTTGACGTTCACCGCCATGACGCGATCGAACATGTCCTCATCATATTCCGCCGTCGGCGCGACGGAGCCTTCGATGCCCGCGTTGTTATAGAAACAATCGATCGCGCCATACGCGTCGAGCGTGGCTTTGACGTAGTTCTGGACTTCGGCGGACCGCGTGACGTCGGCCGCGACGAAGCGCGAGTCGCCGCCTTGCTGGCGCACGATGCCCGACGTGGCTTCGCCCGCGTCCTTGTCGTGGTCGACGATGACCACTTTGGCGCCGCGGGTGGCGAAACCGATCGCGGCGGCCCGGCCGATGCCGTTGCCCGCGCCGGTGATCAGGACGACCTTGCCTGTGAAATCCACGTTTTCCTCCATGGGATGGGTGTCTCGGGCCTGTGTTTAGGCCATTTCCGTTCCGTCTGGCACGCCCCCCTGAGGTCTCGCCGTCATCACCCTCAAACGTCACCGGGCTCGGCCCGGTGATCTGTCGCCCCACACACCGAGATGATGGCGGCGTTTTGCGCCGGCCATGACGGGTTGGAGTGCGTGACAAAGAGACAGACGTAAATGGAGCCGCCATAAATGGCTCCCTATCGCCAACGGATGGCGACGCGCTCGCGTTTTTACATTGCATGACTGCATCGACTTATGTCAGGATGCGGTCCGCTGGTCAGCAAGGCGCCGGCGGAACAGGGGGCAAGATGTCAGAGCAAGACGAAGACGCCGCGTTCGAGGCGCTGATGAAATTGCGCGAGGGTGTGCGGAATATCGTCTATCTCGACACCCGCGGCAAACCGACCGTCGGGATCGGGCACCTTGTTCTGCCGGAGGACGGCCTGACGGTGGGCGATACGATCACGGACGCTCAGGTTGATGCGTTCTTTCAACGAGATGGCGCGGCCGCGCTGGCCGCCGCGCGGACGGAGGCGGCGCGGGCCGGGATCACCAGTTCGGATTTCATTCCGTACCTGGCTTCAGTCAATTTCCAGCTCGGAACAAAGTGGACGGCGACGTTTCCGAACACCTGGAAGATGATCGTGAATGGCCAGTATGAGGCGGCGGCGAATGCCTTGCAGGGAACTGAGTGGGCCGATCAGACACCGGTGCGGGTCGAGGATTTTCAGAAGGCGTTGCGCGCGCTGCCGCCGAAGTCGTGAGTCCGCTTCGCGGGGCAACGGCGGCCGAGCGGTGCCGCATTGACATCGCTGGTCGTCTTGACCGGGCACTGCGTATCACGACTGACCCGCGAGCAAACTGCCAGGCGCACGGCGGGGTCGGCGCCGATATCGGAACGATTTTGTTTCCATAGGCCGCCTACCGGGGACGTGTCACAACTCAACTGGATAATCCGGAGGACATTCACAAGGCCGCGACGTGCGGAAGCAGGCACGGCTCCGGCCAGAGGGGCATCGCATGGAAGCCGGTCACTGGACCAGTCTTGAAATCGTCAAATTGCTGTCTGGACTGATGACGCCCGTCGCACTCGCGGTGGGTGGAATCCATATCAATCGGATAACCTAACGATTTGAATACGCTCAGTGGAAAGGTCAGAAGCTCGTCGAGAAGCGGTTGGCGATTTATGACGACATGGCTCCAATGTTTAACGATCTGTTTTGCTACTTTACCTTCGTAGGGGGTTGGCGGGACTTTTCTCCGCCCTCGATCGTGGCGTTCAAAAGGGCTCTCGACAAAAAGATTTACCTCGCGGCACCTCCGTTCACTGACGAGTTTTTCGCCGCTTGCCGAGAATTTCAGGGACTTTGCTTCAAGACCTTCAATGCGCCTGGCAAGGATGCACGACTTCGCACGCACCTCTTGGAACGTCAGGCCGCCTGGGTTGGCGACTGGAAGTCCGAATGGTCGGAACACTTCAGTACCGATTTGTCGGAACCACGGGACGTCACTCGTGCTTATAGCCGCGTCATGAATGCGTTCGCCAGCGACATCGGAGTCAACCCCGCCTCGGAGACGGGCCACGAGGCGGCCCGACGCTGACACGAGAAACGCGTCGCGGCGTTCACACCCGCCGCGCGCCCCAGAACAATGGAAATCCATCCGGGATGCCATCGATCGTGTTCTGCCACGCCATCGGCTGATACCAAACGCCCAGAGGCAGATGTGGCACGTCGATCCAGCATTGCCGCTGAATCTCGGCGGCGATCTTTCGCTGCGCGGGAATGTCCGGCGCATCGACCCAGGCGGCGCGCAGTTCCTCGATGCGTGGGCTGTTGGTCCAGCCGAACCAGGCCTTCTCGCCATTGGTGCGCAGGAAATGCAACGTCGGGGTCTGCATGTCCAGGCCGTTGGCGGTGGTGCAAAGAGCGCTCCAGCCGCCCTTGTCGACCGGTTGCTTGTTCTCCCGCCGTTCGATCGCGGTGCCCCAGTCCATCGATTGCGCATCGACGTTGATGCCGACCGAGCGGAACATCGCATCGGTCACATCCGACATCGCCTTGCGATAATGCGGCTCGGTCGGTTCCAGCACCACGGTGGTTTCGCCGTTGTAGCCGGCGTCCTTGATCGCGGCCCGCACCTTGTCCAGATCTCGCGGACCGTTCAGCACTTCCATCCCGGCGTCGTTCGCCATGTCGGAGCCGGGCGTGAAAATCCCCACGCCGGTTCGATACATGGCCGGATCGTCACCAACGATCGCGGTCATGAAATCCTTCTGGTTGACCGCTCCCAGCAGCGCCCGCCGGATCGCCGCGTTGTTGAACGGCGCATGTAGGTTGTTCAGTTTCAACAACCCGAGCGTGCCGTTGCGATCCTTGATCTCGACGCGGATTTTTCCGGTGCGCTTCAGCAACGGAAGCAAATCCGCCACCGGCAGTTCCCACCAGTCCATTTCGCCGGACTGCATCGCGGCGGCGGACGTGCCGTCATCCGGGCTTGTCACCCACTCAACCCGTCCGAAATGCACGACTTTCCCACCGGCGGTCCAGCCTTTGCTGATCTCGGCGCGCGGATGATAACGCTCGAACTTCGTGTAGACGGCGCGGGCGCCCGACACCCATTCGTCGGCCTTGAAACGGAACGGGCCGCTGCCGACCATTTCCGGCACCGGCTTGAATGGATCGGTTTTCGCCAGCCGTTCCGGCATCATCGCGCACATCGGCGTGGAGATCTTGCCCAACGCATACGGCAGCAGCGAGAACGGCTTGTTCAGCCGAATCTGGATGGTGCGGTCGTCCGGCGCGGTCATTTCATCGGTGCGCGCTTTCAGCAACGAACCAACGCCATCGCGCACCGACCAGCGCGCGATCGAGGCGACGCAATCGCGCGCCGTCACCTTTTCCCCGTCGTGCCACAGCAACCCGTCGCGCAATTTCAGCTTCCAGCGCTTGCCGTCGTCCTCGACCGCGAAGCCTTCGAGCATTTGCGGCTGCATGTGGGTGTCGTTGTCCATGCCGAACAACGTGTCAAACACCATGTAGCCGTGGTTGCGCACGGTATAGACGGTGTTAATGATCGGATCGAGGATCGTCAGATCCGATTGCGGAATGAACTTCAGCGGCGCGGCGGCCGCGCCCAAAGAAATCGACGGAGCCGCCAACGTAGCGGCGACTCCGGCCGTGAATGCGCGGCGCCGGATCATGGATGTGTTCTCCCTTCGTCGAGCCCGGTTTATCCGGGCGGTTGCTTCATACCAACCGATGCGTCTGGGCTGATTGGCGTATCCTCTTCACCCGTCGTGGCCCCTCTCCGCGTCATCACCGGGCACCGGGTACAGGCCCGGTGATCTGCCGCCGCACGTGCCGCTGGAGATGGCCGGTTCGGCGCCCGGCCATGACGATAACACATGGTTCCACGGCGTCCGGGCCATGATTGACGGAACGGCCGGCGATGGCGAAATGATCGCGTATCACTCCCGCTCGATCGCGGCGATGTCGTCGTCGCTGAACCCGAAGTGATGCGCGATTTCGTGCACCACGACGTTGCGCACGAGGCAGTAAAGATCGTCGCCGGTCTCGACCCATTCCAGCAGGATCGCCTCCCGATAGATAAAAATGCGGTCCGGTTGGCGTGCCGGATCCAGCACGCTTCGTTGCGTCAACGGCACGCCGCGATACAGGCCGGCCAGGTCCCAGGGCGACTCCAGCCGCATTTCCTTCAACGTCTCATCGTCGGCGCGGTCCTCCACCGTCACGCCAACGTCGGTGGCGTGCGCCAGCAGATGTGGCGGGATGTCGGCCAGCGCGCGCTCGGCCATGGCGGCGATGTCCTCGATCGAGGGAGGCAGCCCGAAGGCATCGACGGGATTGCGCGGATCACTCATGCTTGTCATCCATGGGGACGCGGGATCACCAGGTCAAGGCCGTGATGCCAACGCGCGGTGATGCCATCGCGTCACGGGGCGTGCTACGGTGGCGTTTCCCGACACGCTGGAGCCCGCCGATGGACCTCTACAAACGTGTTATTGTCTCTCTGTTCGGTGACCCAACCAGGATCGCGCGGGCACTCGGCCTCGATATCGAATTACCCGATGTGGACTGCGTCGATCCCGCGTATTGGGAGCGTGTCCATGCCACGGGCTGGAAGCCTCAATTGGAGGGTAAGATCGCCGATCCGGAATTCAACGACGACCCCGACTGGTGCTCGCTGCGGCGCCTCGATATCGGCGAGGTCCGGTTCGATCTGGAAGAAGGGATCAAGATCATGACCGACACGCGGAATTTGCCCAGTGTCATGGCGTTGATTTATCGGCTCCGCGATGCCGGAATCCCGCTTAAGGACGAGGAGGGGAATTGGCTGGTCCATGCCATGGGCTCGGTGTTTCCGCACCGGCCTGAGTTCGATACGGCGATGCGTGAGGCCGGCCTGGTACCAAACCCAAAGTTGGACCTGTGGTGGGAGCCACCGCAAGGCAAGGAGACAGCATCGTTATGAGCAAGCAACCAACGGCGGCGGAACTCGCCAGCCTGACACGCTGGACCATCGACGCGGCGGGCAAATCCATCAACCGCGTGCTGAAGTTCGCCGATTTCAATGAGGCCTGGGGCTTCATGAACCGGGTCGCCCTGCTGGCGGAAAGCCAGAACCATCACCCCAACTGGTCGAACGTCTGGAACACCGTGGACATCACGCTGAGCACCCACGACGCCGGCGGCCTGACGGACAAGGACCTCACTCTGGCGCGGGCGATCGACGCGATTGCCCCCTGATGGACGGCCCGACGTTCCCGGAACGCGCGTTCGCCATCCGCCGCGCCGCCGCCCGCCTTTGCCTCCGCCTCGCCTGGGCGCCGCTCCACGAGGTGAGCCTGCCGAACGGACGCCGCGCCGACATCCTGGCGCTGCGCGGCGACGGCGGTTTTGCTTGCATCGAAGTGAAATCGGGGATGCGGGATTTTCTCACGGACCAGAAATGGTGGGAATATCGAGAGTTTTGCGATAGTCTTTATTTTGCCGTCGATTGTGATTTTCCGTTGGACATTCTGCCGGAGGAAACCGGCCTGATCGTGGTCGCCGAGCAGCACGCCGAGCTGATCCGCGAGGCACCGGAGCATCGCCTGACCGCCGCCCGGCGCACGGCATTGTTACGCCGGTGGGCGTTGCTGGCGGGCAGCCGGCTGGCGGTGCTGGAAGACCCGGCCGGGGCCGCCGATCTGCGCGCCTCGCTGCGTGTTGAATAAATTTTTACTGTTCACATCTTGTTCACCCGGCCGTTAACCCTTCGCTAATCTTAATGGATCATTTTGTGATCCGCCGCCGATCCTTCCGACAACCGGTTGGGCGTCAGGTCTCAGAATACCCAGGCCCAGACTGGAGAAAACCTTCCGGTTGAGAGGCATACCTCAGTGAAGGATTCCATGTCATGTCCCCCCGTTTCGTATTGATCGCAGTGGCGTTGTTAAGCCAGACCGGCTGTGTGGCCGCGATCCCGATGGCCGCGCAACTGATGTCCAACCCGAACTCGACCGCGCAGCTTTGCGCGATGACGAAGATGCCCGGCCAGACCACGTCGCTGTGCGATCGCATGACGGCGTCGATGACCACGCAAACGACGACGCAAGGCACACCGAAAACCCCGGCCACCACGCCCATCAACACCGCCGCGCGTTGAGCCCCTCCTGACTCCAGCCGGAACGCGCTATGATGCCGCGCGAACCGGTTCAGGGAGGGAATGATGGAATTCGGCGGAGCGATGTTTTTCACCGACTACGCGATGGACGCCGGCGCCTTCGCGCGCGCGCTGGAAGAGCGCGGTTTCGACTCGGTCTGGGCGCCGGAGCATTCCCACATCCCGTTGTCCCGCGAGTCACAATTTCCGCAAGGCGGAGAACTGCCGCGGAAATACGCCGAATGCATGGACCCGTTCGTTTCGCTCACGCTCGCCGCCGCCGTCACCAAAACCATCAAACTGGGCACCGGCGTCTGTCTGGTGGTGCAACGAGATCCCATCCAGACGGCGAAGCTGGTGGCCTCGCTGGATCAGGTGTCGCATGGACGGTTCTTGTTCGGTATCGGCGGCGGCTGGAACGCCGAGGAAATGGCCGACCACGGCACCACCGACTTCAAGGGCCGCTGGAAACTGGTGCGCGAGCGGATCGAAGCCATGAAGTCGATCTGGACCCAGGACAAGCCGGAATATCACGGCTCCTTGGTGGATTTCGGGCCCATGCTGGCGTGGCCGAAGCCGGTACAGAAACCGTATCCGCCGGTGATCGTTGGTGGCGCGTTCCCCTACGGCGCGCG
>Ga0182030_10018203_pt1 | contig 13491 bp, 9 predicted proteins | sample 812S3MmetaG_FD_121299 | JGI IMG/M metagenome (GOLD analysis project Ga0182030, IMG submission 121299) | Permafrost microbial communities from Stordalen Mire, Sweden - 812S3M metaG (Illumina Assembly) | ecosystem: Environmental > Terrestrial > Soil > Wetlands > Permafrost | place: Sweden... | reverse complement strand
TGTCGCGACGCCGCTGGCGCTCCTCACTAAGGAGACATGTACGATCTCGACGAGCTTAAGGTTAAACAGTTTCTGTCGCGACGCCGCTGGCGCTCCTCACTAAGGTCCCACCTCAACTTCCTGCCTGCCACTTTTCTGTTTCTGTCGCGACGCCGCTGGCGCTCCTCACTAAGGTCGTTATGGGTGGATGGCTGTGGGTCGCCAAGCTTTGTTTCTGTCGCGACGCCGCTGGCGCTCCTCACTAAGGCGTAAAGCGATGAAAGAGAAAGACACGATATTGTGTTTCTGTCGCGACGCCGCTGGCGCTCCTCACTAAGGTCTGCGCGTCCTCAATGACTCAACCCACCACGCCAATGTTTCTGTCGCGACGCCGCTGGCGCTCCTCACTAAGGCGAATATGACGGCTATCTTGCAGTGGTTCCCGCTCCTCAAGTTTCTGTCGCGACGCCGCTGGCGCTCCTCACTAAGGCAAGGAGAAAATAGTGAGGAATGACGGAAGATATTTGTTTCTGTCGCGACGCCGCTGGCGCTCCTCACTAAGGTTTGACATATAAGAGAGCCCTGCCGTCTGCCTTTTCAGTTTCTGTCGCGACGCCGCTGGCGCTCCTCACTAAGGCACATTTCGAGGTGCGTCGTGAACGATCTACAAGTTTCTGTCGCGACGCCGCTGGCGCTCCTCACTAAGGCTTCTTCCGCATCTCCCGCCGTTACGTCTCAGAGGATGGGTTTCTGTCGCGACGCCGCTGGCGCTCCTCACTAAGGCAAATGATTCATTTCGATGGACGATAATGTTAAAATGTTTCTGTCGCGACGCCGCTGGCGCTCCTCACTAAGGCCGTAGGAATTACAAACACCGCGAATACGCCACCCATGGTGAGTTTCTGTCGCGACGCCGCTGGCGCTCCTCACTAAGGTCAGTAGTAGCCGTCGCAAGGGCACCATGCGTTTCTGTTTCTGTCGCGACGCCGCTGGCGCTCCTCACTAAGGTTACCAAGAAGAGGAGAAACATGTTGTATTGCTTGTTTCTGTCGCGACGCCGCTGGCGCTCCTCACTAAGGTCAAGATGATCACTGCCTTTCTGTCTTGTCTCTATGCGTTTCTGTCGCGACGCCGCTGGCGCTCCTCACTAAGGGAAATCACGAGCGCCGCACGCTGAAGACGTTCGGTTTCTGTCGCGACGCCGCTGGCGCTCCTCACTAAGGGGTAACAATCTGACGCCAGAAGAGAATATCGCAACGTTTCTGTCGCGACGCCGCTGGCGCTCCTCACTAAGGCTCGCTAGGCCTTGTTAAGTCGCGCAGCGTGGCGTTTCTGTCGCGACGCCGCTGGCGCTCCTCACTAAGGGTGGAACTATCTCTGAGCGATTTCGAAGGGAAATTAAGTTTCTGTCGCGACGCCGCTGGCGCTCCTCACTAAGGCTAACTGGAGCAGCCAACACTAAGTGCGCGTTTGAGTTTCTGTCGCGACGCCGCTGGCGCTCCTCACTAAGGTCAGACAGCATCCACATGAGCGTGTTCAGCCCGCCATTTGGTTTCTGTCGCGACGCCGCTGGCGCTCCTCACTAAGGCTCGGCCTCATCGGTGCAAACGATGTCGGTTCAGTTGTTTCTGTCGCGACGCCGCTGGCGCTCCTCACTAAGGACAACAGAATAGAGGAAAAAAATGCCGAGCATCAGTATGTTTCTGTCGCGACGCCGCTGGCGCTCCTCACTAAGGTACAACACAGAGACCGACCCGGTTACGGGCAACGTTTCTGTCGCGACGCCGCTGGCGCTCCTCACTAAGGAGGAGTAGCTCTTTGACTTTACGATTGACTTTACAGTTTCTGTCGCGACGCCGCTGGCGCTCCTCACTAAGGGTGGGCAACCCAGCCAACTACACGCCGCAGAAATTTAACGGTTTCTGTCGCGACGCCGCTGGCGCTCCTCACTAAGGAACGGAACTTTGGATAGTGAGGGACGGCCAATCGACTGTTTCTGTCGCGACGCCGCTGGCGCTCCTCACTAAGGGAGGAATAACTATTATGAGACGCATCGTAAGCTACGAAGTTTCTGTCGCGACGCCGCTGGCGCTCCTCACTAAGGTGTGTTCACTGCGGGCGACCGAGCTCGAAACTCTGGTTTCTGTCGCGACGCCGCTGGCGCTCCTCACTAAGGATTCCCAGGATACCACCTCTAGGAGGTTTCTTGAAGTTTCTGTCGCGACGCCGCTGGCGCTCCTCACTAAGGGTGCTATCTGGGATTGAGTCGTTACTTCGGTTGAACGTTTCTGTCGCGACGCCGCTGGCGCTCCTCACTAAGGCACAAGTACCGTTACTATCCACAGAGATAGACCCACCACTTGTTTCTGTCGCGACGCCGCTGGCGCTCCTCACTAAGGGATCCGCCAAGCCTACGGCTGCCTGGGCGCGGCCATGTTTCTGTCGCGACGCCGCTGGCGCTCCTCACTAAGGGAAATGCAACTTGTTTATCAGGTGCAGCAGATTCCGTTTCTGTCGCGACGCCGCTGGCGCTCCTCACTAAGGGGATGACAAGGTTTACCTTATTTGTCCAAAAGGAAGTTTCTGTCGCGACGCCGCTGGCGCTCCTCACTAAGGTCAATGGGAAAATTATATCCTAGGATACCAAATGAAGTTTCTGTCGCGACGCCGCTGGCGCTCCTCACTAAGGTAAATCAAAATTCCGAAGGGAGAGTCAGATGTATTACATCTGTTTCTGTCGCGACGCCGCTGGCGCTCCTCACTAAGGGTGAGTATGATGTACAAGAGGGAGTGTCTGAAGACAGACTGTTTCTGTCGCGACGCCGCTGGCGCTCCTCACTAAGGATAATTACTATGGCTTTGTCGACAGTGTTTTGTATGCAGTTTCTGTCGCGACGCCGCTGGCGCTCCTCACTAAGGACTTGCTTCTTCAAGCACTTGCAGACCTCGGTTCAGAGCGGATTCTTTGGGCACTATAGCGCAAAACGCATTCATTTTGCAAGGGTTTAGACCGCGCCGAGGCAAGCGCGAACCCAGTGTTTCGAAAATCGCATCTGAAATCGTATTTTCGCGTGGGGCCCAGCGATTGGTAGTAGCAATTCGGATTTACTTTGTTGATGTTATAGCGAGATATGCTACCGCAAAACCACGCTGAATTCTCCGGTTCGTGCCAATTTTCGAAATCATCAGAAAAAACCTGTCTTAAATCAATAGCTCCATAGGCGAATTAAAAGGGAAGATCTCGAGAATCTGGCGGTGAGAACCGGTGTGTCAGCTATTTTCGGATTTTGACCATGCGTAAGTGACTTGAAATACGTGGTGGGAGTTTCGCAAATCGAGATTGAGGTTCACCACGGCATTACGAAGCTGCGATAGGGGCGCTTTCCTGTCACGTGGTCCACCAACCGGGCGGCCTGGCCGTCCATCACTGCCAATATCGGAAGCTTCCTCCCTTCGTAGGAAGTTGTGGCATTGAGCCGCTGGATGACGGCCTTCGCAAGGGTTCGTCGCGTCTCCAACGAGAGCATGCCGTCCGCACTGCGCTCGAACTTGAGGCCCTTGCCGAGCCGTGCAAAGACAGTGCGGTCCACCACAGGTGCGCGGAACTCTTCCAGAAAATCGTAAAGCAGGGCGGGTTTCCCGGGCTGGGGCGTGTGCAAGAAACTGATGTTGGGATTGAGCCCCGCACGCGACAGCACCCCAAGCAGCCTGGCGGAAAGGATGCCGTACCCGTAGTTGAGCAGTTCGTTGACGGTATCGCGCGCGCCGCGGCGCACGCGGCCGGCGAACGCAGCATGGCCGTCGAGCAGTGTGTGGATGGCGTCCCAGTAGAGTTGCGCGGCCTGACCTTCCACCGCGAACAGGCGGTCCCGCTCGAGCCTAGCATCAGCATCCTTGTCGTAGCGCCGCGACGCCGCATCGCGCTCCAGCCGGGCCATTTGTTCCACGGCGGGAGCGGCGGCTGCACTAAAGGCCCCCTTGGCACGCGCGCGGTACTTCAGGAAGTAGCGCAGCACATTCGACTGGTTGCGTATCTTACCGGCGACGAACGTCTGGGCCAGCGCCAGCCCCGCCACCGTTCCGCTGAGACGCGACTGCGCCAACGAGGTTTCAAACGACGGCGACTCCGGCGCGCCAATGCGGGCGGCGGGCTTGCCGTCGTAACCCAGCAGTTCGATCGCGATGCCGTGTTCGGCGGCCCTGACCATCAGGTCGCAGGAAATTGCGCCTTCATGCACCAGCAGCGTGATATGGCGAATCTGCGCCAGGGGCACCTCGGCGACCCGCTCGCGATCGCGGCGGGCCTGGAGGTGGTCCCCACGGACCCCCAGGAAGGTGCCCGGCTCCGTCACCAGAAAATCGGAAACTTCGCGCTGACGGGCGGCGTACTCGCGTTTGCGTTTAGCGACGACCTGGCGCGGGGTGGGCGGCGGCTTGGCGGGGAGATCGGGCGCGGCTACTTCCGCGGGCTTGGCTACCGTGGGCGCCTCCGGCTGCTTTGGGTCCAGCACCTCGCGAATCCAGGCTTGACGCCCCGCATCGTTCTCGGGCTCGGACAGCAGGCGTTCCATGCGGCCCAGCCAATCTTCCCAGAGTTTGCGCGGAGGTCCACCGGGCGATTGGCGGACATGTGCTACCCATTCGCCGAGGCGGCGGGTTACGTCCTGGTCGATGCCGCGGATCTGATCCACAGTTTCGGGCCGGGAATAATAACGCCGCCAGCCACCCAGTGTGTGGCTCAGTTCTTCGAGGCAGCGGCCGGGATCGGCCGCCGGCAAAGGCAGGCGTTCGGCGAGAGTCCGTTCCATCTCGGCCAATTTCGCGTCGTCGATGCGCTCCCGGTTGCCGCCTTCGAAGCGGTAGCCCAGGAAGACGAAGCCTTCTTCGAGGGCCCGTATGCCCGCCGGGGCCGAGTTCCAGCGCAGTTCCAGGGTGGTGATGGCCGCGGTGGCGCGCTGGATGCCCTCTTCCAGCTCGTTCCGCTCGGGGGCGGTGAGCAACAGATTGTCGGCGTAGCGAATCCAGCCGGAAGGGGGGAATGCGCCGGTCCAACGGGATAATTCGCGGTCCAGCGGGAGCAGGTAATAGTTCGCGAGCAGCGGAGAAAGCGGGCTGCCCTGGGCGATGCCGCGCGTGGATTCGACCCACGCGACGCCCCGATGAGCGCCCATCTCCAGGTAGATCTCGAGCAACCGCAAGATCTGCTTTTCCCATACGTGGCTCCGGACGGCGTCGAGCAGGCGCGGACGGGAAATAGAATCGAAGAAGTTATCGATGTCGACGGATGCGGCGCAGGAGCAGCCTCGTGCGAGGTCTGTCCGAACCTGACGGAGGGCGGCGCCGGCGCCCAGACCCTTGCGGTATGCGAAACTGCGGGGAAAGAAGTCGCGGCTGAGCAAGGGATCGAGCAGGAATTCCAGCGCCGTCAGGACCAAGCGGTCCTCGGCGCGCAGCACGGAGATGGTGCGGCGTTCGCCGGGCTTCGACGGCTTGGGAATGGAGACCAGGGCGGCCGGTTCGGGCGCGTAGACCTCGCGCCGCAGATCGTCCGCAAGTTGAGCGATACGCTGCGCCCGGCGCTCCTCGAGCGCGGCAACCTCAGGCGGACGCTGGTCATGCGAGAAATGGACGAGGACGCGTGCCCAAGCGTTTTCGAGCACCGAAGGCTCGCAAAGTCGTTCGAACAAGTAGCCGGGCTTGTGCGCCGCGCTGCCCATACCGCCATCATCTTAGCGGAATGCAGCCAGCGCCGTGGTTTCGGTGCGTTCGAAACTTCTGTCGCGACGCCGCTCATCGTCCCGCCTAAGCAAGTGATTTGGAGGCGTTATGAACATCAACAAAGTGCTTCTGTCGCGACGCCGCTCATCGTCCCGCCCAAGCGTCTCCTCCAATTGAATAGCAGTTACCAAACATTTTGTTTCTGTCGCGACGCCGCTTGTCGTCCCGCCTAAGCGCCAGACGAGGGAGGACCGGCCAGGCGACTAATCATCGTTTCTGTCGCGACGCCGCTTGTCGTCCCGCCTAAGCACTTGCGACATCAATGCGTTAGGGAGAACGCCACCTCTCGAGACAAAACGAGTTTATCATGCCCAACCGCCAGATTGTCGAGCACTTCCAGAACCAAGACGAGAGCCGCCGCATGGATTTCGAAAATCGAGCCAACTCTTCGCGGCAGTTGCGGGACTCCAAACCGGAATTCGACGATGCACATCGCACATATGCATAAAAACACACATGTTACTGTATGATCGTAGAGTTCGAAAACAGATTGCTTCTCCGTCACTTCGGCTCAATATTCGAAATTAAGCCTTGTAAGTTCTAGAAGAGAGTCCACCATGCGTCTAACCAATCTTCGAAATCGGCGTAAACACTGCGAGTTATTTTTCAATAACTTCACTATGGCCAGCTTTCGAAAATCAACTGGGTCAAGTTTTCGGCTGCTTCTGCCCGCCGAACCGCTCGGCGGCGAAGAAACAGGACGCGCATAATCGATAGAAGAACAGCCGGTCCTCGCGCGGCCGGATGATAGCCAAGGCCTTCTGCCGCATTTCCATGAACCGCCGGGCATCCAAATCGCATTCGACCACGCTCTTCTGAACCGGCGTACCGTAGTTCTTCAGGAGCTCGAGCAGGCGGGTTCTGCGCCGGTCGGAAACCACGTCGTAGGCAACCACGTAGAACACGGCGAAACTACTCCAGGCCGAAGACGGCCACCTTTCCCATTCCAAACGCGGTCTTTTGCCCCACATGCAAGATCTCGGCGGCTCGAAGCAAGGGGGCATAAGGCGCGAGGGGGCCGGATAGATCGAAGCAGCCGGTCAGGCCGTCGAAGTCCATCGGCTCAGTCTCATCCAGGCGGCGGCGGAGCCAACGGAAGCGGTAGCCGGTGGCTTCATCCACGTGAAGCCGGGGCGGCTCGTGGAAGGGCGGCTTTTGGCTGGTGACCATCTCCAGGACCTGAGCCGAGCGGGTGTAGCATGACGTCAGAAAATGGGCGGCGGCATCCGCCATGCTAAAGCAGTAGCGATCGCCGATGCGGAGGCACCACGGGGTTTGGCAACAGACTCGAATCGCGTGGCGAAGGGCGCGCGCGCCGGCGTCAACGGGAAGCACCAGGGGCGACTGAGTGGGGATCGGCAGGCCGCGGTAGTAGAGCACGCGGCCGGCGTCGGCAAGATCGCGGATGCGCTCCAGCACAAACTGTCCCCGGCCGCCTGCCCGCTCGAGGGGAAGGGCGGTCAGAGCCTCGACGATTTCCGGCAGCAAGGCCACGGAGCTTTCGGCGAAGGTGAGACCGACCGGAATGGGTACGCCGGCTTCGAGTGTCATGGGCACCTGGCTATTCACGGAGGAATCCTGACCTCGTTCCATGGGCGGCCCCTCCCGGAACGGGAATTCAACCGGACCACCGTAGGCGATGGCTTCCAGTTCCTGGGGGACCGGGGGGTCGAGGATCCAGAGCGCGGAGGCGGCGGAGTGCTCCGGTCCGAACTGGCGGGCACGGCACTCCGCCGGCCGGGCGCACCGTTTGGAACACATCGGCCGGTGCCGGCAGAAATGGCTGAAGAGACGGCGGAACAGGATTCCGCGGAGGGCGGAACCGCAGAACACCGGCAGCACCATGGTAGAAACCGTGCGGAATTCGAGCAGGATGCGTGCCGTCCGGATGCGGGAGAGGAAGGAGAGGTCGACCGGCGTGTCGGCGGAGGATCTGTTGGGGGTTCCTATTCTGGGCTCCTTTTTGTCGCAGGAGGCGCTGCTGATTTCGCGGGGACCGGGGGCTTCGCTTCGACAGTCGACTTGAGCTGCTCAATCCGCTGTGCGATCGCAGCAGCAACCGCGGCGTTCAGTTGGTCGAGCTTAAGGCCAATCGCCTGCAGGCTGCCCGGCGTGGCATGGATCTCGTTCCCGGCCTTGTCGAGGGCGCGGTGAATCTCATCCAGTGTACGCTCTGAATCGCGAAGAGGGCCATGAAGGCCAAAACCCACTGCCATCAGCCCATATGCCAGGAGAGTCGCAGGAAAGAACCAGAGGACTAGGCGCTTACTGCGCCCTTCCCGTCGGGCAGCTTCCTTATCCGCTGAGTCCGATGGCTCCGCTCTAGCGGTCCGCGGTTTGGTCGAGATTGTCTTTTGTTTTCGGCGGTAGACCATAAACAGCCATGCCAGGATCCAGGCGGCCAGCCCACAGAACATGGTCACCGTAAGGCGCCACGCCGTGTTGGGGATCACGACTTCTCCCAGCAACTGGGCCATTTCCAGCATGTAGAAGGAGACGATGACTACTTCGAGCACTTCGAGTTTCTTCTGGCCGGTGTCGATTTCGGCAAGGACGTTACGCTGCTCGTCGAGCGTTTCCTGTTGCTGGACAGAGCCTTGCCATTGGCGGATCGCGTCGAACACCTCCTGTGATTGCCTGCGCTCCATAAGGAAGCGGATGGGGCGGAATAGCGGCTTGGTCATTTCCTGCCGTAACTCGAGGTGGAGTCTTACCGCATCCTCGACCTTCTTACATATGTCCTCTTCTGAGAACGGGGGTTTCCCAGGCGCATTCAAGCTGTTCTGAATCTGCTCCAGCATCCCCGTAAGCCGGGCCATGCGCGCGGTTGTCTTCTCGAGGACCTTCGAGACTGATTCTGGATCTCTCTCCGGGGTTGGCCCTCTCCCACGCCGGTAGGCCACGGCTACGCCCTGCCTCGAACACGTGGCGACCAGGCCGTCCACACGGAACACATGTTCCTCCAGAAACTTGTTCGGAAGCCGCATGTCCGGGGCAGGCCTGAGGACCGAGTAGAGAATCCTTGCGATGTCGTCGCCGGCCCAAGTGTCCCAGATATCCACGTCGTCGCTATAGGGGATGCTGGCAAAGCGGAACACCGAGCCGCCCTCGTTCAGGCGGCGGTTTGGGTCTTTAGGAATGATTGCGGGAAGATCCACGTCGCTGTCGTGGATGGCCTCGCTCAACGTAGCTGTTGGGGAGCTCTGCGTCTGACCGTCGCAAAACCGGAAATCTTCGACAGTGATTTCGTTGGCGGCGAACAAGGGCTTTTTCAGGGAACAGCGAAGCTCCACGGACAGGTCACCAGGCCAAAACAAACTGCGGCCGCGATCGCGCGGCTGCGCCGGCGGCGAGAGACCAAGCAACGGCACGAGCGTCCGGCCGCTGGAACCCTGGAGGAAGACCTGCGTGCCGGCGGCGCCCCAACCCTGGTCAATCCAGGCTAGCGGAAAGCCGGTGTGGCTTCTGGAACGCTCAGCGTCCTGCCAGGCCCACTGCTCGAACAGGAAGGACCTCGGATTCTTGATACGGACCATTTCGACAGTGGCGAGTCCGCCATCGGTGGCACGAGGCAACATTGCGTAGCCGATCTCCGCGCCGCGCAGTTCGAGAGCGCGACGCATGTCGTCCACGTAGGCGGCGGAGTCGCGGTCCAGGAGAGCGGCCAGTGGAGGCGGCGGATCGGCAGCAAGCCCTTTGCACGACAAGTTGCCAAGCAGTGTCCGAAGCAACTTCTCCCCATCGAAGAGCCTGGAGCGCGCGCCAACGAGGTACTGCGAACGGAGACGCCGGTGCAAGGGCCAAGGTATGGGCTCACACCGCCACTCCTGCTCTGCGTATTGTGCGATGGCGCCGGCAAGTTCTTCGTCCTTCGGATAAGAACAGACCACCGCGGCCAGGAGGGCGGAAATCCACGCGTCAAAATCTCCCTCGTCCTTGCACACAAATGCAACGGGCGCGTCGCGCAAGGTGGCGGACTTCTTGTGGCTTTCCGCAGCCTCCCGAATCTCTTGCTCACGGGCGTGGATCGCCTGAGCGAGCGAGGTTTCACCATCCGGCTCAAACGTACCAGACCACGAACCGATAGTTACGGTGAGGGCTGCAGCAGCAGCTGAATCTGACTTCAACGAATACGCAAGATATGGTGCGGCCATACTACGGATCCAGGTCCCGAGCCGGTTTCATGGCGGGAGGGGGCGGGCCGACAGGCGCAGAGTATTGTGACCAGTTGATTGGATAATACCTAACGGAGTCATGGCCAGGCCAGAGATGCAGCTGCCTGAAATCTCGGATATGTGGAAGGCCCAGAAAAGATGGTCTGACCTCGGGTGTTCCAGCCCGGTCTTCGCACCAATTCGCGAAGGACCGACGGAAGGCGTCGATCTCATCCTGACTGGCCTGTTTCGGCACCACCCGGTCAACGAGGCTGGAGTATTCCAATTCCAATCCGGGACTCCGGAGAAAAAGCTTTAGACTTGAAACCCTGCACGTCCCCAGTCCCCTGGGTTTCGCCTTGCCAAGTTGAACGGTGTGCGCACCGGAACTGGTCGTCCCGTCGCTGGCAATGTGCTCAGGCGCAAATCCCAACAAAGCATACAGAAGGGCTCCAAGTTCGCGGGAGCTGAGGTTCTCGAAGTGCAATCGGCTGCTGAATCGGGTCTCGGCCGGAAGAGCGCAGAACTGCGGCGGACATTGCCCTTCATCATGAAGGCTGCTCTTCGTGTGGTGCGGCCAAATGCCTCCGTCCGCGTGCTGGCGCCAGTAGAACTTCCGCCCCCGGAACGTCGGTGCGGTCTGGTCGGAATAACTAGCTGACTTCCCGTCTGAACGCCCCACCAAGTAAAGCGGCTGGCATTTACCGCGAGATTGGGGAGCCGTCAGCGGCGCAAGGTCCAAAGGGATGGGCATCGTGGCAGAGTCCACTGGCGGTCCCCAAACTGCTTCGACGCGTATCTTTCCCCGGAACGGATGGCTGCCCTTCTCGTCGTGGTCGGATACAAAGCCGAACATCCGTTCTGCCATCCCGAGCGGTCGGCTCAGGCCCAGGGCGCGTTCTTCGGGCTCGGGTGGAAAATACTGGCCTGCCACTTGCAGAATTGACCACTTTGCTGTGCGCCGCCCATATTTGAACTTGTCTCGATAAGTCTCGCGATTGGCGATGACACCCATTCGGTCGTTTGCTAGGGCTTCCACCATGCTTCGGAGTGACCCCTTCCATCCAGAACCAGGGACAGCATAGCGCAGTTGTCGTGAACCGTCGATCCACCGGTGGAGCCGATAGAATATGGATTTGTCTTCGCGTCTAGGTGTGAATACCGGAGATAGAGACTCGAGCGTGAAGTCAATGTAGCCGTGGAAAAGATCCGAATGCCAGCGGTCGTGTCCGGGATGTCTGTGCGCAGGATGATCAGGACGTTCGAGCCAGGCTGGCCCAGGGCCAAAGGCGACGAAGTTGTATGGGTTGCGGTCGATCTCGGGTGAGGCGCCTCGATTACCGGCAGGCGGGCTGGCAAAGCGCAAGACCGCAAACTTGAGGTTTACTCCGCTCAGGATCTCGAGGACCGTCCCATGCTGCAAAGCAAGGGCCGCATCCGTTACCCGCAGGTCTGCAAGCGGGAAATGGTTGCGCCAAATCACACTTCTGTCCTTCTCCACGAAAGGAAGTTCCCGATCAATACAAAACTCCTCCTCGATACTCGAGGGGGGGGCAAGGACCTTGACCGTGGCGTTGACCTGTTCGATCAGAGGTATCTGGCCGCCGTCGCCAGGATCGCTAATGCGCACGATCGCATCCACGGTGCCATACTTCTGAAGCACCTGCTGGATACGTTCCGGAAGAGCACCACGGGCAATGTGTTGGGCGAGGGCAATTCCGTCCGCGGCTCGCAACTCAACCTGATCGGTGCCAGTGCAATGCAGCGTGCCTTCAATCCTCATGTGCTTCCTCCTCACTCGTTCCGGCGGACACACCGACCAATCGATAACGAACCAAGCGGGGCCGGTTTAGAGCGCGCGTGATTTGCTCGGGATCTTCAAATGCCTGAGGTTTCGAGGCTTTCAGTTCCGCGACCTTCACGAATGGGCGGAAGTTCTCGCCGCAAGGAAGCCCCTCTGGATAGCTTAAGGGAGTATTCAGGTTGCCTTCCCGAAAGACGCCGTCTTTGCTTTGCGTCCCCAAGCAGTAGTAAGAGCGCACTTCCTCGTCTTGGTTCCATCGGGAGATTTTCCAGCTCCGAAATCCGGTCCCCGACGCGAGCCACCGAAGCTCCACGTCTGGCCCAAAGGCCCGCCCCGTTAGACTCTTACCAGGTTCCCAGTCAGAGGGAACGGACGGCGAGTCGGGCAACTTCACGAATACGGGCAGCTTGTCAGCGGTCTGATCGATCCAGTAGGCTGGGCTACCAACGCTGGGAAGCTCCGCCTCGATCCATTGTCGAAGTTCTGGCCCCGTCATGCCGGCACCTCCCTGAATCGCGCCGATTGCCAGGCTGGATCGAACGCGGCGCACAGTGCCTCAAATGACACGTCTTCTGCAGTGCGAACGCCGATGCCTACACTTTCCGCCAGGGGGTTCACTGCATTGACCGAAATCTTCATTTGGCCTGCTTTCCTTACCAAACCGTAGCCGCGCGTTGTAGCGGAACCCAACCATAGTCGGCGTTCATCGTGCACCAGATCGCGCACCACCAACAAAAGCAGCGCCACGGCGGCTCGTGCATCGGGGTGATCCGGGAAACGCACGGTCAACTTCACGTTGTCGAACGTTGGGCTGTCGAGAGCCTTGTCGGAAAACAATTTTTGGTCAGCAGCGGCCTGGGTCATGCGGTCAACCGCGACGTGATCGGACCCGACCTCGGGCCGGTCGGCGCAGAGAGAGTCTTCCACCTCCAACATTCCTTTACGCCCGCCCCCCTTCTGCTTAACGTCGCCGAAGAGGAACTCCAGCGGGCGCGGTCCGGTCCGCTGGGAACGACAGATGCGGCGGGCGTGGCTGCGAAACACTCCGCGCAGGCTCGATCCCGGCAGGTAGGGCTGTCCGTCGATCTTGGAAAGGTAGATGTGATCCACCTCTATGTCGGGTGGGGGAAGAGTGTGACGAATCAGGACCGGGCCTTCACAGTAAAGGTCGAACGTGAAATAAAGGGAATTTAGGGCAATGGATGAATCCCCCCGTGTGACTTGCCCATCCGGCACCGCGAAATCTATTAACGGCTTCGCTTCGCCCATTCTTGACTTGACGAAGGCCAATAGACCCGGAGTAGTGCTCCGGGCGAAGTCACGAGATTTGAGGTCAGAAATCCGGAAGTGGCCATAGCCGATTGCCGACCTGGATCCAATTCGAATCTCGCCCGCTGCCAAAGCGCGGAGCGCTTCTTCGAGAAGCTTGAGGTCCTCATTGCAGCCGTCGCCTTCGTACACCGCGCGAAACCCAAAGGCGCCCTTCTCTAATACTTCTTCGTCAAATTTGTGTTTGTCCTGGGCGGCGCCGGATTCCGGTTCGATCAACACGTGATCACGGATGTTGGAGGTCTCGGTCTGGCCCGTAAGGCGACGGCAGTCGTAGATAGCGAGACGGCCCATGTGGGTCTCTGCTTCGTCTTCATGAGGCCGGCCGATCTTTCCGAACAGCGTCTTGATGTCCTCGTCGGTGCAACCGAGCACCTCGCGCTCCCGTTCCAGGTGAGCTCGGAGCACACCACGAATGGACGCGCCAGGAAGGTACGGATCACCGTC
>Ga0182030_10018202_pt1 | contig 13492 bp, 13 predicted proteins | sample 812S3MmetaG_FD_121299 | JGI IMG/M metagenome (GOLD analysis project Ga0182030, IMG submission 121299) | Permafrost microbial communities from Stordalen Mire, Sweden - 812S3M metaG (Illumina Assembly) | ecosystem: Environmental > Terrestrial > Soil > Wetlands > Permafrost | place: Sweden... | reverse complement strand
TGCTTCTGCCCCATCATCGCCCGCACCGGTGGAACCACCCGCGCGGCCGCCGCTCCGGGCTCGATGGCCGCCAGGTATTTCTCGCACCGCTCGTCCTCGTGGCCGTAAAACGCCTGGATGGCGCGCAGCAGCATCTTCCAGGGCGCGAGCGGGCTGTGCCGCGAGATTTCCGGCAAGGCCAGCCGCTCCTCCGCCACCGGCCCGCTGGTGACCGCCTCCAATGCGCGACTCACGGCGCCGGCCGCCACGCGCAACGGATGCTCCGATGGCAGCGCGTCGCACCGCGCCATCCGCCCCGGATCGCCCGCCACGGCCCGCATCCGCGTCTCGATGGCGGCGCGTGTTTCCGCCGCCAGAGATGCGTCCGCCAGCAGCTCCAGCAATTCCTGCACATCGCCCCAGCGGGCTTTCAGCGTGACCGCCACTTCCCGCAACCGGTCCTTGGCTGCGGGGTGGCGCTCCTTTACCTGCTCCAGCAGCGACCTGGCTTCCACATCCAATTTCCGCTCCGCCAGGTCGGTAATCCGCGCCACATACGCATCCACCAGCAATTCTTCCGACGCCGCATTGCCAAAACGTTTGTTGACCTGCTTGGCAATGTCCACCGCCACTCCGGTCTTGCCGTTGGCGATGAGTTGCTCCACCTGGGCGCGCTCCTTGGGCGGAACTTCCGTGGCCGCTGGCACCTCCAGCAAACGCTCCTGGAAAGGGTTCCAACCCTGGAATTTGCTTCTTAGCGACATGTTACCCGCCTGTGTGTCAGAATTCCTCTTTGTCGTCGCTCGGGGGAGTAAAGGGAATTGTAGCGCAACGGAGTACAATCGAACCAGCCACCGTGCGCTCTCTCTGGCAACAGTTCCGCGCCTTCCTGGCGCGCCGCATTCGCTATAAGATTACCCGCGGCGGAGTCCTGTTCACCTTCGCCATTGTCCTCGTCGCCGCCGGCGCCATCCTGTCGGCCAACAACCTCATTTTCCTCATTCTCGCCACTATGTTGGCGACTCTGCTGATCAGCGGCCTCGTCAGCCGCTTGTGTCTGGCCGGCCTGGCGCTCGATTTCCAGTTGCCCGAGCACATCCCCGCCGGACGCAGCGTGCCGGCGCGCCTCTTCGTGCGCAACAGCAAGTGGTTCCTGCCCTCGTTTTCCATCCGCGTGGAGGCCATCCGCCAGACCGGCAGTCCCACGATGAAATCGGGCGTCTACTTTCCCCTCATCGCCGCCGGCGCTACCCTCGATTCCGTCGTCGACGTCCGCTTTCCCCGCCGCGGCGCCTACCGTCAGAACGGCTTCGCCTTCTCCACCTCCTTCCCCTTCGGATTCCTCGAAAAAACGGCGCGCGTCACGCTCACCCGCGAAATGCTCGTCTATCCCTCCGTCGACCCGCAGCCCGGCTTTGACGACCTCCTGGCCGGCATTTCCGGCGAAATCGAATCGCACTATCGCGGATTGGGCCGCGACTTCTATCGCATCCGCCCCTACGAGGCCATGGAGAGTTCCCGCCACGTCGATTGGAAGGCGTCCGCCCACGTCGGTAGTCTCCAAATTCGCGAATTCGCCCGCGAGCTCGAACAAACCGTCGAGATCTTCCTCGACCGCGACGTCCCCCACGCTCTCGACCAGTGGTTCGAGCACGCCGTCAACTGCTGCGCCTTCCTCGCATGGCGCCTCTCCACCCAGGGCGCCTCCATTCACTTTCGCTCCAACGGATACGAGTTCCGCCAACCGGAGGACGGCGACATATATACTATTCTCAAGTACCTGGCACTCGTGTACCCGCAACGCGCCGGCGCTGTCGAGGCGCCCCTGAATGATGCGAGCTATAAAATTGTCTTCACCCCGTCGCCCCGAGCGTTCCGTGACGCCGGTTGGATCGACTCGCGCCTGCTGGATCCTGATGTGCTGCCCGTTCCTGCTGCTGGCGCAAACCCCGGATCCCCAGAAACCCGAACAACCGAAGCCTGAGCCCGTCAGAACCTCCATCACCGTGGTCGAAAAGGTCTCCGCCGAAACCCCCGCCAACGTCACCACGCTCGATTCCACCGCCCTGCAACAGAGTCCCGGCACCGACCTCGACGACCGCCTCCGCGACGTCCCCGGCTTCAGCCTTTTCCGCCGCTCCTCCAGTCTCGCCGCCAACCCCACCACCCAGGGAATCTCCCTCCGCGGCATCGGATCTTCCGGCGCCAGCCGCACCCTCGTTCTTTGGGATGGCATTCCCGTCAACGACCCCTTCGGCGGCTGGGTCTATTGGACGCAGTTCGTCCCCGACGAAATCTCTCGCGTCGAAATTTCCCGCGGCGCCGCCACCAGCATCTTCGGCGATCGCGCCATGAGCGGCGCCATCGGACTTTTCTCCCGCCCCGCCGAAAAGCTGCACCTCTTCGCCCAATACGAGTTCGGCAACGAAAATACCCACGATATCTCCCTGGGATTCTCCGACGTTTGGTCGCGCGTGGCGATTTCGGGCACCGCCCGCGCCTTCACCACCGATGGATACTTCATCGTCCCCGCATCCATTCGCGGCGCCGCCGACACCCGCGCCAACGTCGAGTTCGTCACCTCCGATGTGCGCATCGATCACTACACCTCCATCGGCGATCTCTTCTTCAAGACCAGCATCCTCGCCGAAGAACGCCAGAACGGCACCGTCCTCACCCACAATTCCACCGGCCTGGGTACCGTCTCCCTCCGCTACCTGCGGGAATTCACCAACGACTGGCTTTCCTTCGCCGGATTCTACACGCAAGAGGGCTTTCACAGCACCTTCGATAGCGTCAACGCCAACCGCAATACCGATGTCCTGTCGTATACCCAGACCGTGCCCACCCAGGCCGAAGGCGGCGCCGCCCTCTGGCAGCACCATCAATCGAAATGGAACGTCACTGCCGGCGCCGACGTGTACCGCGTGGATGCCACCGATACCGATCACCTCCTTCCCACCGGCGTGCGCGTCGCCGGCGGCACCCAATTGCAGCACGGCGTCTACGGGCAGGCCGACGTCTCCCTCGGGTGGGTGAAGCTCTTCGGCGGAGTCCGCCACAGCTTCACCGGCGAAGGCAGCGAGTTCCTCAGCCCCAGCGGCGGATTCGTCGCCGGCAAAAAGCGCCTGCGCGCCCGCGGCAGCGTCTACCGCAGCTTCCGCGCGCCCACCCTCAACGAACTCTACCGCACCTTCAAGGCCGGCAACACCACCACCGAAGCGAACCCGGCGCTGCTCCCCGAAACCATGTGGGGCGCCGAGGCAGGCGCCGATTGGATCGGCGAGAGGGGGACGTTCCGCCTCACCGCCTACCGCAATGTGCTCGACAACCTCATCACCAACGTCACCCTTTCCAGTTCCCCCACCGCCATCGTCAGGCAGCGCGCCAACGCCGCCGACGCGCTCAGCCGCGGCGTGGAAGCCGAGTACCGCGAACGCCTCCGCAACTTCACCGCCGAGTTGCAATACCTCTACGTGGAATCGCGCTACGTCACCGGTTACCGCGTGGCGCAGATTCCCAAACACCAGGGGACGGCGCAGTTGACTTACCTGCGCGGCGGCACCTTTGCGTCGGCGGGCCTGCACAGTTACTCCTACCAGTTCGACGACGATCTCAATGTCTACCGTCTGCCCGGCTATGCCACCGTGCAGGCTGTGTTGCGCCAGCACCTCGTGCGTTCTCTCTCTGCCGAAGTTACCGTGGAGAACGCCCTCAACCGCCAGTTCTACACCGCCTTCACCCCCACCCCCAACATCGGCGCGCCGCGTCTCTGGCGCGTCGGCCTGCGCTGGGACGGCCGGGTACACTAGAGGGCAGGCCTTTGGGGTGCGATTAGGAGTGCTGGCTAGAAGCTATCGCCAGGAACGTGGCCAGATTCAGATCAGAGGTCGTCATTGGCCCCGCTCGTTCGTCTGCATTTCGCGTCGCAGGACCTCGTTCATGTACGTCTGGTATTTCTTGCCTCGACCCCGGAACCAGTGGAGGACGTCGGCATCCACGCGAAGGCTCACCAGTTGCTTGATCGGCCTATAAAAACGGCCGACCTGAACGTCGGACGCCTGCGGCTGTCGTTCCGGCGCATCGGAAAAATCGATCTGCGAATCAGGACGATCCGCGAGCCGCTTTAGTTGACCGTGCGATTCCTGGGAACTCAAGCCTGCTACCATAGTCACCAGTTCCCGAAGAGTACTTTATGACACGATTCTCACGATTCGCACTGATCGCTTGCTGCGCCGCCGCCATCGCCTTTGCCCAGGATCCGCCGCCCACTCCTCAGGATCCGCCCGCTCAGGCCGGCGCCACCGGCGCCGCTGCCGCCACGCGTCCCGGCATGACCCCGCCCTCGCAGGATCCCCAACCCTACGAGAAGGTCATCACCAAGGAAGCCAAGACCAAGAAGGGTATCTTCCTCGTCCACCAGATCAAGGATAAGTTCTATTACGAAATCCCTAAGACGGAGCTCAACCGGGAGTTCCTCTGGAACTCGCAAATCGCCAGGACCACCTTGGGCGTGGGCTACGGCGGCCAGCAGTTGACCGAGCGCGTGGTCCGCTGGGAACTCGCCGGCAACAAGGTCCACCTGCGCGAAATCAACTACGACGTGGTGGCCGATCCCAAAACCCCCATTTCTCTCGCCGTCAAGGCCGCCAATAACGACACCATCATCATGACCTTCCCCGTGGCCGCCTTTAATAAGGACGGCGGCCCCGTCATCGAGGTCACCCGCCTCTTCTCCACCGACGTCCAGGAGATCGGCGCCCGCCAGCGCCTCGGTGCCACCACCCTCGACGCCACCCGCTCCACTATCGACCGCATCTCGCCCTACCCCGACAACATCGAAGTCGAAGCCAGCATGACCTACACCCGCATGCCCACCCCCGCGGGCGCGTCCTCATCCACCATGCCCACCGTCATCGGCGGCGGCCAGATGCGCCCCGGCAGCGCCACCGTCGTCCTCCATCACAGCATGGTCAAGCTCCCCGAAAAGCCCATGATGCCCCGCATCTTCGACGAGCGCGTCGGCTTCTTCACCGAGAACAAGATGGATTACAGCAAGGACGAGCACCGCGCCCCCCGCGTGCGCTACATCGACCGCTGGCGCCTCGAAAAGAAGGACCCCGCCGCCGCCGCGAGCGAACCCGTCAAGCCCATCGTCTACTATATCGATGCCGCCACTCCAACCAAGTGGGTGCCCTGGATGAAGAAGGGCGTCGAAGACTGGCAGCCCGCGTTCGAAGCCGCCGGCTTCAAGAACGCCATCATCGCTAAAGAAGTCCCCGTCGACGACCCCGATTTCAGCTCCGAAGACGTGCGCCATTCCGTCATCCGCTGGCTGCCCTCCACCATCGAAAACGCCATGGGCCCCAACATCCACGATCCGCGGACCGGCGAAATCCTCAACGCGCCCATCCAGTTCTATCACAACATCATGAACCTGCAGCGTGCCTGGTACTTCCTTCAGGTGGGCCCCCTCGATCCGCGCGCCCAAAAAATGCCGCTGCCCGACGACCTGATGGGCCGCCTCCTCGAGTTCGTCGTGGCCCATGAGGTCGGTCATACCCTCGGCTTCCAGCACAACATGAAGGCCAGCTCCACTTACCCCGCCGACAAAGTCCACGATAAGGAGTGGGTCGCTAAGATGGGCCACTGCCCGTCTATCATGGATTACTCCCGTTTCAACTACGTTGCCCAGCCCGAAGACGGCATCGCCGTCGAAGACCTGGTCCCCCGCATCGGCCCCTACGATGTCTTCGCCACTAAGTGGGGTTACACCCCCATCCCATCGGCCAAGACTTCCGACGACGAAAAAGCCACCCTCAACCAATGGGCGATGGAACAGGATAAGACTCCGTGGCTGCGCTTCTCCAGCTCGAAATCCGGCGGCAGCGATCCCGGCGAGTTGACCGAGGCCGTGGGCGATGCCGACGCTGTGGCGTCCACCACCGCCGGCCTGAAGAACCTCAAGCGCGTCGCCCAAATGCTCATCCCCGCCACCACCGCCAAGCCCGGCGAGAACTACGACGATCTCGCCGAACTCTACGGCCGCATGCTGGGCCAGTGGACCCTGGAGATGAACCACGTCGCCGCCATCGTCGGCGGCTTCGACTCGCGCGAAAAGCACACCGGCCAGGAGGGTCCGCTCTTTGTGCCGGTCCCCAAGGCCCGCCAGGAGGCGGCGGTGAAGTTCCTCGGCGAAAACGCCTTCGCCACCCCCACCTGGGCCGTGAACCGTTCCCTGCTTCGCCTCATCGAGCCCATCGGCGCCCTCAGCCGCATCCGTAGCGCGCAGAGCAGCGTGCTCACCAGCCTGCTCTCCAGCGCCCGCTTCGCCCGCCTGGTGGAGCAGGAAGCCGTCGATGGCGGCGCTTCCTACAACCCCGCCGACTTCCTCGCCGCCGTGCGCAAAGGCATCTGGAAGGAGCTCGACGCGCCCCAGGTCAAGGTGGATGCCTATCGCCGCAACCTGCAACACGCCTACCTCGACCTGACCAACACCAAGGTCAACGGTTCCTCCCCGGTGATCAACGGCCTGCCGCCCGAAATGGCCGGCATGTTCGCCTCCAGCAACGATGAAAAGCCGTTCTACCGCGCCGAACTGCGCTCGCTGAACGCGTCGGTGACGGCCGCGCTGGCCAAAACCGGCGACCGCGAGACCAGGGCGCACCTGGAAGGCGTCCGCGACCAGATCGCCCGCATCCTCGATCCCAAATTCGCCGCCGCTTCCGGCGGAACCGGCGTCACCTTCCGCATCGGCATGGATGGCCTCGAGACTCCAAACCAAACCTGCTGGCCGGATTACATCATCCTGCCCCAGTAGGACAGGCCTCCTGGCCTGTCCTCTTGGTCTTGGTCTTGGCCTTCGCCACTCAAATCGCGGCTTGCGCTGTAAGTTCCCTCAGGTCGTCGATCCAGTAGTCCGGTGCGAATTGCGCCAGGTCTTCGCGCTTGCCGTACCCGTACGTGACCGCGCAGGTGGCCACTCCGGCGCGCCGCCCCGCTTCCATGTCGGCGGCGGAATCGCCTACAAACAGGCAGTCCTCCGGCCTCGCCCCCATGGCCGCCAGCGCCGTAAACAACACGTCCGGAGCCGGTTTGCACGGGAAGCCGTCCGTCCCCTGCACGTGGTCGAAATGCCGGATCAGCCCGAATTGCTCCAGGATGGCCCGCGTCGTCGGGCTGCCTTTCGTCGTCGCCGTCCCCTTGCGTCCGCCCAGCACGGCGAGTCCTTCGGCCACGCCGGGGTAGATCGTAGTCTGACTGTGGCCGCGGGCCAGATAGATGGTGCGGTATTGCAACAGCAGGTCGTCCAGCCGCTCCTGCGTGGTGCCGGGGATCACCTCCGCGAAGAGATCGAAGAGATGACGCCCGATGTAGCCTTTCAGGATCTCGAAAGTAACCGGGCGCGAGGGGTTCGCCGCCAGCACCTGCTCCACCGCCCCGCAAATGTCCCTGGCGCTGTCCAGCAGAGTGCCGTCGATATCGAACAGATAAACCGGAAACGCGGGGATCACGCCGGCTGCGAACCTTCGTTCAGGCCCGGCACGCGCCGTCCCGCATCCGGCCGGATCACTTGCTGCACTCCGCCGCCGGGTGTCTCGCGCGGCGCCTGCGGCGCCAGCGTCTGACCCTTGATTAACTGCGTGACTTCGTTGCCATCCAGAATTTCCCGCACCAGCAGCATCTCGGCGATCGTTACCAGCGCTTCGGAGTGCTGGTTGATCACCGCTTCCGCCGTGTCGTAACCGCCCTGCACCAGCTTCTTCACCTGCTCGTCGATGCGTATGGCGGTGTCTTCCGAGTAGTCGCGGTGCTGGGCGATCTCTCTCCCCAGGAAGATCTGCTCTTCCTTCTTGCCGTAGCTCATCGGCCCCAGCTCGCTCATGCCCCACTCGCACACCATCTTGCGCGCCAGATCCGTGGCGCGCTCGATATCGTTGCCGGCGCCCGTCGTCATGTGGTGCATGAATTTCTCTTCCGCGATGCGCCCGGCCATCAGAATGGCGAGCTGCGCCAGCAGGTATTCCTTGTCGTAGGAATGCTTGTCGTCGATAGGCAACTGCATCGTCACGCCCAGCGCCATGCCGCGCGGGATGATCGTCACCTTGTGCAGCGGGTCGGCATTGGGCAGGCTCGCGGCCACCAGGGCGTGTCCCGCCTCGTGGTACGCCGTATTCCGCTTCTCCGCCTCGCTCATCACCATGCTCTTGCGTTCCGCGCCCATCAGAATCTTGTCCTTGGCCAGCTCGAAATCGAGCATCATGACCACTTTGCGATTCTGCCGCGCCGCGTTGAGCGCGCTTTCGTTCACCAGGTTGGCCAGATCGGCGCCCGCCAGGCCGGGTGTGCCGCGCGCCAGCACGCTCAGATCCACGTTGTCGCCCAGCGGGATCTTCTTCGTGTGCACCCGCAGGATGGCTTCGCGCCCCTGCACGTCCGGGCGGCCCACCACCACCCGCCGGTCGAATCGGCCGGGGCGCAACAGCGCCGGGTCGAGCACGTCCGGCCGGTTCGTGGCCGCCACCAGAATCACGCCCTCGTTGGATTCGAAGCCGTCCATCTCCACCAGCAACTGGTTCAGCGTCTGTTCCCTCTCGTCGTGTCCACCGCCCAGTCCCGCCCCGCGGTGCCGGCCCACGGCGTCGATTTCATCGATGAAGATGATGCACGGGGCGTTCTTCTTGCCCTGTTCGAAAAGATCGCGCACGCGGCTCGCGCCCACGCCCACAAACATTTCCACGAAGTCTGAGCCCGAGATGGAAAAGAACGGCACGCTGGCTTCGCCGGCGATGGCGCGCGCCAGCAGGGTCTTGCCCGTGCCGGGGGGTCCGATCAGCAGCACGCCCTTGGGAATCCGTCCGCCCAGTTTCTGGAATTTCTGCGGCTCGCGCAGGAATTCGATGATCTCTTGCAGCTCTTCCTTGGCCTCTTCCACCCCCGCCACATCTTTAAACGTGACCTTTTTCTGCTGCGTGGAGTGCAGCCGGGCGCGGCTTTTGCCGAAACTGAGCGCCTTGTTTCCGCCGCTCTGCATCTGCCGCATCATGAAAATCCAGAAGGCGAGCAGCACGATGAAGGGCGAGGCGTTGAGCAGGATGGAAACCCATCCGCCCGACGAGGTGTCCTTGATCGTCGTGATGACTTTCTTGTCGTTGAGGAGGTCGTAGAGCGCGGGGTAGTTGGCGGGCACCTGGGTGTGGAATCCCTGTTGCGGATTCTGGTAGACGCCGTGAACGTCGTGGTCCGCGATGGTGACTTCTTTCACCTCGCCGGCTTTCACCTTATCCAGCAGTGCCGTGAAGCTGATGTTATCTTCCTTGATCCCCTGGCCGGTGCGGACAACGGCAAAAAGCAAAACCGCCACACAGATTAAAACTACCCAAAATATTAATGTCTTTATGTTCGAGTTCACGAAACCTCCGTACCGGTCCTTACTTCAACAGACGCTACTTCCATAGACGCCGCCCGACGCCATCGCGATTCCAATACTCCATCACCCGGCTTCCAACTCGCCGACGGCTAGAACCCTCGAGCTTCCGATACCGGCGGTGACCGCTGCCGCGGTCCCGAACCGGCGAACCCAGACGATCGATTTCGCATCCGTCAAGACCGGCCACTGCGCCCGCTCCCAGACAGGAATGCGTGCCTGCTGAAAGAGCGCCTTGATCTTCTTCGCGGCCGGGATCCCCACGGGTTGGTACTGGTCTCCGGGCCGCCAGTTACGCAGTTCCAGAGGACCGGACAGCCGATTCCAGTCGAGACAACCCATCACACTATTATATACGCTATCGGGCAATCGCGTAGTTTCCGGGTTTTCAAGCAGTTCCAGGGAAATCCCGAAATCGGTACCAGGAATACGCGTCACCCCCGGCACGGCCGGGCACAAGCAATAGGCCTCGGCTGGCGCCGGTGGGGCCAGCCGAAGCCAATCGAACGACCGCCGGACTTCCAGGCCCGGCAGTTGCGTCCGCCCCGTGCCCCGCGCCCGCCCGGCGAGTTCCACCACAGCCCGGATGTGGCCGAAGTCGCTCGCCGCGGCGTCGCCGCTCGCCATGTGAATAGCGCGGCGGACCAGCCGCCGGGCGGCCGCCAGCGGAAGCGCCGCCAGGGCCGCCGCGGACACAAAAATAGCCGGCCCTTGCCGCTTGAGATGGCGCTCCGCCAGACGGTCCATCTCGGCCTCCCAATACGCTTCTTCGGCCAGCGTGAGATCGGCCGTGTGCGCCAGCGTTTCCCCTAGCGCCGGGTTCCACTCGCGCGCCAGTTGCGGCAGCAGTTGGTGGCGTATCCGGTTGCGCGCGAAATCCAGCGTGGCGTTGCTCGCGTCCTCGCGCCACCCAATCCCGCGCTCCCCCAGGAAGCCCGTGATCTCGCGCCGCTCGATCTCGATCAGCGGGCGGACAATCCCCCCCTCCGTGACCGGGCGGATGGCGGCCAACCCGGTGGCGCCGGCCCCGCGCAGGAAGCGGAACAGCACCGTCTCCGCTTGATCGCTCCGCGTGTGGCCCACGGCGATGCGCGTGGCCAGTCCACGAGCCAGACGATCGTGGAAGATGGCCAGCCGCGCCTCCCGCGCCGCTTGCTCCAGGTTGCCCCGCGCCCCCGAGAGATCGAGTTCGTGGAGGGTGAAGGGAAGATCGAAGCGCGCCGCCAGGGAGCGCACGAACTCGGCATCGGCGCGCGACGCCTCGCCGCGCAGGTTGTGGTTGATGTGCACCACGCTCAGCGTCAGGTCCCAGCGCGGCCCTAGCTCGCGCAGCACCTGCAGCAGGCACACCGAATCCGCCCCGCCGGATACGGCAATGGCGACCCGGTCGCCGCCGGCGAACATGCTATGGCGCTCGATAGTATGGACGACGCGGTCGAGCAAGATGATTTTATTGTAGGGCCTGATACTATAGAACAAACAGACGCAACGTTGGTGCTCATGTCTATTGTTCCGGATGAATTACCTCGACCGGATGGATGGCGTGGAGCCTCGTGAAGCGTTGAAAGTCCCGGACATTGACGGTCAACAATTGCGTGACCCCGGGAACGTACATGCTCGCGGCCAGGCGGGCATCATGTACTTGCACACCTTTGACTTCGTGCACGACGAGAAGGTGCCGCCAACGGTCGTGCACATCGCGGCTGTCCGGTAGAAACTCGAAATCCCGCCCGATCACACGGGCGATGCGATCCGCCTCGCCGGTGCTCAGCCCAAACCCATTCTGAGCGAGCGGACGGGTTGAGGCATTCAAAAATCGCCAAGGGTTTGCGAGGTGAAACAGAGCCGCGCGCCCTGCTCCGCAAGAGCACGAAGTGCCTCGCTAATCACCGGGTGGTGGGGATCGTCTCTCTTGCTCATCCGTAGCAGGATGTTAGTGTCGAGCACCCACGCCTCGGCATCCGGCATCAATCGTGATCCTGGTACAGACTCTCGCGCGTGAAGGCCTCATCCGGCAACGATGGAATCTTGTGTGAGAACTGCGCCATGTCCCGAAGGGTGTTTTCGAGTCGATCCAGGCTCAGACTGCCCGCGCTGGCAGGAAGATGCGCTGCTTCCTCCAGTAGGCTCGCGGCATGTGCCTCGATGGCGCGTCCGTGGGCGGCCGCTTGGCGGGCGAGTTCAGCCTGAACTTCGGGTGTGATGTTAACCGTGATCGTCATTGGCCCCATCCAAATCCCACCCTACCCTGCTGTGGTTGCAGGGTCAAGTCGAGCCTAAGTGCGCTGGACAATCCCGCCATCCGTTACCGGGCGGATGGCGGCCAGTCCGGGCGCGCGACGCGGATGTCCCGCCCCGGGAGACACCTCGTTCGCGGCTCCGATCAGAGCCGCGGCCAAAATAAGGATTCGGCAAGACGGCTTGGGTATAACTCGGGTTATACTGGGAGCCATGAAGACCGCCGTCTCCGTGCCTGACGATCTTTTCCGCCTGGCCGAAGCAACTGCCCGTCGCCTTCGGGTGTCGAGAAGTGAGCTGTACGCCAAAGCGATTGCGGAGTTTCTGAAACGGCAGCATGGAAATGCGATCACGGAACGCCTCAACGATGTGTATTCGCGGCACCCGGCGAAAGTGGATTCCGGATTGCACCGCGCCCAACTGAAATCTCTCGAAAAGGACACTTGGTAGAGATGGGCGAGATTCAGCGAGGGGAGATCTGGTGGGCAGACCTTCCTGAGCCTCGTCGCTCCGAGCCTGGATACAGGCGGCCGGTGCTGGTGGTCCAGGCAGACTCCTTCAACCTCAGCCGGATTCAAACCGCAATCGTAGCCGCGATCACCACAAACATGGAACTGGCCGACGCTCCTGGGAATGTCCTGTTACCGGCGCGCTCGGCGGGCCTCCCCCGCGACTCGGTCGTGAATGTCTCCCAACTCTTGACCCTCGACCGCAGCTTCCTGACCGAGCATGTCGGTACGCTACCGCCGCGCCTGCAGCGCTCCGTCGACGAAGGGTTGCGCACGGTCCTGCAACTCTAGCGGCTGGAGTCTCTCATAGAGCTCAGTCGGCAATGTCATCGTCCGGGATGGCGACAACCCGTCGAGATGGACTGCCGCGGGATGCTCCAACTGACGTGAGCGGCGTTTACCAGGAGTGAACCGCTCAAGTTCCAGGATGGTGACAGGCGCGCGGCACTCTAAGACGAGAGCGTGTCTTTCGTCCACAATGCCATCATAAGGGTTTCTGTAGGATGAACACCAATGGAGAAGGTTCGAGCATGCGAATTCCGATTGGAGGCGTGGGACACCAGCGGACTAAGGTGGCGGATCCGAGGTTTCAAGCTATCAACTGAACGTCAATTCATTACTTCTAGGAAGAAGTCGATCTGGGCATGGCACGCGTCGCAGACCGTCAGCCAGCCTGCGCGACCACAGAGTTTCTCCCAGGTCGATTCTGGGCTCACGAAGTAGATCCAGGTCAGACTGTCTGGGTTGGCACCACAGAACGGGCACGACTGCGCCTGGGATGTGTGCTCGGCACGGCTTTTCTGGCGACTCGTGACATAGACAGCCGGCGCACTGCGTAAGCCGTTGGATAGTGCGGCGGCCGGGCTTTCGCAATTCCGACAGGCCTCAACGTCATTCCAGAGGAAATATCCCTGCTTCACCGCCTCAAGCCGCCGTTGCTCCCGTTGTCGCGCTACCTCTGCAATGTGCTCGTTCCATGCGAGTCTAGTCGGCTCGCTGAGCCACTGGGTGACAAATGCCAAAGGCACATCCTGCCGCAGCGCCGATCTCAGCGCTTCTGCTTCATCATCACGAATAGGCTCACAAAGGCTTACGATCATGATCTCCCAGTGCGGCCGCAGCCACTTGTCGGTGACGAACAGCGTATGTCGGTGGTTGCAGCACGACCTGAACACTTTCAACGCCTCGGCACGGGAGAGGCCTCCCGTCAATTGGTGAAGCTCTTGGGGGTAGGTCGGAGATCCATCGTTGGCCACAGCTCTATGTTAGCTTCCCCAGCGCCGAGGCTGGACGCCCTCTATCACTACAGACGGCATCTGGACCGCCGGGCGCTTCATAC
>Ga0182030_10018200_pt1 | contig 13492 bp, 14 predicted proteins | sample 812S3MmetaG_FD_121299 | JGI IMG/M metagenome (GOLD analysis project Ga0182030, IMG submission 121299) | Permafrost microbial communities from Stordalen Mire, Sweden - 812S3M metaG (Illumina Assembly) | ecosystem: Environmental > Terrestrial > Soil > Wetlands > Permafrost | place: Sweden... | reverse complement strand
ATATTATTTAATAATAGCTTTTTAAAAATTAATAATCTATTAAACTAGAAAGTATATTATAAAATAGATAAATTATATATTATAAGTATATAATATACTTAGTAAAGCTTTTTATAAATACTTTTGTTTTATTTAAGTATTACTTAGTTTTGTAGAATATTATCATATACTTTACTTCATTTGAAAGAGTACTATAATATGTGACAGCCTTCTATTACTAATAGGCTAGAACTCAGTCTTATGCATCGAAGGAAGTCAGAAACGCTGTGAAACTTCAAAAACGGGATGTGATCATGCATCCGCGTTCCTACATGGGTACCGCAAGGAAAATAACGGAAAAGCTTTCAAAGCTCTTCTGTTTGAAATGAGGAAATAATGCCCAAATGTAGTTCCGGTGGCGTTCCCTCCACATGGCCTCTAGATATGTACAATCGGTTCCGGTAAGTGTCCGCCTACTTTTCTAATCTTTTTAAGTAAGGTCTAATAGGGTAGCGAGTTCTCTATTCTATTATATTACTTTTTTTTTCTAATTCTCTTTTTTTGTACTAATTATATAATAGATTATATATCAAAAACGAATTGTAGAAAGATTATATCTATTAAAAGAGCTTTTGTTTGGGCTTGGCATTTAGAAGAATATAGTTTGTTTTAGATTTTCTGACTAGAAAATCTATTTTGCTTTATAGTAAAAGATATTATTTACTATTGATACAAAGCTAATAATAATAGTTTTAAATCTTTTTCTTAAAGTAGTGCTTAATCTAAACTAAATATTTGAATAGAATATAAGCTTTTATAATATATAGTAAATAATATAAAGACTATTTTGTATATCTTAGTAATATTATTTAAATCCAGAAAATAACTAGATTAAAATTTAGTATAAAAAATTCTTTGTAAATACAGCAAAAAAAAGAAAAAGTCTTAAAAGAAGTTCTTTATTAGTTCTGTTAATAAAATAAAGTGATTAGTATAGTCTAAGTAGTAGAAAAAGAATAAGAGAGATTAGAATAAAATGTATTAATTAGATAAAATAATATTTTATATTAAGAAGAATAGAAATATATACTATATAATATATAGGTCTGGATTTAGAAAGAAGTAGCTAGATAAGAATCTAGCTTCTAGTTTTAAGTCTAGATATATTATAGTAGGAGTATAGTTTTGCTATTGTAGAAATAAAATGGATCTACTAGTAATTATTTTTAAGAATAGTATTATAATAGTGAAATACTATTTAGAAACTGTGAAAAAGTATTTTGTTTTATTTTATAAAAGAATAAAAAGAAAATATAAGAATAGAGTAGTAATATAGAAAGATAATACTTTTTAGTATATTACTAAAATAGTTAAAGCTTATTAAAAAAAGATAAAGATTTCTTTAGTATAATAGTTTGCTTAGAGTTTAGATTTATTTTCAATTAAAAATCTTTAAAAGTAAATTAAGTATACTATTAGAAAATAAAGATATAGGATCAAGAATATAAAAATAATAAAAAAAGTATTAAAGAAGTTGTGGTCTATTATAGATAGAAAATTGCTTACTAAACTTAATAAATCTATAGAAAGATAGTTAGTACTAGTAATTAAGAACAAAGAGAAAATAACAAAGTATTAAATACACTTTAATTTGAACTAGAAATGAAGAGATTAGGTCCTGTGGTTGAAAAGTTATAATATTTTATATAAAAGGTGGTGTTCGCACGTGATGGGCGGAGACTTACCGGAACCGATTGTACACCCGTCCCAGTTTGTTTCTATAGGAGCTGCTTAGACTAACATAAAAAAAACCCCCCACTTCAGGGCACACTATTTAGACACCACAAGTAAGAATCAGCATAAGCCTTGAGCATCATGATTGAATATATACCCGAATTCCCGAGCTTAGCTGAGAATCCAACAAAGTGAGCTGCAAACTAATTTCGGTCGGTCTATCCACAGGGATCCGCTGACGCAATAGTTTCAGCAGGTAAGCTTATGCCAAATTATTATCCGATATGCTTGACATCCCACAATTCATGATTCATGATTCGACAGAGCGAGTATAGAATCTTAAGTGCAGATTGTGATGCAGAGGATTGCAGGTTTTTTAGAATTTAAATTAATAAATAAAAATGGGATCTAAAGTGGTTTAAAGTTGGCGCAATGCAGTTTCCTTAGCTGTTGACATGAAAAGAATGCAAAAGAATAGACAAAAAGCTTGTTGAGTCACGATCCTATTGAAGTCATAGTAACACTACTAAAGATTTGCCTGCTTTCTGGAGACTAATGAAAGGAATAAAGGTAATAAGCTGTAAGACATATGACATACATTGATTTTGATTGTAGAACTCCCACTCGCTTGCCATTTTTCCAACTGATAGTGATTATATACAAGGCCATCTCGTCGTCATGAGATTCAGGATTACACAAAATTTCAATACAATTTTGTACGAGCTCGACTCAATAAAAATGCAGACATGTGTTTGTTTTATCACGAGCGAAGAAGACAAGTCTGGATTTGAAGCTTCGTTGCCGAATTGACCAGGCCAGGGTTGCAGTTCTGTCTCATTGGTGCAAATTTAGAAGATGATGCAGACCAAGATGGTGCGCAATCATTTTTAAAGTTTTGGCCAAGCTTGCAGAATTAATGAGTTGTCTAAGAAAATGAAAGGCTTTTAGCTACTTGCTGCATGCCAAACTGGGTTGGCTGCTCGGACGACTTGGTTGGGGCATTAAACCTGCCCACATCATTATTTCTTGTGAGACGTTTAAGAAGTGCTTAGAAATTAAGACGGAGAGGTGGTCTTGATGTTGCGCAAAAAGTTGTGGCCATTGATAAATTGGTGTTATAACAGATATGGTTTGATATCCGTGAGACGCCCGAATTTCTCAAATTAAATCCTATTCCAAACGCCTCGCTCGATGCACCTTCTTTACCCATTTACCCACTTACTAACAAGTCCTATCTTCGCCCTCTTCCAGCAGGAGGCCCTCCCATCCCAGGCATGCCTCCCATCATACCGCCCATTTGCTTCATCATTGCTTGCATATCCATCCCACCAGGCATACCCCCTCCTCCACCACCGCCAAGCATCTTCATCAGACTTCCCATATCTGGCATACCGCCTGCACCTCCTGCTCCACCAGCGCCGCCCATACTCGCCAATCTCTTTTGCATTGCAGCCATTTGCTGTTGCTTGTTTCCTCCACCCATAGCACCTTGTGCTCGTTGCATGTTCTTCATGTTACCACCCATTTTCTTGGCCATGCCTGCCATCATTTTGTGTTGCGTCAGAAGATCCTCAACTTCGCGAACACTGGTCCCAGACCCGTAGGCTATCCGTGTCATGCGTGTTGGTTGCTCGATGAACATCTTGCCATCGCTGTCCAGTTCCTTCGTGGTCATAGAATCGCAGATGTATATCATTCGTTTCAACTTCATGGATCCTTCCTCATCATCCATACCCTGCATCATCCCACTCATTCCGGGAATCATGCCTGCCATTTTGGATAAGGGGCCCATTTTCATGATGTTGGATAGTTGGTCTCGAAGATCGCGGACTGTGAAGACCCCTTCTGCGATGTGCTTCATGGTATCCTTTTGGTCTAGCTTCAAGGATTGTACGTGCTCGACTAATCCTTGCATATCTCCCATACCAAGGAGCTTGTTAACGAATTGTTGAGGTGCGAAACGTTCCAGATCTAGCATATGTTCTCCAGTTCCAATAAACACAATTGGGGTATGTGTTGCCGCAACAGCAGAAATAGCTCCTCCTCCGCTAGCATGACCATCCGTCTTTGTAATTATAATAGCTCCAAAATCAGCCGTCTCCTTAAAAGCTTTACTTTGTGCCTCGGCCTGCTGTCCAATACTAGCATCCATAACCATGATAGTTTGATCCGGTTTGACTGCGTTTTGAATATCCACCATCTCTTGGAACAAGGCATCTTCTTGTCGATGTCTACCCGACGTATCCACAATGATAATCTCGAACCTTTCCTTTTTGAATTTCTCTACACCTTCTCTTGCTACCACGGCCGGATCTGTTTGTGTCAGGGAGCCATAGTATGGGATCTTTGCTTTTGTTGCATTCTGCTTTAACTGGTCGAAAGCTCCTGCTCGAAATGTATCTGCGCACACCAAGCACGACTTAAATCCCCTTGACTGGTAATGCCTTGCCAACTTCGTACATGTAGTCGTCTTTCCCGCACCCTGTAATCCCACAAACATAATAACATTAGGCTTTCCCTTCTTCGGCTTAAAAGGCTCGGCATGAGGATCCACAAGCTTGACAAGCTCATCGAAGACTGCTTTCTGGATGAGGCGTTTCTTGTTCACACAAGGTGCAAGATCTTTGAAGTTTACTGAGGATCGGATGGAATTTCGGAGCTTGGTAACAAGGCGGACATTGACGTCTGCTTCGAGGAGGGCACTGCAGATTTCTTTGATCATACCGTCGAATGCCTATTCCGTTAGTCATTTCTCAATTGCTCGACTCAAAGCGTACCTTTTCGTCGAGATTACTCGACCTCGTGAGGTCGCTGACGGCGGCATTGATGCGCCGTCCTAAATCTTGAAGAACCATATTGTGTGTGTATTATGCGACGATGGTACCGTCGTCGCCGTTAAGGATTTGAGATGAAGTGTAGATCGCGAAATGTGGGATGAAGAGGCGGGGTGTCAAAATTGGTGGGGCTGACCAACCAAAAGTTGTTCCCCATCTCTCGGAAAAACTCCAAATATTTTTCTTGGGCCGGAAAGATTTCCAGCTTCAAAAAACACACCACTTTACCGGTTCAACAAAATGGTAGGACAATATTCGAGGAAGCGCAAGGTCGAAGAGGGTATGAAGGGCAAGGTGTCAAGACCGGTCAAGAAATTCAAGAAGCAGACAGACTACGACAATCAATCTTCATCTGAATCCGAAGCAGAGAGCGCAACTTCGCGAGATTTCCAAGCTGTGAACCTACAAGACTCTGATGACGAGGGACTAGATACGGCGGACTTAGTGACAGGCGCTGATTCTGAGGATGATGAGCCAGATTTGGCAGCCGCGGAGGAGGATTCCGAAGTCACAGATGCATCGAATTCTGATTCTGAAGACGATAATTCAGAGACAGAGTCAAATCCGAATTTAATACGAAAAAGAAAACGCAATGATCCGGAAGCTTTTGCTACATCTATTTCGAAAATTCTGTCCTCAAAGCTCTCTACTTCGAAGCGCAATGATCCCGTTCTGTCGCGCAGCGTAACGGCTATACAGGCTAGCAAGGAAATCACGGATCTCGCGTTAGAGAAAAAGGCGAAGCACAAACTGAGGGAGGAGAAGAAGCAGGCTTTAGATAAAGGACGGGTCAAGGATGTTCTTGGGGCGAGTACGGCATTTGATAAGGGTAGAGAAGGAGAGGGGAAGAGTGTGAAGGAGGTGATGGAAGAGGAAAAGAGGTTGAGGAGGACGGCACAAAGAGGTGTGGTTAAGCTCTTTAATGCAGTGAGAGCTGCACAGGTCAAAGGGGAGGAAGCGGCAAGAGAGGCCAGAACGAAAGGCTTGGTCGGCCAAGGACGTAGAGAAGAGAGGGTTAATGAGATGAGCAAGAAGGGCTTCTTGGAGTTGATTGCTGGAGGCGGTGGTGGATTGAAAGCTGGTGGTATCGAGGAGGCTTGATGACTAGACTTCTGGGAATGGTGCATAGCAAGGAGTTGGTGTGAACGTCTCGCATTTTATTTTGTCGCATCATGATGTGATGCTCTGGCCACGAAGAGCCATATGATCCTGGCCAATGGCCCTATAAATACATTCGGGAGTCATGATAACCCTAAAATGGAGTTGAGTATCCTATTTCCCAAAATTCGCCAATGCAATGCACGCTTCGAAAATGTGCAAATATTCGCTACCTTCGATGCCTTCCCCCTCTACCTATTATGGTTCCCTAATCAGACCTCTCATTTTTCTTGCTGAAATCGCTAGCCTGCAAATTCCTTGTCATCGATGGCAACCGTACACGCAATCCATCTAGGCTCTCATCCATAATGACCTGGCACCCTAACCTCGACGTCTCCGTCAACCCAAACGCCAAATCGAGCATATCGTTCTCATCGTCGTCCGGTTCAGGCATCTGATCATATAAAGCTTCGTCTTCGACTATGACATGACATGTTGAACATGCACAAGATCCTCCACATGCTCCTTTTTCAACATCAGCCATATTCAGAAGACCGAGAAGCTCGGTGTATTCAATACTGACCCTCCATCTCAATATCATTCGCCTGTGCGACGTCTAGTAGGTTATCTCCTTTCGATACCGCGATCTTGGTCTCATCGCCTTCCTTGTCAACGAATGTAACATAAAGTCTGTCCCTCAGTCAGTTCCCAGACTTCCATCTTATCTCCGAATTCCTACATACTCTTGCCCTGGTTTCGGCGGCGACCAGTCACCGTGTGAAGCGGCCGGAGTTGCAGAGAAAGCTCTTCTTGCAGATGAAGGTCTTGAGAGTTGTCTCATTTCACACTGTCTCTTGGTGTTGTTCCGAGCTCCAGGGACGGCAAACGGACATGGGAGGAGATGGGATGGTATTGTCGCGTGAGAGGCTGCTCGTCTTTGCGAGATTGCAAACGATTTTGATAAGAGACGTTGCTGCGTTCCTCTGCTTAATCCGACCAAGCTTCGATTTGCTATTCTGGCTGGAGACATCTTGACCAGGAGCAATCGCCGCCCTCGGACTTGGCGTGAGGCTGCGATTTGAGAATGTATATTTTGTTTATTAGAAGTAAGGGAGGAGGAAAGAAACTAAGTAACTTAAAGATACTCAAGAAGGGAATCCACTATTAATGGTGGTGAACATATCCCTACCAATTGTTGTCTAACTGAATGTTGTAAAAAGATATTGGTGGCATAAATGCGGAAGCTCCAAAAAAGTTTATCGGCGAATTCGCCAAGACTTTCACGATACGATGACATCCTTGTAATAAAGAAAGCTCGCATTATTTTCCAGAAATTCTTCGTCACCACTCCTCAAACAACGAAACCCCCTTTCTTCTAAATCCAGACGAAATGTCTACTTCACGGGAAGGGCCAAATCCATTACGACCCTACTATAGACCTCCTTCAATAGGCATTCCTCAAAATACCCCCGGTGCGACCAGCTCTGGAACTCACGGATTGGGATCAAAGAATGGCAGCGCGGCTTCCTACGCGTCTTCTGCGCGTGAGATGTTCTCAGATATCGATTACAGTGACTATCTATCAGAATCTTCACCATCCTCGGTAGAATCAATACAAGGAATAATCAACGATGCATTCTACAAATACTTGAGCGTCCTGTTAAGCCAACCATTCGATGTTGCAAAGACAGTGTTGCAAGTTAGGAGTCAGAATATTGGAGATGGATCAATACCAATACCTATGGCCGATGATATGCGGTCACATCCTTCAAGATATAAGGATTCATTATCCAGTGATGTATGGAAGCTCCACTGCATTTAGAAGCATGGCTAATTCATCTCAGCAGTACCTATCAGATGATTCAGACCAAGACGAGCTAACATATTTCACATCTGCGGCTCCATCATCACATTCATACTCCCCTTCACGGTCTCGAAGAAGACGGCCTAGTCGATCACTCTCACCTCCACCGCCCAAGAAGTCCCAGATACCCAAACACCAGCTCATGTTAAAGAGACCAGACGCTTTATTAGAGGTGATTTCGCAAGAATGGACGAAAGAGGGAGCATGGGGAGTCTGGAAAGGATCAAATGTCACATTTGTCTATACATTTCTGGCAAAAACAATCGAGACCTGGTCAAAGGGAGTTCTCTCAGCATTGTTGAATGTTCCAGATCCAGGGATAATGGTTGGACTTGGGGCTTCAACAGATGTGATAGATGCCCAATATCCTTGGGCGTCCCTTGCCGTTGCAGTTGGAGCTGCTGTTGCTGCTGGACTTATTCTTGCTCCATTAGACCTTATTCGGACCAAGTCGGTTTTCCTCTCACATTAAAATATCTCAGCTAATCATCTTCAGACTCATCCTAACTCCAGTCTCCCATCCAAAACGATCACTCATGCAGAATCTCAAAACTCTTCCTTCTTATGTTTGCCCGTCAACCTTAATGATACCAACCATCTTACACAGTCTCATTGCTCCCACCATCTCCCATTCGACCCCACTATTACTCCGTTCGCGTCTTGCGGTTGACCCTGTCCTGACGCCTACTTCCTACTCTGTTGCGAAGTTCCTATCCCGGACAGTTGAGTTGTTCCTCAAATTACCATTTGAAACCGTCCTACGAAGAGGACAAATGGCTGTCCTCGTCTCGCCACCGTACCAACCCGAAAAGTCCACGGCACTGGAAAGTATGGTCGAGATAGGATCCTACAACGGCGTTCTGGGGACAATGTGGAGTATAGTCCGAGAAGAAGGTACTTCCGGCCAAGAAATAGCCCCCGGAACCAACGGGAAAGCCGTTAAATCAAGGAAGAAGGCCGAGAAACGAGGTCAAGGAATCGAGGGTCTTTGGAGAGGGTGGAGAGTAGGAATGTGGGGTTTAGTAGGTGTATGGACGGCAAGCGCTATGAGTGGGGGTGGAAATAGTGGCGGGGAGTTCTAAGGGGCCGGGTTGAAATGTGACGATTGATGATACCAACAAATTGCGGTGTTTTTCAGCGAATGGCGCCTGGGCATTGATGAGGGAGAGGGAGTTAGGTGGGGGATTACTCTGCTCTTTTCACATATCGTATATACGAAATCGGACATACATATCGGGAAAATCCGATCTTCTACCTTTCCAATTCTACCTTTTAATGGATATCTTGCCCTCTTCTAGCAGTATTCCAAGCACAAATTTCTCCCAAATCATCAAACTCTAATTGACACTTAAATAATCGAGACTTTTGGCCCAATCCTTCAACTTCCTCCAATTGAGCAACAGCCCCGACAGCACTTAGACCGCCCATCGCTATCGCATAACTCGCAGACTTCATCGGAGTTGCACAATCCCCTTTAGCAAACACTGCCGGAACACTCGTTTCAATGAGCGGGGCATTTACTTTGATATCCCCCTGATCCGATATCTCAAGACCGAGTTGCTCCACCCAGGTTTTATTCCTAGACATCTCAAGTCAGTATCTCCCCATGATCAACCTTGGATCGAAGAGGGAACTCACAGCTTAGTCTTAGTCTTATGCGCCAAGGACCCCTCCATCCTCACCGCGCCCCCTTCAAGATGAATATCCACCTCACTTCCCTCCCCCACTTTCACTAACCTCTCAATCCTCCTTCCCTCAACGATTACACACCTTGCCTTACTCCCCTCCTATCGCAACCCCAATCTCTTTCTCCACCTTTGTATCCCCATTAGTATACACCACCGCTTTCTCCGCCAATTGGTCCGCATTCCTCGCTAAATGCAATGGAAGACCCGGCATGGCAATATCATCAATAGCAAGCACGCCCGCAGTTTCAGAACCCCGGATTCCTAGCCGTGGCAGAACAGGCAGTAGAATCTTCCATACGAAGAAAAAGAAACACATCACCTCCCCTCTCCTGCCGCCTAAGGATAGATTGGGGAAGATAACTCACATCTCCATAACCCAACACTCCTCAAATCCCTCAATCCCCGCCATAGAGCTACTCACCCCCGTTGCCAAAATCAATTTCCTACCCCACAACTCCTTGCAGCTCTCATCCACTACCTTAAACAACCCCTCCCCCTGCTTCGAGACAGACACGATACCTACATCTATGAACTAATGGATATCATATCTTCCTCCTGGACCGGCCGACTCCTTCCGTCCCGCATCTCGGAAATCAGACGGAGATCGGTGATCCCACGTAGTGAACGTATGTATATGCCCGGCATTCGCATTGCAGGCTGGGTGCGCGGGCAATGAGAAGAGAATTCTAGTGTGTAGGAAATGGATATTGCGGTCCCGAAAGAGATAGCTGCTGGTCTGGCGTCGATAACTAGGACGCCGATTGGGGAATGGGGTTTAGTGAGGGGGTGTTGAGTTGGCCATATTTGGGTGCATTCTTCGTGAAAGATATGACTTGTGAAGAGTGGAATTGTTCTTTCATGAACTTGGGTGAAGCACGCGGCACAGATGAAGAAAGTTTTTACACAACTCCAAAAAGATTGTAGGAGAAAAGTATTTAGAGGTATTTACATATATTTATGCAATACAGGAGACTTTTTGGAAACTTCCTGCGAGGGGGCGGGGGGTGGTTGAAGCTCGCCAGACGCTAATCATCTAATATCACTAGATATAACATGAGAGAGCCAACGATTGAACAACGAAAGTCCCCGCTTACGTGAGGGGGAATAGATAAGAGGCGGAAGATTAATAGCTTTAGTCTGGCTAGCCAGCGACATTTGATGTAAAAGTGATTGAGAGGCCCTTAACCCTCGAGAACTGACTTTCGTGTATACGATTGAGCTTCTTATAATACTTGTTCTGGTATAATATTGCAGTTTTTATTCTCACAGTATATTGCTAGCTTTACTTTAGTTCTCTAGTATTCAATATTATTGCTTTTCGCTAGGAACGTCAATTAGGTGGTAGAGAAAGCTGTGGTATTTACTGAAATTGTTTTAGAATAAGGAAGTGGAGGAGAAGATCTGTGCTACCATTGAGATTGGGGGTTGTAAGGCTACCAATAGCAAACCCCATCCCAAAATCTCTTCCCCTCAGCCTCTTATCCCAAACCTCTCACTCACAGCTCAGTCTCCAATAATACCTCTCCTCAAACCTATCCTTCAACTCCTTCGCCCTCTCCCTTGTCACAAACTTAGAGAAACCTCCCCATCTATCTTCCCAATAAACCAATTCCTTCGGAATCCAACTCTCCAAAAGCACATGAAGTTGTTCACCGCTACGCCGGATCCGAGTATTTCTTACTCCACTTGCGGTGAGAGGTACTACTCCCCAGCGCTGCTTGTGGATGGTGTGGAAGGACTTGCAGGTGAGCCCGAGGCAAGCGGAGGAGACGGCATCAAGTCGGTCGAAGAGTAGGAGGTGGATTTCGGGGGCAAGCTCGGTAATTATTTTCTTTTGATTTTCTTCTGCTTGGTATTAGACATACAATCCATTTGCAATTTTAAAGAGGTGCCTTTACCTTTCTCAATGACCTGGCCGACTTTCGCTGAAGAGATAGGGAAAGCCATGATGTCCTATGGGTTATTCTCAGGTAAGATTTGCTTTGCTTTTCGAAAGTAGAGTTGATTCTATGGTGGTTTCTCTCCATCATGTGGTGTGGTTAATGAGTTGAATAAATAGGAATAGTGAGGGCGTATATATAAGTGAGCCGCGACTCGCGACGCTAGTCTCGACATTCAACTCTAGCTCTAGTCTTAGACTGACATAGATAGAGCTCGCAGTGAAGTATGTTTGGATCTAGTGTAGAGACGTAAGACCCCTTATGCTGCAAGTGCCGCTTCGACCTTTTTTGCTTCCTGCAATATCTGCTCTAGCACATTCTGGAAGCTCTTGTCTTCAAGGGAGATCGCTGGCTTTCCTTCAGCACACCAATATTCATTCCCATTGTACCTCCACGCCGGCTGGTCGGCCATCGTCGCACCTCCAGTAATGAAATGCGTAAAGACGCCAAATTTCCTTCCATCCAGTGCCTTATTCAACAAAATACCACCGTTAAACCAAAATGGCGAATTGCCTGTATGATCCATATGCAGAATATGCGAACTACAGATCGTAGACTTAGAGCCAGGCTCAAGTACTCCAACAAGACCGGCGTACGTTGACTGGAAATAGTATGGCGTATCCGAAAGTTCAGCCGCAAGCCAATATGTCTCCTTGTCACCCAAAACATTGGGATACGTCTGCTTCTCACGAATATACTTCATGTTCATCCAAGCACTAAACAGTAGTGTCACCAACATCCTAGGATGTGCCTTATCTATAGCAACAACTCCTGACTCCATTTCCTGCCAAAGATCCTCTTTCCAAAAAAGACTATTCTGGAGAGTTGAACTTGGTGGTTTCCCGCCAAGAATCGACTGGATCCAAGGCTTGCGACTGTGGCCTGCGGATTTATACGCTCTATCATGGTAGAACAGAGCTCCCGATTCTGAAGCATTAGAATGCTCTTCAAAGATCCCTTCTGGATTCTTCAGGAAGATGACATCTGCATCCACGAGAGTAGTCCTCCTAAATCCACTTGCGATCACGGCAAATGGTTTCATGGCGTATTTGCCGTCCTTCAGAGAAACGATTGACTCATCAAAATAGTCGAGTAGATTCAGTAGCTCGAGACTGGTACCCAGCTTTAGGAGGGAGGTCTGTTCTTGTGGAGAGAGATCATCGTCACCTGCGTATGCGATCTGGATGGGTTGTTTGTAGTTAAGAACATTGCGGAGCGAGAGGATGAGATGCCCTGCCATTTGAAGGTTTTTGGATCCGACGCAGATCACCATTCCATCTTCTTGATTTCCTGGAAGAACTGCTGAGGGGTGCGTCCACCAGGGGAATTCATCTCGGATAAGGATGTCGAATCGAGTATGGGATGCAATGCCTTGGTTTTGAAGATGTGTGGCTATATCTGCAAGTTGTGAAATGCGGTTGCCCATTTCTGAGAAGTCTGAAGCATTGGCAGCCGGTCGGATTCTTTCAAGTTCATCAATTGTTGCATCGATATGATGCATGGAGGATGCATCGTGAGTGGCCCCCGTCGTCACATCGTGGATCGAAGTAGGGAGAGTCTGGTAAAAATTGGTGTAGAGAAATGTGATTATGAAGACGAACGCAACTAGCAGTGCAATGGATCTGGTTCGTTTCCCCAGAAAGTCGTGGCGGCTCATGACACATTTCCCGTTGGTTGTTGGTTGTTGGTTGTCGGTTGTCGGTTGTCGGTTGTCAGTGAGAGAGAAGTAGAAGTTCAGCTTATATTTTAGCGCTGACGAAACAAGACAGGGGGGGCCGCGCAATAAGGTATCCACAAATAGATGATCCACGTAATAAGGTTTAATGCTCTGTGACATCAAAATTAAGCAAAACCATTGTTGGAAGCTTGAACTTTCTCACTGCCAAGACACCTTACATATACCTTTCAGAGTCCTCCTTTCTTTTTAAGCGAGGCTCGAAAGTAGCATTAATTTATTCAACTAAGTTAGACCCCACAGTAGTCGAACACCCCCTGTAGTTAAATATGATTTATACCAAAAAATACTAATTTTTGTACTTTATAACTTTATAATTTATTAATAAAATTTTCTAAAATTAAAATTATATAAACTTTATATAATATTTAGAAAATATATAAAAAAATTATATAATTCTATCTCTTCTAATACGTATAAGTTAGTAGATCTAAAATAAGGTTTAGTATTCACTAGTTTCTATAGCTAGTACTAAAGACTTGCTTATAGTATATAATATATCATATAATATATATTTAAAATTTATATTTATATAATATTTATTAAAAGTAATAGATTTAAAATATTTAAAATAAACTTATAATATTTAAATTAATTCTAAATTATATAATAAGTTAGCT
>Ga0182030_10018199_pt1 | contig 13492 bp, 10 predicted proteins | sample 812S3MmetaG_FD_121299 | JGI IMG/M metagenome (GOLD analysis project Ga0182030, IMG submission 121299) | Permafrost microbial communities from Stordalen Mire, Sweden - 812S3M metaG (Illumina Assembly) | ecosystem: Environmental > Terrestrial > Soil > Wetlands > Permafrost | place: Sweden... | reverse complement strand
GGGCACACTCACCGTCATCCTCCACCACCTCACCCAGGCATCACATGACCAAGTGCTCCGTCATCTCTGCGATCAACTGAATGAAACGGAAACTATTCTCCCGGATACACAGCTCCGACTTTTCTTCAAAATTGGCTCAGGATGATTCCCCCACCTCAGGAGGTCTGAGTCTCGACCCAGCATGCAGGAGTGCCTGCGCCACGAAAACGGGCTCATCCCAGATTCCACGACGTCAGGAGTTCTGAGGATCCGGCGAAAATACGCGATGCCGCTCGCCGCGCCTGCATCGCCTTTGGTGGCCCGCAGGGCCTTGAACACTCCCTCACGGTCGCGTCTCGGTGTGCGGCTGTGTGCCTTCACGCTAAGTTGTTACCCTATTGTGCAAAGCTGGCTATCCCCACCAAGTCTCGCCCGGAGCCAGGTGGGCGCGCGCTACGTCGGGATTGATCTCGATTCCCAGGCCGGGCTTGTCCTGAATGGTGAAGTAACCGTTCTGCCAGAAGGGACCGTCGTGGATTACCAGGTCGGGCCACCAGTTCACCCAGTTAGCCAACTCGTGAATGCGGAAGTCGCGCATGGCCGCGGCGGAGTGGCAGGAAGCGATGGTGCCCACTGGACTGGCGGGATTGTGACACGCCGTCCAGATGTAATAAAGGTCGGCAAGATCGGAAATCTTTTTGGACTCCAGCAGGCCGCCCGATTTCGGCACGTCGATGTGCACGCCGGAAGTGGCTTGCATCTCGATCAGCTTGCGGAATCCCTGGCGCAGGTAAAGGTTTTCGCCCGTGCAGACGGGGATGGGGATGGATTGCGTGACGCGCTGCATGGCCTCGATGTTTTCCGGGGGCACGGGATCTTCCAGCCACATCGGCTTCACCGGTTCGAGCGCGCGCCCCAGGCGGATGACGTCCTGGGTGTCGTAATGCCAGTGGCATTCGACGGCGAAATCGGCGTCCGGTCCGAGAGTTTCGCGAACGGTTTCCATGCCAGCGACGATGCGGCGGTAATCCTTAATGCTCAGGCCGCGGCCGTAGGGGTCGTGGCCGGGCTCTTTGTAAGTGGGGTCGGCCCTGGTGGGAACGCCATCGCCTTGGAATTTGAAGGCGGTCCAGCCCCATTTTTCGGCGCGGGCCGATTCGGCCAACGCTTTCCATTGGGACAGATCTTCGACGTCTTTGACCGACTGCAGGGTGCGGTAGAAGCGGACGCGGTCGCGGAAACGGCCGCCCAGAAGGTTGCACACGGGGGTTTGCAGAATGCGCCCGCAAAGGTCCCACAGGGCGATTTCGATGCCGCTGGCGGCGGTGACGGTGACGCCGCCGATAGAGCCGGCCCCGGCGCTCTGCATGAGCATCTTGGTGAAAAGCTTGTCGACGTTGAGAGGATCCTCGCCCACCACGATGGGCTTCAGTTTGTTGAGGACCATATCTTTGACGCCCCACCCCCAGTAGGCTTCGCCAATGCCGTAGAGCCCGGAATCGGTCTCGATTTTGATGAGATTCCAATCCCAGGTGCCACGCACGATCATCATTTTGACATCGGTGATTTTGACTTTCTTTTGCTGGGCTGAGGCCAGGTGCTGAAACGGGCCGGTGAAGAGGAGGCCGGCCGAGGCGGTACGGAGAAAATCGCGGCGGTCCATAGTGCGCTCACTATAACAGATGGAACGGGCCAGCGCCTCTACCGGATGGCCGCCGCGACTGCTCTTGGCGAAATTGTCGGATGCCGCAGGCACACTTGGATGCCGGGTCGAGACTCCGAAATCCCGCTGTCCACCGAAAACGAGCTGTGCCATTCCTGTACCGCGCCTTGGCGAGAGATCCGGAGGTGGGGCAGGTGGTGCTCACCTGCCCTCTTTCCTGTTTGGGCGGCGGGCTTGGTTCAGCGCGGGCGGACTGGCAGGCGAGCACCGCCTGCCCCACCTCCGGGCTCACCGGAGATTCCACGGCGTCTGGAGTTCGGAGACTCTTCTTGACCCTCCTTGGGGAGTGGCATCCACGTGCCGGAGCTTCACCATCCGGTCATTGGAAGCGGAAAGTACGCGACAAAGCGTACAAAGCCAGTCCGGCGGCGAGCATGAGCGCGCAGAGATGCGGCACGACCGTGGCCGGCGAAGCGCCGAAATTCACCAGCTTATGAAGGGCGTTCATGGTGAGGCCCGTCGGCAGGAATACCGCCAGTTTCTGCGCCCACGGAGGAGTGACTTCAATGGGCCACCAACAGCCGCCCAGGCCGGCCAGTACGTTGCTCAGAATCACGCCGAGGCCGAGGACTTGTCCCTCGGTGCGGCCCATGTTGCCGAGAAGCATGGCGAGCGCCGCGGCCAGCGCTCCATAAGCCAGTAAAATCGGCGCCACCATCGCCAGGTTCGGCCCCCAGTTCACGTGGAAGAGCAGGCGGCCGGCGAGCATGGCGAAGGCGATCTGGATGGTGCCGACCGCCATACGCGCGCCCCACTTCCCGAGGACCACGGCGCCGCGCGACATGGGCGAAGAGGCCAGACGCCGGAGGATGCCCAGGTGGCGTTCGATGGTGAGGGTCACCGCGCCGCTGGTGAAGAGAACCAGTAGCGTGAACATGACCATGGTGCCGGGCACGGATTGCTCGAAGCCCGTGGGCGGTTCGATCCGCTTGCCGGCGACGTGGACATCCAAGGTCAGGGTGCGGGGTTCGGCGGCCAGCGAGACGAAGCGCGCGGGCGTGGGGTCGGCGCCGCTGGCACGGACCGCGGTGAGGTCGGCAAGCACCGCATAGACGGCGCGGGAGATGCGCACCCGGTCGAAATCGGCGTCGAGATCCTGGCCGGTGTGGGTGAAGCGGATCTTCATGGGATGGCCGGCGAGGACAGAGCCGGTGAAGCCGGCGGGGATTTCGAGGCGGCGGCCGGATGCCAGGAATTCCGCGGCAGAATGCGCGCGGACGATGCGGTAGTCGCGGGCTCCGAGGCTTTGGGTGAGTCGGTCGGCCAGGAAGCCGGCGTCAGCGGGGACGCTGACCGCCAGCGGGCTGCGCGAATCCGATGAGCCGTTGTTGCCGCCGATGGCGCCGATGAAATAGAAGAAGACCACGGGCATAACGAACGTCCACACGATGGTCTCGCGGCGTGTCAGCAGGTAGCGGGCATCCATGCGGGCGATGTAGAAGGCGTCTCGCAGCATATGGTTCTCAGACGGCAAATCCACGGCGAAGGCGGCGCAGCGTGAGCAGGAATGCCAGCGCGCCCAGGGCCGCCATCAGGGCGGCGGTAGCGGCGATGCGGCCGGCGTCGACGGTGCCGTCGAGGATCGCTTTGAACTGCGAGATCGCCCATCCGTTGGGCGTCAGCTTGCCGATCGCGACCATCCACGCCGGCATCCATTCGAAGGGAAAGAAGCAGCCGCCGAGCATGGCGAGCGGAAAGATGATCAGGTTGCCCAGTACGCTGGCGGCGCGCTGGGTGGCGGGCTGTACCGAGATCCACAGAAAGAGCAGGTAGAAGATGGTGCCGGTGAAGGCGATCCACAGCGCCGCGGCCGGCAGGTTGGGCACCGGCATGCCCGCCATCCGGTTGGCCGCCACCAGCCCCACCAGCGCGACCACGACATAGAGTATCGACACGAAGACCACGCGCGCCACTAAATACGAGGCCATCGACACGGGACTCGACGCGATGCGGCGCAGGGTGCCCAGCATGCGCTCTCTCCAAATATCGGCGGCGGCTCCGCTGGCGATGAAGAGCAGGCCCATGAAAAGCATGCTGGGAAGGAAGACGGCGGCGAAGCTGCGGGCCGGTTTATTCTCGCGGACCACGGCGGTCTCCAGGTCGATGAGGGGCGGGTTTGGAGGCGGTACGAAGTTGGCGCGGCGCAGATAGAAAGCGGCGTCGACGGTGATGGACAGAGTCTCCTGAATCATCTGCGGCAGGATACGTTCCGTGGGGTTGGTGAACAACTGAAGCTGAACGGGCAGGTTCAGCAGGAAGGCCATTTGCAGGCCTTTGGGGAGGAGCAGGAAGGCGGAGGCATCGCCGCGATCGATGCGTGCGCGGCCGGCATCGCGAGTTACTTTCTCGATCCCGATCATCTTACTCAGCGGCTCGCGGTGGAAGGCTTCGAGCATGCGGGTGCTGGCGATGGTGTTGTCTTCATCGGCGACCAGCAGAAGGCCCCGCGGGGTGGCCGGTTCGCGGCCGAAGACCAGGCTCATCAAAACGGCGAGCACCAGCGGGATACCGAGCGAGACCAGGAACTGGAAGGGATCGCGGCGCGTGCGGGCCCAGTCTTTGCGCAGGCTGACGGCGAGGAAGTGCATGGCTATTCGCGCAGTTCCTTTCCGGTGAGCTTGATGAAAAGACTCTCCAGGCTGGGTTGGGTCAAGGTGGCGCCGCGGACTTCGGCGCCGGCGGCGGCCAGCGCGGAGAAGATCGCGGGCAGGCGGAGGGAGGCTTCGGGCAGCGCGAGAATCAGCAGGTTTTCATCCGCTTGCAGGATCTCGGCGCCGTCAATGGGCTGAAGGGCGGCTTTGGCGGCGTCGGGCCGGAAGATGCCGGAGAGGCGCAGCAGATCGCGCTCGGCGAGGAGGGCGCGGAGTTCGGCCAGCGTCCCGGCGGCAATGACGTTGCCATGATCCACAATGGCCAGGTGATGGCACAAAGTCTCGGCCTCTTCCATATAGTGAGTGGTGTAAAGGACGCAGGCGCCGGCCTGGGCCTGTGCGCGGACGAGATCGAGCAGGCGCACGCGGCTCTGCGGATCCACGCCGACGGTGGGCTCGTCGAGCAGCAGGACTTTGGGCTGGTGGACGATGCCGCAGGCGAAATTGAGGCGCCGCCGCATGCCGCCGCTGAATTGTTTTACGGGCTCGCGGGCGCGGTCCTGGAGGCCGGTGATTTCGAGCACTTCCCGGATGCGTTGGCGGAGCAGCGGATTGCGCAGGCCCTGCGCGCCGCCCCAGTAATTGAGGTTTTCGACGGCGGAAAGGTCCTCGTAAAGAGAGATCTCCTGGGGAACGACGCCCAGAACGCGGCGGGCGGCGGGGCCTTCGCGCACCACGTCGTGGCCCATGATGCGGACGTGGCCGCCGGTAGGCGTGAGGAGGCCGGAAATGCAGCCAATAGTGGTGGTTTTGCCGGCACCGTTGGGGCCGAGAAGACCGAAAATCTCGCCGGGATGGGCGGTGAAAGAGATGTCGTTGACGGCGGTGAGGCCGCCGAAGGTTTTGCGGAGATGGTCGACTTCGATCACTGTGAATGCAACAGTATCACGGACGGCTGAGGTTCGCGGCCGAAAGAAGACAGGAAGGTCTATTGGGAAGACAGAACGGCGAAGATGAGCGACGAAAGGAACGGGCAAGCTAGAGCACGACGCCAGCGTGACACGCTTCCCCTGGCGTGCGAGTCAGGTCATCCATCGATCACGGCTGATCGATGAAGAGCCCTTCCGGGTCCGACTTGAGGGCGCGATTGAAGTCGTTCAGGAAAGCCCGCAGATTCACGATCTCCTGCTGAGCCCGGCGGCGCAAATCCTCCAACGGCTTGCCGGAGCAGCCCGCAATTTCCTCCGTCACCGACATCTCCGTCAGCGTAGTGGACTGGAGGGCCGTGCGGCGCTCCGTCATCGCCGCGATCATCTGGCGATCGTACTCCCGCAGAGAAACGTGCTGGGCGCGGATGGCCTGCACTCTGGCGACAAAAGCCTGCTCTTGATTCGCAAAGGTCTTCTCTAGTTCTTTGCAAGCCGCGGATTCAACCTCGGACCCCTGCCTGGGGCTGGCACAACCGGTCAGAATGACCGCCAGAAGAGCCAAGGTTGTCGAGAGGCACCGCAAATGCAAGCTTCGCTTGAGTTGGCGCAAGGTCGCTATGTGCCGTTCACCCATCCCTGTGGCCAGAAATGAATAATAAGATGCCCGCGCGGGAATTGCCAAGACTATCGTTGGTTAACAAGCGGGCTTCAGGTTCATGCCGCAAGGATTTCCTACAAGCGCGCATCTGCATCAGACCTCCTGATCTCGCCCCGCATTTTGTGCCTGGCGGGGAAAATGGGCTGAGCCATTCCTTTCGATGGCCAGAGCTTCGCAGGTGGGGCAGGCGGTGCTCGCCTGCCCGCCCGCACTGACTTGAATTAGGCGCGCTACTCGAATAGGATCGAGCGAAGGCGAGCACCGCCTGCCCCACCTGCGGGCTCACTGCAAATTCCACGACATCAGGAGTTCTGTGCATAAGGAGTGGGGCGGACGCCCGCGGGGTGCCCTCTGTGCCCGCCGGCCTGCCCGGTTTCTGAAGTACTTGATTCTTCGACTGAGCAAGCGGGACGGGGCGTCCCGCGCGGACCAGGGGATCCGCCCCACAATTAATGCAGAATCCCATGTTTGGGAAATCCTTGCGGCATTATGGCTTCAGGTACCCAGACAGCACTCGAATGTATTGATCCGTTCGGCTACGCGTAGCGCGGCATCTTTCAGGCTTCCTTCGATCAGCCGGCGAAGCGGTGACGGAGGGTCCGGTTCCTCGCCGGTCACGGGCCCGCCAACCACGCCGAATCCCAAGGCGTCGGCGAACCGGCAACTGAAACAGACCACCGCCATCACGTCGACTACTCCCTCGGGCGGCGGATCGTGATGGCGATCGGCGATCTCGCCAAAAATGAGCGGGAGTTTCCAATCCTGTGTCAAGGCAAATCCCGCCCGGGTATGCGGAATACCAAACTCCTGCCGCTCGGCGGCGAGCAACGCCACCGGGTCCGGTTGGGCGGAATCCAGCAATGCCCCGTAGCGCGGGCGCCACGCGCTCATCATGGTGAGCCGTCCCACATCGTGCAGCAGACCGGCGGTATAGGCGAAATCGCGATCCAGATCGGCTTTGCGGGCCGCTTCTTCCGCCACGAACGCACATGCCAGGTTGTGCCGCCAGCATCGCACCAGCGCGGGCGTGCCACCAGCCTGGCCGATGAGACTCTTCAACGCCACCGTAGTGACGAGAGACCGGACGCGGTCCAGGCCCAACATGGCCAGTGCATGAAGTACCCCGGTCACCGGAAATCGCGGGCCGAAGAGCGCGGAGTTGGCAACGCGCAGCATGTCCGCGCTGAGCGGGGCGTCCGTCCGAATGACATCCGATACTTTACGAAAGCTGATGTTTTCCTGCGAAACCTGCTGGAGCAAGTAGGTTGCCACCAAAGACAGCGTGGGCAAGGTGCGCAACGTGCGCAGCGCGTCGTCACTCGACGGCGGCTGGGGAACCGGAGGTGCAGGACCGGAAGATGGCTTGACCGTCCGGCCACGGAGAGGCGGCAAAGTATACAAATCTCGGGATGACAGAATCGCCATGCAACTGGTCCAATCTCTTAACGACTAACAGCTTATCGGCTGAATTGCGGAGAGTCTTTAGCCTCCATGAAAGGGCGGCGCCTTGCCCGGCGCCCGTCGCATCCACAACCGGCTTGCGGCGCGGTACGCCAGCAGAATCGCCACCAGCGATCCGTAGAACAGCGGCCAGCGGACGTCCGATTTCACCAGCCAATAATAATGCACCACCGCGGCGATACCGGTGAGATAGACCAGGCGATGCAGCCATTGCCAGCGCCGCCCGCCCAGCCGGCGGATCCAGCCTTTGGTGGACGTTACGGCCAGCGGCGCCATTGAAAGGAACGCCGCCAGCCCAGCAATAATAAAGCGGCGCTTGGTGAAATCCGCCAGAATTTCGTGCATATCGAAATCCTTATCCAGGCCGAACCAGGTGGCGAAGTGGAGCGAGGCGTAGAAGAACGCGAACAGCCCCAGCATCCGCCGGAAGCGAATCAGGTCCGAAAGCTGGAGCAGTTTGCGCAGCGGTGTGACGGCCAGCGTGGCCACTACCAGGCGGATGGCCCAATCGCCCGTGAAGTGGGTGATGTATTCGATGGGGTTGGCGGTGAGGTTGCCGGTCTGGTAGCGCCAGGCGAGGCGCCCGAGCGGCAGCAGGCACAACAGGAACACCCCGGCTTTCGTCCAGCGGCTACGCAGCATGCCCTAATAATACTTCGCCAAGTCCATGCCGTTGTAGAGGCTGGCCACCTGGTCCGCGTATCCATTGAAGGGGAGCGTGGGACGCCGGCGAAGCTCGCCCAGACGGCGTTCGGTGGCCTGACTCCAGCGCGGATGGTCCACCTTGGGGTTCACGTTGGAGTAGAAGCCGTACTCCTGCGGGGCTTGCAGGTTCCAGGTATTGGGCGGCTGCTTGGCCACCAGCCGGATCTTCACCAGGGATTTAGCGCTCTTGAAGCCGTACTTCCACGGCACGGTCAGGCGGACCGGCGCGCCATCCTGCGGCGGCAGCGTCTCCCCGTACATCCCCACGGTCAGCATAGTGAGCGGGTGCATGGCCTCATCCATGCGCAACCCTTCCACATACGGAAGCTGCAGGCCGGAGTGCCGGGCTTCGGGCATCTGGCCGACGTCGTAGTAGCTCTGGAATGCGACGAACAGGGCTTTGGACGTAGGTTCCACCTGTTTGAGCAGCGCGCTGAGCGAGAAGCCGGCCCAGGGCACCACGATGGACCATGCCTCTACGCAGCGATGACGGTAGATGCGTTCTTCGAGCGGGGCCACGTGCATAAGCTCGTCCATGCTGTACTTGCGCGGTTTGGCCACTTCGCCTTCCACCGAGACGGTCCACGGGCTGGTCTTGAAGTTTTTGGCGTATTCGACGGGTTCGTCTTTGCCGGTGCCGAACTCGTAGAAATTGTTGTAGTGGGTGACGTCGTTGTAGGAATTCTCCTTTTCCGACGTGCTGAGCGGGCTCTTGGCGAGGTTGGGCAGCTTGGTGCCGGCCAGGGCGCGCGCCGAGGGCGAGAGCAACTCGCGGGCGCCCAGGAAGGCCGCGGGAATTCCGGCCAGGAATTTACGGCGGTCGAAATAGAGGGCCTTGGGGGTGACCTCGGAGTAGCGAATGCCGGCAGGTTTTTGGATCAGCATCTCTCTTTCCTCTACTATATCTCTGGAAGGGGCCGATCCACTTCCCGGCGCTGCGCGGTCAATGTTAATTTACCGGACTTTACGGTCAGAACTGCTGATGTCGCCCCGCAATTTCAAACTGGCGGGGAAAATGGGCTGAGCTATTCCTTCCGATGGCGAGAGCTTCGCGGGTGGGGCAGGCGGTGCTCGCCTTCGCTCGATCCTATTCGAGCAGCGGCCCCAAATGCAGCGCGGGCGGCAGGCGAGCACCGCCTGCCCCACCTGTGGGCTCAACGCAAATTCCACGACATCAGGAGCTCTGACGGTGTGGGAGTTAACTGTTCGTACCAGCCGGCGGGCCCGCTTTGTGCGCGTCCAGGCCCCGCCTGGCATGATCGTGCAACTCCCCGATATTCGACCCGGTGAGCGCCGTGGCCACCGCGCCGCCGATCAGCAAGGGTAGCGTCAAGGCGCCAAAGAGAATGGTCGAGAACGTGGTGGCATCGTTATCTCCCAACTCGAACAGCTTCATGGCCATGAAGCAGGCGAAATTAAACAAACCGATATTGCCGGGCGCGTTGGGTACAACCGTGGCCAGCCGCACAATGGTGAGAACCCCGGCCGCCACCCAGAACGAGTAGTCCAGGACATACGCCCGCATCATGGCGTACACCGTGAGATACTGCAACAGCAGGTACAGCAGGCTAACGAGAGCGGTCCGGACCAAGGTCCGCCGGTTGCCCATCAGGTGCAGGCCTTCCACCACGTGGCGCAGCACGGCGGCCCACCGGCTCTCGCGGATCACCGTGTGGGCATGCTGTTTGTGCATCACGACCAAAACCAGTACAACGGCTCCGGCGACAACCAGCACGCCTATGAGCACGACCGCGACGGTGAGATCCTCAGGGATCTTTTTCACAAAGACCGCCGTGATCATAAATGCCGCCAGCAGCCAGAAGCCGTCAATCAGCCACTCGACCGCGGCCGAGGCGAAGACCACTGAAAGATTCAGGCCGCTCCAGTGGGCCAGCAGGTAGCAGCGAATCAGTTCGCCCGCGCGCAACGGCAGCACTTCGTTGGCGAAAAGGCCGACGTAGACGGATTGTACCGTGCGCCACAGGCGCAGTTTCGCCACCGGCTCCAGCAATATGTTCCAACGCCAGGCGTGTACTACGTAGACCAGGAGATCGCACAGCACAGCCGCTGTCACCCACCACCAGTTCAGCGAGCGGATGTCTTGTCCCAGATTGCGTAATGAGTGCCCGTGCAGCACCCATGCCAGACAGACGGCCGAAAGGCAATAGCCCATGGCCTGCGGGACCCAGGTTGGCAATTTGCGGCGCGGGGCGGCAGCAGTCATTCGGACCAGTCGTCTCCGGTGCTCACAAGTTCATCATAGCGTGGCGCGACGTTACACTAGTTAGTGATGAGACCACTTCGTCGTGTCGGAGTTCTGGGCGCCGGGACCATGGGGTCGCGCATTGCCGCCCACTTTGCCAACGCCGGGTTCGCGGTGGACCTGCTGGACATCGTGATTCCCGGCCAGCCCAAACGCCATGCCGCCGCCCTGGCAGGCATCGAAATCGCCGCCCAACAGCGGCCCGTGAGCTTCTTTACCGATTCCGCCATGAAGCTGATCGCGCCCGGCAACTTCGAGGACGATCTGGGCCGCCTCCGCGAATGCGAGTGGATTGTCGAGGCCGTCGCCGAGAATCCGGAGATCAAACGCGGTCTTCTGGCGCGTGTCGCCGCGGTCCGCAGGCCCGGCACCATTCTCTCCACCAACACCAGCGGCATTCCCCTGGCCAGCCTCATGGAGGGCTTCGACGCGGAACTGGGCCGCCATTTTCTGGGCACGCACTTTTTCAATCCGCCGCGCTACCTGCATCTGGTGGAGGTGATTCGCTGGGCCGGCACCGCCCCCGAAGTGGCCGACTGGGTGTCCAGCTTCTGCGACCTGCACCTGGGCAAGGGCGTGGTGGCGTGCAAGGACACCCCCAACTTCATCGCCAACCGCATTGGCTGCTTCTTCGGCGCCACGGTCCACAAACTGGCCGCCGAGGGCGATTACACCGCGGAGGAAGTGGACTCTCTCACCGGTCCGCTGATCGGCCTGCCGCGCAGCGCCAGTTTCCGGTTGGTGGACATTATCGGGCTCGACGTTTGGGTGCACGTGCTGCGCAATCTCCACGATCTGGCGCCCAACGATCCGGGGCACGATCGCTACTCCGTGCCGGAATTTATGTCCGCCATGATAGAGCGCGGATGGCTCGGCGAAAAGCGCGGGCAAGGCTTCTATAAACGAGTGGGCAAGGGCGCCGACAAAGAGATTCACGCCATCGATCTGAAAAGCCTGGAGTACCATCCGGCGCACAAGGTACGGTTCCCCGCCGCCGAGGCCGTCCGCGGAGTGGAAGACCTGGGCGAGCGTCTGCGCACTCTGGTGTCGGGTGACGACCGCGTGAGTAAGTTCCTCTGGCCGCTCTTCCGCGACTTATTCATCTACTCCATGCAAATGGTGCCCGAGATCTCCGACCGCATCGTGGAGATCGATCGCGCCATGCGCTGGGGCTTCGCCTTCGAATTGGGACCGTTCGAACTGTGGGATGCCATGGGCCTGGAACCCACCGTGGAACGGATGCGCGGCGATGGCTGCCTGGTGCCGGAGCGGGTGGAGCGGATGCTGGCGTCGGGAGCGCAGTCGTTCTACGAAGCGGCCGACCGCGATGGCCATCCGGGCACGCGCTACTTCGACATTCAGCGCGGCGCGTGGCAGGAACTGGAGCCGCGGCCCGGCGTGTTGGTGCTGGACGATCTCAAGCGCGCCCGCGGAGTGGTGAAAAAGAATGCCGCCGCGTCGCTGGTGGACCTGGGCGATGGCGTGCTGTGCCTGGAATTCCACAGCAAGTTGAACATCCTGGGCGACGACACCGGGCAGATGATCCGCGCCGCGCTGGAAGAGACCAGCCGCGGATTCGGCGCCCTGGTGATCGCCAACCAGGGCGAGCATTTCAGCGCCGGGGCCAACTTGCAGGTCGTCCTGGAGGCTGCGCAGAGCGCCGCGTGGGACGAACTGGACGCCGCCGTGCGCCGTTTCCAGCAGGCCAACATGGCGTTGAAATACGCGCCCGTTCCGGTGGTGGCCGCGCCCTTCGGAATGGCCCTGGGCGGAGGCTGCGAAGTGGTGCTGCACGCCGCGCGCGCGCAGGCTTCGGCCGAAACTTACATGGGGCTGGTAGAGGTCGGGGTCGGCCTGATTCCCGCCGGCGGCGGCTCGAAGGAAATGCTGCTCCGCCTGGGGAATGCCAAAGCTGCGTTCGAACTGATCGGCTACGCCAAAATGTCGGGCAGCGCGGCCCACGCCCGCGCCCTGGGCCTGCTGCGGGCGTCCGACGGAATCAGCATGAACTCCGAGCGCCTGGTGGCCGACGCCAAGGCCGCCGCACTGGCCCTCGAGGCGAGCTACGCCCCCGGATTGCCGCGGCAGGACATCCCCGTGGAAGGCGAGGCCGGGTACGCCCTGCTGAAGATGGGCCTCTACCTGGCGCACCAGGGCGGCTACATCTCGGAATACGATACGGTAGTGGGCGAGAAACTGGCCCACGTGCTGAGCGGCGGCCAGTTGGTGGGGCCGCAGCCCGTCTCGGAGCAATATCTGCTGGACCTGGAGCGCGAGGCATTTCTGAGCCTGTGCGGCCAGCCGAAAACGCAACAACGCATCGAATACATGCTCCGGAACGGGAAGCCGCTACGGAATTAACGGAGACACCATGCCCGAAGCTGTCATTATCGATTGTCTGCGCACGCCCGTGGGAAAAGCTCCGCGCGGCGCGCTGCGGAACACGCGCCCCGACGACCTGGCCGCCGTCGTGATCCGCGCCCTGCTGGAGCGTTATCCGCAGGCCAAAGACGATGTAGAAGACGTGATTCTGGGATGCGCCATGCCCGAAGGCGAGGCCGGCAACAATATGGCGCGCGGGGCGCTGCTGCGCGCCGGTCTGCCCGACACGGTCCCGGGGATGACCGTCAATCGCTTCTGTAGTTCGGGATTGCAGGCCATCGCGCTGGCGGCGGAGCGCATCCGCGCCGGATTTGCCCACGTCATCATTGCCGGCGGCAGCGAATCCATGAGTATGACCCCGCGCGGCGGCCTGAAGCCGGCCCCGAATCCCTGGTTTGTGGACCGTTATCCCGAGATTTATCTGACCATGGGGCTGACGGCCGAGCGCGTGCAGCAGAAGTATGGCATCTCGCGCGAGGATGCCGACGAGTTCGCGCTGCGCAGTCATCGCAACGCCGTGGCGGCGCAGGAAGCCGGCCGGTTCCTGGACGAAATTGTGCCGGTGGAACTGGAAAAGAGCCTCTTTGAAGAGGATGAAGGCCCGCGCGCGGACACCACTCTGGACGCCCTGTCGAAACTGAAGCCGGTATTCCACGCCGGCGGAACGGTGACTGCCGGGAATTCGTCGCAGGCCAGCGATGGCGCGGCCGCGGCGCTGGTGATGTCGGACACCTGGGCGCGGCGTCTGGGGCTGAAGCCCAAGGCGCGCATGGTTTGCTTCGCGACCGCCGGAGTGCCGCC
>Ga0182030_10018195_pt1 | contig 13496 bp, 14 predicted proteins | sample 812S3MmetaG_FD_121299 | JGI IMG/M metagenome (GOLD analysis project Ga0182030, IMG submission 121299) | Permafrost microbial communities from Stordalen Mire, Sweden - 812S3M metaG (Illumina Assembly) | ecosystem: Environmental > Terrestrial > Soil > Wetlands > Permafrost | place: Sweden... | reverse complement strand
GCGCGATCACCGCACCCATCTGTTCAATCTCGGCAACTGCCTGTGGCATTCCGACAGTTCGTTCCGGCCGATTCCGGCGAAATTTTCGCTGCTGTCGGCACGCGTGGTCAATCCGAAGGGCGGCAACACCGAATTCGCCGACATGCGCGCGGCCTATGACGCGCTCGACGACGAGACCAAGGCCGAGATCGAGGACCTGGTCTGCGAACATTCGCTGATGTATTCGCGCGGCTCGCTCGGCTTCCTCGACTATAGCGAGGAAGAAAAGCAGATGTTCAAGCCGGTGCTGCAGCGCCTGGTGCGCACCCATCCGGTGCACGGCCGCAAGTCGCTGTATCTGTCGTCGCACGCCGGCGGTATCCAGGGCATGACGGTGCCGGAGGCGCGGCTGTTGCTGCGCGACCTCAACGAGCACGCCACCCAGCGCGAATTCGTCCACGTCCACAAATGGACCGTCCACGACCTCGTGATGTGGGACAACCGCCAGACCATGCACCGCGTCCGCCGTTACGACCAGTCGCAGCCGCGCGACATGCGCCGCGCCACGGTGGCGGGCACCGCGCCGACGGTAGCGCAGCAGGCGGCGGAGTAGGGCTAGCGCTTCAACGAAGAACTGGATAGCCGGGTGATAGACCAGCGCCGTCCTTCGGACGGCGATGCCCGGCAACAACGGAAAGTCTACGCATGCCCCGCTTCGGCGGACAGCATGCCCGGATCGATCCCGATCTTGTTCAGCGCCCGCAGGTATTTCTCCTCGATGTCGCCACCGAAAATCAGATCCGGATCGGCGTCACAATGCAGCCAGCCATTGTGCTGGATTTCGTTTTCCAGCTGCTGCGGCGCCCAGTGGGCATAACCGAGCGCGAGGATCGCGTGTTTCGGCCCGGCGCCCCTGGCGATCGCCTTGAGAATATCGACCGTCGCGGTCAGGCAGATACCGTCGTCGATCTTCAGCGTCGCATCCTTGATATAGAAATCGCTGGAATGCAGCACGAAGCCGCGGCCGGTCTCGACCGGGCCGCCCTTCAGCACCTTCATGGTCTCGGCGTTTTCCGGCAGCTTGATCTGGTCGACCTTCTCGATGATGTCGAGTTGCACCAGGAGTTCGGGAAAATCGATGGTTCCAGCGGGATGGTTGACGATGATGCCCATGGCGCCTTCGGAAGAGTGCGCGCAGAGGTAGATCACCGAACGCGCAAAGCGCGGATCTCCCATCACCGGCATCGCGATCAGCAACTGCCCGTCGAGATAGCCGCGCCCCGCCGAATCGTCACCGGTTCCGGCGGCTTTGCGGCGAACAATCCTTGGTCTTTTGCCTTCAGGGTCCATCCGCAAAGGACTCTCATTTCATTGCACATTCTGATATTGGGTGGCGCTTCTGTCAATCAAGCTCCGCGCCGGCGTTTTACGCACATCACAGGCAATTCAATGGTTTGCGGCCTCGCCAGGCGGTAAAGACGTCTCATGATGGTGATTGTTCCCCTGCGCGCCGCGCTCGGCTTTGCCGCCGCCCTATTTGCGGCATCGCTGGCAGTGGAGGTTCGCGCCCAGGATGCGTCGCCGTGGCAGCGGGACGGACACTCGGCGATCCGGCTGCTGGCCGGATCGCGCAGCGGCGCGGTGCTGCTCGGCGGCATCGCCTTCCAGCTTCAGCCGGGCTGGAAAACCTACTGGCGGACGCCCGGCGATTCCGGTGTGCCGCCGCGGTTTGATTTCTCCAAATCCGAAAATATCGAAGCCGTGACCGTGCTGTGGCCGGCGCCGACCAAGTTTGACGACGGCGCAGGCGGCCACTCGCTGGGATATCACGACCAGATCGTCCTGCCGTTGCGGATTGTAGCGAAAAATGCCGACAAGCCGGTGACCCTTCGCGCCACCATCAACTATGCGGTCTGCGAGAAACTCTGCATTCCCGTTGAAAGCGATGCCGAACTCGCCTTCGCCAGCGTGGCGAGCACCGAGGACAGCGTGCTGTTCGCAGCGCTCGACACCGTGCCCAAGCCTGCCAATGTCGGCGATCCCAATCCGCTCACCATCCGCGACGTCAAGCGCGACGGCAAGTCGGACGTGCTGGTCGATGTGGTCGCGCCGCCCGGCACCGGGGAGGTCAACCTGTTTGTCGAAGGTCCGACACCGGACTGGGCGCTGCCGGTTCCGGAACCGGTCGAGCACAGCCCGCCCGGGGTCAAGCGTTTCCGGTTTGAGCTCGACGGCCTGCCGCCGGGCGCCAACCCCGAAGGCGCGGCGCTCAAACTCACGCTGGCCGGCGGTGACCGCGCCTACGAATTCAACATCAACCTGAATTAGGGCTGTTTCACCATGTTGTCATTCCGGGGGCACGCGTTAGCGCGAACCCGGAATCTCGAGATTCCGGGTTCGCTCGTTTCACTGGCGCCCTCAGATGCGCCAATTGGCGCATCGGGGAATGACGATGGAGCACCCAACCGAATCTTAACGAATCGTTGATAGGCCGGATGCTCGCCGCAGCCCTGCGGCGAGCCGCTTCAGGAATTTCCACTGTGGCCGTGATGGACGCGCAATCCACGACAGCCTTGCCCCCAACCGTTATCGCGCGGCTGCGGTCGATGCTGGCCGGGTTGCTGGGCGGTAGCAGCGAAGCCTCGCTGACCCGGCGGCTTGCCGGCACTATCTTCATGATCCGCGTCATCAGCGCAGCAATGGCCTATCTGTCGCAGATCCTGCTGGCGCGCTGGATGGGCGGTTCGGATTACGGCGTCTATGTCTATGTCTGGACCTGGGTGCTGCTGCTCGGCAGCATGATGGATTTCGGCATCTCGGCGTCGGCGCAGAAAATCATTCCGGAATATCGGACGCAAGGCGAGTTTGCCCTGCTGCGCGGCTTTCTCTCCGGCAGCCGCTGGATGACTTTTGCCGTCTCCGCCGCGGTCTCGGCACTGCTCGCCGCCGTGGTCAAAGTCCTCTCGCCATGGCTCGGCACGAACGAAATCGTTCCCCTGTACATCGGCTGCCTGACGCTGCCGGCCTTCGTGGTCGCCAACACCCAGGACGGGATCGCGCGCTCGCACGACTGGATGCGGCTCGGATTGATGCCGCAATTCATCGTCCGCCAGGCGCTGATCATCGGACTGACCGCCGGGGCATTTGCGCTCGGCTTCCATCTCGGCGCCACCGCGGCGATGCTGGCCAGCGCCGCCGCGGTGTGGCTAGCCATGATCGGGCAGATGGTGTTGCTGAACCGCCGCCTCGGCGCCCATATCGAGCCCGGACCGAACGCCTATGATTTCCGCGGATGGCTGGCGACCTCGCTGCCGATCCTGCTGGTGGAGGGCTTCTATCTGCTTTTGTCCTACACCGACGTGCTGGTGCTGCAGCAATTTCGCTCTTCGCAAGAAGTCGGCGTCTATTTCGCCGTGGTGAAGACCCTGGCGCTGGTCTCGTTCATTCACTTCGCGATGTCGGCGACGACGGCGCACCGTTTTGCCGAGTATCACACGACCGGCGACCGCGCGCGGCTGTCGGCCTATGTCGCGGATGCGATCCGATGGACGTTCTGGCCGTCGCTCGCCGCGACCCTGCTGCTGCTGGCTGTGGGCAAGCCGCTGTTGTGGCTGTTCGGACCGCAATTCACGGTCGGCTACGACATCATGTTCGTCGCCGCCATCGGCCTTGTCGCGCGCGCGGCGATCGGTCCGGTCGAGCGGCTGCTCAACATGCTCGGCCATCAGCATATCTGCGCGCTGGCCTATGCGTCGGCATTCGCCATGAACGTGGTGCTTTGCATCGCGCTGGTGCCGCGGTTCGGCGGCCACGGTGCGGCGGCGGCGACCTCGATCTCGCTGGTGTTCGAGACCATGCTGTTGTTCTGGATCGTGCGCAAGCGGCTCGGCTTGCACGTGCTGGCGTTCGGCAGCCGGGGCCTTTAGAGATCGCGGGCGAGCTGCCAGGACGGAAGTTGCTCGACCGGATCGTCGGCATTGGCGGCCAGATAAATGCGCTCAGAAATGGTCAAGCCGTTTTCGGTGTGAATTTCTTCACGGCGAGCGACAAGGTCTGGTGCCCGACCTGATAGATCGCGGTGCCGGTCAGCCCGTCCTTGGATGAGAGCTGCACATTTCCGAACTCAACGGCACCTTTATACGCCGTTCCGGTGCCCTGCCCGGTTTGTCCGCCGATGCTGTATTTGACTTGCGCATCGCGCCCACCGATCGAAAGCACCTGGATGGCTGCCGACATGAGGGCTGTGGCGCCGATCCAGTTGCCTACCAGATTGTTCTGGTCTGCGGGCGCTGCGGCCTTGGCCAGAATGGCGGACTGTGTGCTCCCCCGTAGGCAAACTCCAAGGCCGCCTGTTTCCCGTCGCGTGTGCCAAGGGTAACATTGCCATAGGTAATGGTGTCGCCGTCGACGGTTGCCGTCCCTTTTTCGGTATAGCCATTGTGGGTATATTGGACCTGCGCGGTGCCGCCCTTGATGTTTATGACATCAAGTTCGACAGCTTGTTTGTTTTTCGTCCAGTTGCCCTTCCAGTCGCCGATCAGATTGCTCTGATTGTAGATTCGCTCGTTGACAGGCGAGATCTGACTTCCGGCAGGAATCGTACCGAGGGAGCTTATGGCCATTGCCTCATCTCCAGCGGTACCCAGGGAAGTCTCGTGTTTCGGACTAGAAACAATTTGAAACAAAACATTGACGATTGAATGGTAAATAGAACGTTAAGAAGCGAAAAACGTCGCCAACGCCGAACGGCGGAAGTTTGCTCGCGGATTGCGCACGGTCAGGGAACGACCGACAAAGGTGCCAGGATTGTAAAACCGTCGCCCTACACCCGCCGTAAGGGGTGGAAAGCGATGAGTCGCGTCTTAGCAGCGCTTAGGGAGCACCAGCATTACGCTTGCGCTTTGGTGCTAAGGCGGGTCATGCCAAGGTCGAGAGGGTTGATCCGGGTGAGCTGACCGAAGTCGACCGGGCGGATACCGCCGCTGCGGACCCCTCCGCGCTGATCTGGCCGGTTGCATAATTGATCAGGAATGTAATCGACGACGATTGGGCGTTCGCCGAGCTTGTGGAGATCGAGCCGGCCGATGACGTGGATATCGAGGCGCTGCTGGCCGTGGCTATGTTCCGGGTGACTGTGACGGCGTCCAGGGCCTCATTGTTGTTGACCTCTGCGGTGCTGACGCCGACACCGGGAGCCGCCCCGGTGCCACCGCCGGCTTCGTCTTCCGACCCGAAATGCTTGTCGAGGACCAGAGCGCCGTTGCCACTTAGCGCGGTGCCATAAAACTGCGTGCTGGCGTTGGTATCGACCGTCAGGGTGAAGCCATCGACGGTCAAGCTGTTCGACAGGCTCTTGCTCGGTACGAATGACTGGAACGGCGGCGGTTCATTGGCGTCGGCGACCGTCTTGATCTGCGCCACGATCGCTTCAACCTTCGAGCCGGTTGTTGGCTGTGCGCTCGCAGGCGGTGTGTCCGTCGATTGCGCATTTTCCTCAAGGATACCCTGCAGGCTGACGGGCGCACCTTTAGTGCCGGCGTTGTCGGCGCGCTGTTCATCGACGTAGGATTGCAAACGGTCGGCCGCGTCCTGATCGGACTGGACCCTGGTGGCGGCCGCCGCTTTCGCCTGATCGGATAGAGTGACGAAGACTGCCGCTCCGGAGCCGGCACTCGGTGTCGCCGTGGACGAGGAAGCAGAGCTGGTGCTGGTGCTGGTGGCTGCCGGCGCCGGGGGCGTGCTGGAACCGCCGGAAATCAGCTGAGCCAGAAGATTGCCAATCGACGGCGCCGCTGCGGAAATCGTCGCCATGGGCCCTACTCCCCGCAGATCGCGGACTGCAATGCCGGAGCAGCTTCATTGATTGAACTTAAGAATATCCAAACTTTGGTCAGCCTGCAGTCCCCAGGAGCCCCTACTCCGCGGTCCAGCCGCCATCGATCGAGAGGTTGGCGCCGGTGATTTGCGCGGCGTCGTCGCCGCAGAGGAACAGCGCGAGCGCCGCGACCTGCTCGGAGGTGACGAACTCCTTGGTCGGCTGCGCTTCCAGCAGCACGTCACGGATGACCTGCTCCTTGGTCAGGTTGCGCGCCTTCATGGTGTCGGGAATTTGCTTTTCGACCAGCGGGGTCCAGACATAGCCGGGGCTGATGCAGTTGCAGGTGATCTTGAAGGTCGCCAGCTCCAGCGCCACGGTCTTGGTGAGGCCGGCGATGCCATGCTTGGCCGACACATAGGCGGACTTGAACGGCGAGGCCACCAGCGAGTGCGCCGAGGCGGTATTGATGATGCGGCCCCAGCCGCGCTTCTTCATGCCGGGCACGGCGGCGCGGATGCCGTGAAACGCCGACGACAGGTTGATCGCGATGATGGCGTCCCATTTGTCGACCGGGAATTCCTCGATCGGCGACACGAACTGAATGCCGGCATTGTTGACGAGAACGTCGACCGAACCGAAGGTGCTTTCTCCGAGCGCCACCATGCCGGCGATTTCCTCGGGCTTGGTCATGTCGGCAGGCGAATGAACCGCCTTGACCTTGAAGTCCGCCTCGATGGCACTGCGCTCCTTCTCGATGTCGGCGGGCGCGCCCATGCCGTTGAGAACGATGTTGGCGCCGGCGCCGGCAAAGGCGCGCGCATACGCCAGTCCGATGCCGCTGGTCGATCCGGTCACCACTGCAGTCTTGCCTGTCAACGTAGCCATCTCATCACTCCTGTTTGCCGTCGAGGGTTGCGGTGCCGTCCCCCGTGAGATCGTAAGTCATCATGGTTTCGCCGGATTGCGGGCGCTCGAGCCAGTCCTCGTGACGCATCGACAGATGAACGTCGCGTTCGCCCGCGCTCCAGTGCTCGACCATGCCGACATGCGAGAAATCGTAATCCTTGGAGGACGATTCGTAGTTCTTGCTGCGATAGATCAGATGCACCACCGTGACCGTGTTTTCCTTGGCGGCGTCGCGCAGAATCTCGACCGACGGATCGTTCTTGAGATAATCCGGCAATTTCCCGATCAGCTCGCGCAGCGCCTTGCGGGCGTTGTGAATCTGCTTGTTCTTGTCGGTGTTCATCCGGGTGCGGCTGGAAAAGCGGATGTCCTTCTCGCGCTCGGCAGCCTCGATCACCGAATCCGGCAGCGGGCCGCGCGCGCTGAACAGGTCGACCTGGAAGATCAGCAGATCGTTGCTGGTTTCCTCGTCCAGCACATAATCGAGCGGGGTGTTGGTGGCGATGCCGCCGTCCCAGAAATGCTCGCCCTCGATCTCGACCGACGGGAAGCCCGGCGGCAGCGCGCCGGACGCCATGATATGTTCCGGCCCGATCTGCTTGCCCTGCTTCTTGAACTCATAATTGTCGAAATATTTGAAATTTCCCGATGTCACGCTCACCGCGCCGACGCTGAGCCGGGTCTTGAGGTCGTTGATGCGGTCGAAATCCACCAGCCGCTCCAGCGTCGCGCGAAGCGGGGTGGTGTCGTAATAGCTCTGCGACTGCGGGCTGCCCTTCGGCCAAAGCGGCGCCGGGGGAAAGCGCGGCGTGAAAAAGCCGGGAACGCCGAAGGCGGCGATCAAAGCAGCACTGGTCTCGTTGAAATAGGCCCGCCCGCGGTCGGTCCTGGTGACCGGATGCCAGGGCACCGGGGCCGAGACCATGTCCCAGAATTCCTTGAGGCGCTCCACCCGCTTTTCGCGCGGGTTGCCGGCGATGATCGCGGCGTTGATGGCGCCGATGGAAATGCCCGCCACCCAGTCCGGCTCGAAATCGTGGTGGCACAGCGCCTGATAGGCGCCGGCCTGATAGGAGCCGAGCGCGCCTCCGCCCTGCAGCACAAGCACGCGCCGCGCCGTCGCGGGCGTCCTTTCAGGCGCATGGGCGGACGCGGGATCCGAACTATCCATCATCACCGTCGATATCTATCAAAATGCGATCGTACCGTGGCGTCAGTTGGCGATGGCGTCAATCCGCGAGGCGGGCCAACGGGATCACGGCGAAGTCATCGCGGATCCGTTGATGCGAGAATGAGCGCCCAGAACACCTTGTATTTGGTATTTGGAGCATAGCTCGCCGCGATGCCCAATTTTGTGACACCGGATTTCAGCATGTTCTCCCGGTGCGGGGGCGAGTCACGCCAGCCCGAAAAGGCCTCGGCCAGGGTGTGGTACCCGGCCGACACGTTTTCCACCGCCAGCGACGCCGGATATCCGGCGGCATTCAACCGTCGCGCCAGCGGCGCCTTGACATCATGGTCGAGCTTGTTGTGGCTGGCCATCGCCTGCGACTGGGCTTCGGCGAGCTTCATCAGTTCGGGATCGACCGTCACCCCGCCGAGGCCGTTGTTCTGCCGGTACAGCGAGATCATCGAGGCCGCAGCCTCCGGATCGAGCCTGGCGCCGCCATTGGCCATGCTGAGATACATGGTCGGCTGCTCGGTCGAGGGAACATCCGCGGCGCAGCCACCCAGCGCCAAAAGCCCGATTATCGCGACCCAAGCGCGCATGAATGGTATTTCCCCCGAATCAAGGGCGGTTGTTGCATGCCAACCGTGGCTGAAAGGTGAACGCGGGCCGGCTTTTTCAACCGCCGAAGCTGGCTGCGACGGTCGCGGGGGCGCGGCGCGCCTGCGAACCGGCCTAAGTCTAGTCCTGGACGGCGAAAATCCGGTAGCGCTTGGGCTGCAATCCGATGATGTCGCCGCTCTGAAGCTCGCGGTCCCGCGGCGCATCGATCTCGATCACGGTGGCGCCCGCGCCCGCCGACAGGACGATTTCGGCGCGCTGGATCGGGCCGAACGCCCGTACCCGCTGCACCGCGCCCTGCAGCGCGCCGCTGCCGGCCGGACCGACCTGCATGTCGTGGCGCCGGACAAACAGCTTCGATGCGCCGGAAGCCGCGCCGTTGGCGGCGATATTCAACGCCTCGCCGCCGAGCCGCACGCAGCCGTCGCTGACCTCCACCGGCAGCACGATGGATTCGCCGATGAAGCCGTGCACGAACGCCGTCGCCGGATGGTCATAGACCTCGCCGGGCGTGCCGATCTGCTCGATGCGCCCCTTTTCCATCACCACGACCCGGTTGGCGACTTCGAGCGCCTCTTCCTGATCGTGGGTGACGAAGATCGAGGTGACGTGGATCTCGGAATGAAGCGAGCGCAGCCATTGCCGCAATTCCTTGCGCACCTTGGCGTCGAGCGCGCCGAACGGCTCGTCGAGCAGCAGGATCCGCGGCTCGATCGCCAGCGCCCGGGCCAGCGCAATGCGCTGGCGCTGGCCGCCGGACAACTGGCTCGGATAGCGATCCGAAAGCCAGTCGAGCTGCACCAGATCCAGCAATTCCCCGACGCGGGCGCGGATGCCGGCCTCGGTCTTGCGGACCGCGCGCGGCTGCACCCGCAGGCCGAAGGCGACGTTTTCGAATACCGTCATGTGGCGGAACAGCGCGTAGTGCTGGAACACGAAGCCGACATGGCGCTGGCCGGCGCCGTGGGCGAGCGCGTTCTCGCCGTCGAACGAGACCTCGCCGGAGTCGGGCCAATCCAGCCCGGCGATGATCCGCAGCAGCGTGGTCTTGCCCGAGCCCGAAGGCCCCAGCAGCGCCAGCAATTCGCCGTCGCCGACCTTGAGGTCGACATGGTCGAGCGCGGCGAAGCCGCCGAATTTCTTCACGAGGTTTCTGACTTCAATCGTCACTCGGAAATTGCCCCTGGTCCAGCTGCCGTTCGAGAATGGTCTTGGCCACCAGCGTGATCAGCGCCAGCATCGCCAGCAGCGAGGCGATCGCGAACGACGATACGAACTGATATTCGTTGTAGAGGATTTCGACCAATAGCGGCATGGTGTTGGTCTCGCCGCGAATATGCCCCGAGACCACCGACACCGCGCCGAATTCACCCATCGCGCGCGCGTTGCACAGCAGCACGCCATACAGCACACCCCATTTGATGTTCGGCAGCGTGACGCGAAAGAAGGTCTGCAAACCCGAGGCGCCGAGCGAAATCGCGGCCTCCTCCTCCTGGATGCCCTGCTCCTGCATCAACGGAATCAGCGCCCGCGCCACGAACGGAAACGTCACGAAAACGGTGGCGAGCGCGATGCCGGGCACCGCGAACAGCACATGGATGTCATGGCTTTGCAGCCATCGGCCCCAATAGCCCTGGGCCCCGAACAGCAGCACGAAGACCAGGCCCGAAATCACCGGGCTCACCGAGAACGGCAAATCGATCAGCGAGACCAGCAGCGTCTTGCCGCGAAAATCGAATTTGGCAATCGCCCAGGCCGCGACCACGCCGAACACCAGATTGAGGCCGACGGAAACCGCCGCGACGCACAGCGTCAGCCGGATCGCCGACAGCGCCTCGGGGTCGGACAGCGCGGAAAAATAGGCGCCAACCCCTCTGGAGAACGCCTGCGCGAACACCATCACCAGCGGCAGCACGACGAACACCGTAAGAAACACCACCGTGATCGCAATGATGACAAGGCGCACCGGTCCGGGCTCGGTCCGCGCATCGGCCCGCGCCGAATAGGGCGGCAGCGCGCGGGAGCGCCCACTGGCGGAGCCGACCGAACTCGGAAGTTCCGGTTTCATCATCATCTCTCGACTCTACCCCGCGGGAATCCGGGCTTGCGCCCAGCGCTGCATCCGGTTGACCGCGAAGATGATCAGGAACGACGCCACCAGCATCACCACGGCAATCGCCGTGGCATCGGCATAGCGGAATTCCGAGAGCCGGATCACGATCAGCAGCGGCGCGATTTCCGATACATTGGGCAGATTGCCGGCGATGAAGATCACCGAGCCGTACTCCCCGACGGCGCGGGCGAACGCCAGCGCAAATCCGGTCAGCAGCGCCGGAACCAGACTCGGCAGGATCACCCGCCAAACCGTGTGCCAGCGGTTGGCGCCGAGGCTCGCGGCAGCCTCCTCGATCTCGACGTCGAGATCGATCAGCACCGGCTGCACGGTTCGCACCACGAATGGAATGCCGATGAAAATCATGGCGACAAAGATCCCGACCGGCGTGAACGCCACCTTGATGCCGAGCCGGGCCAGCGGCGCGCCGAGCCAGCCCTGTTGCGCGAACAGCGAGCTCAACGCGACGCCGGCGACCGCGGTCGGCAGCGCAAATGGAATATCGACAATGGCGTCGAACAGCCGCCGGCCCGGAAAGCGATAGCGCACCAGCGCCCAGACGATGATCGTCCCCATCACCAGATTGACGGCTGCCGCGGCCAGCGCGAGGCCGAACGAAATCTTCAGGGCATTGAGGGTGCGGCGACTGCCGAGGATATCGCAAAACTGATCGAGGCTAAGCTCCGAGGTCTTGAGGAACAGGCCCGCGAGCGGGATCAGGATGATGACCGAGAGCCAGGTCAGCGTCAGCCCCATGGTGAGACCGAAGCCCGGCAATGTGTTGCGTCGTCCCGCCGCTGCGCCCACGATGCCCCCGTCCGCCCCTCGGCCAGATCAGTTTCTGTAAATCTGGTCGAATACGCCGCCTTCGCTGAAGTGTTCCTTCTGCGCCCTGGCCCAGCCGCCGAACACATCGTCGATCGTGAACAATTCAACCTTCGCGAACGACGCCTGGTATTTTGCGGCGATCTCGGGATCGCGCGGCCGATAGCCATTGCGCGCGGCAATTTCCTGACCTTCCTTGCTGTACCAGTATCGCAGGTAAGCCTCGGCGACCGCCCGGCTGCCCTTCTTGTCGGCGACGGCATCGACGACGGCCAGCGGCGGCTCCGCAAGGATCGACAGCGGCGGCGACACGATCTCGAACTTGTCCTTGCCGAATTCGCGCTGGGCGAGGAACGCCTCGTTCTCCCATGCCAGCAGCACGTCGCCGACGCCGCGTTCGACGAAGCTGACGGTGGAACCGCGCGCGCCGGTGTCCAGCACCGGAACGTTGTTGTAGAGCTCGCCGACGAATTTCCTTGCCTGGTCGGGGGAGCCGTATTTCTTCAGGGCATAGCCCCATGCGGCAAGATAATTCCAGCGGGCGCCGCCCGAGGTCTTCGGATTCGGCGTGATGACGCCGACGCCGGGCTTGATCAGATCGTCCCAGTCCTTGATGCCTTTGGGATTGCCCTTGCGCACCAGGAATACGACGGTCGAGGTGTAGGGCGAGGCATTCTGCGGCAGGCGCTGCTGCCAGTCCGCGGCGATCAGGCCCTTGGCCGCGATGGCGTCGATGTCATAGGCAAGCGCCAGCGTGACGACATCGGCCTGCAGGCCGTCGATCACCGCGCGCGCCTGCGAGCCGGAGCCGCCGTGCGACTGCTTGATCTCGACGCTTCTGCCGGTCTGCTGCAGATAGGCCGCCGCGAACGCCTTGTTGAAATCCGCATACAGTTCGCGGGTCGGGTCGTACGACACGTTGAGCAGCGTGACGTCGGCGGCAAAGGCGGAACCTGACCACAACAACAACGCAACGATGGGCAGAATGCGGCGAATCATCTCAATCTCCAGTCGAGCTCGGCGACGGCATTGTCATCCAAATATCCGCGGACATCACTCGGGACCGGACGGCTCTGAGTCAATGAAACGGCATTTCATTGTTGGCGGCGCGGCAGCGCCGTTGTGCTACGCAGACCTCACCGTATGAATGCCGCATTCCGTCTTGGGTCTGCCGCGCCAGCGGCCGGCGCGGGCGTCTTCGTCGGGCGAAGTCCGGCTGGTGCAGGGCATGCACCCGACCGACAGATAGCCCATCGCCGTGAGCGGATGCGGCGGCAGTTTCCCCGCCGCATAAATCGCCGCGATCTGATCACGCGAGACGTTGGCGAACGGATTGAATTTCAGCCGGATGCCGTCTTCCTCGACTACCGCAATCGTGGCGCGGGCGCCGCCCTGAAACCGCTTGCGGCCGTTGATCCAGGCGTCGAACGGCGCCAAGGCCCGCGCCAGCGGCTCGACTTTGCGGATCCGGCAGCAGGCGTCGGGATCGGAGAACCACAATTCGCGGTCCGAATCCTCGGCCGACAGCGCCTGTTCGAGCGGCTTGATCGAGCGGACGTCGCGCAGCCCCAGTGTGGCGATCAGGGTGTCGCGATAGGCCAGGGTTTCCTCGAACAGCCACCCGGTGTCGAGAAAGATCACCGGAATCGCGGCGTCGACGTCGGCCATCACCTTGAGCAGCGCGGCCGATTCGGTACCGAACGACGAGACCACGGCGAGCCGTTCGTGGCCGACCGCCTTCAGCGCCGCGGCGATCACCTCCGCCGGCGATGCGCCGCGCAGCGCGGAATCGAGCTCCTCGGCCGACGGCAGATTTTCCGCGCGTGCCGTCCGCTCCGGCACCAGCTGATGGACAGGCGCGTTCACTGGCCCGCGCTCTCCGAATGACGCAGCTGCATCCGCCGATGCAGCGCCGTGATGCGGCCATCGCCGGTCGGCTGGTAGAACACCGAATAGCGCTTTGCGGTGTTGGCGAACGCCTCGGCGTCGGACTGCTTTTTCACGTCGAAGGCATCGAACCCGGCGCGAAGCATGAACACGAACTGGTCGCGAAGCACCTGGCCGGT
>Ga0182030_10018194_pt1 | contig 13496 bp, 9 predicted proteins | sample 812S3MmetaG_FD_121299 | JGI IMG/M metagenome (GOLD analysis project Ga0182030, IMG submission 121299) | Permafrost microbial communities from Stordalen Mire, Sweden - 812S3M metaG (Illumina Assembly) | ecosystem: Environmental > Terrestrial > Soil > Wetlands > Permafrost | place: Sweden... | reverse complement strand
TTCTCCGTGAACGCCACCACGGCCGGCTTCAGCTATTTGATCGGAGTGCTGTGGATCGCCACGGTCTGGGGCATGATCGAAGCCGTGCTGGCGTCGGTTCTGGCGACGGTTTGCTTCAACTACTTCTTCCTGCCGCCGATCGGGCGGTTCACGATCGCGGATCCGCAGAACTGGGTCGCGCTGCTGGCGTTCCTGGCCACGGCGTTAGTGGCGAGCCACTTGTCGGACCGCGCGAAAAAGCAGGCGCTGGACGCGCGCCAGCGGCAGCGAGAAACGGAGCAACTGTATGCGTTGAGCCGGGCCATCCTGCTGAGCGATGCAAGCCGGCCGTTGTGTCTGCAAGTGGCGCAATCGATCGCCCAGATTTTCGAATGCGACGCGGTCGCGCTGTACGACGCAGCCGGCGGAGAGTTGTATCGGGGCGGCCCGGAGGACCTGACGGACATTGAAACAAAGCTTAAACAGGTGGTGCTTCAAGGGACGAGCCTGTACGAATCCGAGTCCGGGTTGAGGGTGGCGCCGGTCACGCTGGGAGGGCAGCCGATCGGGAGCCTGGCGGCGCGGCGGATGGAGTTGCCGGATGGCGCGCTGCAGGCGCTATTGAATCTGGTGGCGATCGCGCTGGAGCGGGTGCGGGCGCAGGAGGCAGCGACGCGGGCCGAGGTGGCGCGACAGAGCGAGGAGTTCAAGTCGACGCTGCTGGATGCCATTGCGCACGAATTCAAGACGCCGCTGACGTCGATCAAAGCGGCATCGACATCGATCCTCGCCGATGGCCAGACTTTGCCCGCGCCGCTGCGGGAACTGATGGCAATTATCGACGAGGAGACCGACCGCTTGAGCCTGCTGGTGACGGAAGCGGCGCGGATGGCGGAGATCGAAGCGGGCAGTGTCCGGCTGGAGAAGCGGCCGGCGCAGGTGCAAGCGCTGCTGGACCGCGTTCTGGAGTACTTCGGGCGGCGACTGGAGGGCCGGAGCCTGGCAGTGCGGGTGAGCGACAAACTGCCGCGGATTACGGTGGACTGCGAGCTGATTATATTGGCCCTGCGACAACTGATCGACAACGGATTGAAGTACTCATCCCCGGCCGCGGCGTTGGAGATTGCCGCCGAGGCCGGCGATCGGCAGGTCGTCATTCTCATCCGGGACAAGGGACCGGGCATTCCCAAGAAGGACATCGAGCGGGTATTCGAAAAGTTTTACCGCCGCGACAGCGTGCGGCAACGAGTGCCGGGCAGCGGACTGGGGCTGTACATCGCGCGCGAGATTGCGCGGGCGCACGGTGGGGCACTGACGGTCGAAAGCACGCCGGGCGAGGGAGCGGAGTTCCGCATGACACTGCCGGCGCCGGAGGAGCCCACCGAGCCGTGAACGCAGGGCGCATTCTGGTGGTCGATGACGAGCCGCAGATCCGCCGGGTGCTGCGCGCCACGCTGACGGCGAAGGGCTACGAGGTCGTGGATGCGCGCAGTGGCGAGGAGGCGCTCGAGGCGCTGCGCGACAGCCGGTTCAACCTGGTGCTGCTGGATATCAACATGCCTGGTATCGGCGGTCTCGAGACGTGCAGGGAGATTCGAGCCAGCTCGGAAGTCGCGATCATCATGCTGACGGTACACAATGCGGAGGCCGATAAAGTCGCCGCGCTGGACGCGGGCGCGGACGATTACGTCACCAAGCCGTTCAGCACTCCGGAACTGCTGGCTCGCATTCGGGCGGCGTTGCGCCGCCAGCCGAATGCGGGCGAGGGCGCACCGGAATCGATCGTGATCGAGGAGGTCGAAATCAAGCTGGCCACGCGGCGCGTGGTGGTGCAGGGCCGGGAGAGCCGGTTGACGCCCAAAGAATTCGATCTGCTGCAATACCTGCTGGCAAATCCGAACGTGGCCCTCCCGCACGCCCGATTGCTGCAGGCGGTGTGGGGACCGGACTACGGCGACCAGGTCGAATACCTGCGCGTGTTTGTCAACCAATTGAGGAAGAAGATCGAGCCCGACCCCGCGCATCCTAAGTTCCTGCTCACCGAACCTTGGGTGGGCTACAGATTCGCGATTCCGCCCAAATCCGCCTGAGCTGCCGGGCCGCATCCGGTCGGCGGTTGACGGCCCGGCCGGAGCGCGGATCCAAACATCCAGAATTAGGTGCGGAGGCAAGCCGCGAAGAAGGCGCGCCGGCGAGCTAACGAAGTCCTTACGCCATCCTTATGCCTCCTTTATGCCCCACTCCGTACGCTGATGTTGAGAGGTTCGAATGGCAACCATCCACTGGACTCCGCAGTATTGTTCGACTGCCACGCCATGCCGCGAGGGCGGAGCGGGAGGCCAGGTCGAGGTCGTGGTTGTCCATACGGCAATCCCCACGACACTCGTGGCGCTGAAGACCGCGGCAACGCTCGCCAAAGGACTATCGGCGCGGGTTCGACTGCTGGTGCCGCAGGTGGTGCCGTATGCCCTACCCTTAGAGCACCCACCGGTCCCCATCAGCTTCACGGAACGACGGTTCCGGACCGTGGCGGAGAAAGCGGCCGTGGAGACGACGGTTGAAATCGTGCTATGCCGGGACATCGCGCCTGCGCTCGAGACTTTGCTCCGGCCGCGATCACTGATCGTGGTGGGCGCGCGAAGTACGAGTTGGTGGAGCCGGGCGTGGCCGAGTGCCGAGACCAGGCTGGCGCGGCGATTGCGAAGGCTGGGGCACCAGGTAGTATTTGCGAATTCGCATTGAGGATGAAAAATGCTCGATTTGTTCTACATCGTGCTGACGTTGCTGTTCTTCGTCGGCTGCTGGTTCCTGACGAAGGCTTGCGACAAACTGTGAGCCCTTCTTTCCACTCGAAAGGTTGAATGCGATGGATTACATTGTCGCCGGCATTACGTCGGTTTTCCTGTTCGTCTATTTGATTTACGCGCTGCTCAAGCCGGAGCGCTTCTGAGGCACCCATGACAACGAATGGCATTCTGCAAATCGTGGTGTTTTTCCTGTTGATCCTGGCATTCGTGAAGCCGCTGGGGATCTATATTGCGAAAGTGTTCGCGGGGGAGAAAACATTTCTGCACCCCGTACTGCGGCCGATCGAGCGGCTGTGTTATCTCCTGGGCGGAGTGGATGAGAGCGTCGAACAGCGCTGGACGCAGTACACCGGGAGCCTGCTGGCGTTCAGCGTGATCAGTTTCCTGATCCTGTATGCGCTACAGCGGCTGCAAGGTTTCCTGCCGTTCAATCCCATGGGTTTCAGCACGGCTCACGCCATGAGCGGCGCGACGCCCATGACGCCCGATCTGGCCTTCAACACCGCCGCCAGTTTCCTGACGAACACGAATTGGCAGAACTACAGCGGCGAATCCACGCTCAGCTACCTGGTGCAAATGGCGGGGCTGACCGTTCAGAATTTCGTCTCGGCCGCCGCCGGCCTGGCCGTCGCAATGGCCGTAGTCAGGGGTTTCGCGCGGCATGAGGCCAAAACGCTGGGAAACTTCTGGGCCGACCTGGTGCGCGGCACGGTGTACGTGCTGTTGCCGATGGCCCTCGTCGGAGCGCTGGTGCTGTGCTCCCAGGGCGTGCTCCAGAACTTGAAGCCCTACACCACCGTGACCACCGTGGAAGGCGCGAAACAAGTGATCGCTCAAGGACCAGTCGCCTCGCAGGAAGCGATCAAGGAACTGGGCACAAACGGTGGCGGATTCTTCAACGCCAATTCGTCGCACCCTTTCGAGAATCCAACACCGTTCACCAACCTGTTCGAGATGTTCCTGATCCTCGTCATCCCGGCCGCCCTGACATACACCTTCGGACGAATGGTCGGAGACACGCGGCAGGGTTGGGCCATCTTCGCCGCATTTACCGTCATGTTCGTTATGGGCGTGCTCGTGTGCTACGGATCCGAGCAGGCCGGCAATCCGATTTTGGGGCGGATGGGGCTGCAAACGGCCGCGACCAGCGGCCAGTCCGGCGGCAACATGGAAGGCAAGGAAGTGCGGTTTGGCGTCGCGAACTCCGCATTGTGGGTCACAGTCACGACGGACACCAGCACCGGCGCGATCAACTCCGTGCATGACAGCCTGACGCCGCTTGGCGGACTTGTTCCGATGGTCAACATGATGACCGACATCGTGGTCTTCGGCGGCGTGGGCGCAGGCCTGTACGGCATCCTGATCTACTGCATCATCGCGGTATTCATCGCCGGATTGATGGTCGGACGTACACCCGAATACCTGGGCAAGAAACTCCAGCAGAAGGAGGTCAAGATGGCAATGCTGGCGATCATAGCGACGTCGGCCAGCATTCTGATTTTCAGCGCCATCAGCTCCGTTGTGCCGTTCGCGAAGAACGGCTACTGGAACCCGCCCGGGGCGGCGATCGCGAACACGAGCAACGGCGGCCCGCACGGATTCAGCGAGATCCTGTACGCCTATGACAGCGCGACGGGGAACAACGGGAGCGCCTTTGCGGGACTCAACGGTAATACGCCATGGTACAACCTGACGCTGGGCCTGGCGATGCTGATCGGCCGCTTCGTGTTCCTGATTCCGATTCTCGCCGCCGCCGGCAGTCTGGCGGCGAAGAAGAAGATCCCGGTCACGAGTGGCACCTTTCCGACCCACGGCCCGCTGTTTGTCGGATTGCTGGTCGGCACGGTGATTATCGTCGCCGCGCTGACCTATTTCCCGGCGGTTTCGCTGGGACCGATTGTGGAGCACTACCTGATGCACAGCGGCAAGCTGTTTTCGATGATTCTGCTGCCGCTGGGGAGCTAACGATGCCGACACTGACCCCACCCCCCATGCCCGTCCAGAAGGCCGCGGAGGACGATCCGACGTCGCTGCTTCCCAAGAAGCTGGCGCATTCCCGGCCGCTGTTCGACCCCGAAATCGCCGGGCGCGCCGTCAAAGCGAGTTTCGGAAAGCTGAACCCGCTCACGCTGATGAAGAACCCGGTGATGTTCGTGGTCGAAGTCGGCGCGGCATTGACGACGGTATTCCTGATCCGCGACATTTTCATCGGCGCGGCCGTCATCGGCTTTACGCTGCAGATCGCCCTGTGGCTGTGGTTCACGGTGCTGTTTGCGAACTTCGCCGAAGCAATGGCCGAAGCGCGCGGCAAGGCGCAAGCCGATTCGCTGCGCAAGACCAAGACCGATGCCATCGCCAGGCGCGTGATCGGCGAACGCACTGAGCAGGTACCGGCTTCCAAGCTCCGCTCGGGCGACGTGGTGATCTGCGAAACCGGCGACATCATTCCCGGCGACGGCGATGTGATCGAAGGCATCGCCACGGTGGACGAATCCGTCATCACGGGCGAAAGCGCGCCGGTGATCCGCGAATCGGGCGGCGACCGGAGCGCGGTGACGGGAGGCACGAAGGTGCTCTCGGATCAGATCCACGTACGCATCACTTCCAACCCGGGCGAGACTTTCCTGGACCGCATGATCGCCCTGGTCGAGGGGGCGGAACGGCAGAAGACGCCGAACGAAATCGCGCTGAACATCCTGATCGCCGGCCTGACGCTGATCTTCCTGCTGGCGGTGATCACGCTCCAGCCTTACGCCACCTATAGCGTCGCCTCGGCGGGCGCGGGCAGTGTGCCGAGCGTCGCAGTGCTGGTGTCGCTGCTGGTGTGCCTGATCCCGACGACGATCGGCGGCCTGCTGTCGGCGATCGGCATCGCCGGCATGGACCGCGTGATGCAGCACAACGTGCTGGCGATGAGCGGAAAGGCCGTGGAGGCCTCGGGCGACGTGAACACGCTGCTGCTCGACAAGACCGGCACGATCACGATCGGGAATCGCCAGGCCGTCGAATTCATCCCCGTCAAGGGCGTCAGCGAAACCGAACTGGCGGATGCGGCGCAGCTCTCCAGCCTGGCCGACGAGACGCCGGAAGGGCGCTCGGTGGTGGTCCTGGCAAAGGGCAAGTACGGCTTGCGGGGCCGCGAAGTGGCCAGCCACGAGGCGCACTTCATTCCGTTTTCGGCCTACACCCGCATGAGCGGCGTCGACATCGACGACCGCCGGCTGCGCAAGGGCGCCACGGAGGCGATCGTCCGCTTCATCCGCGAACAGGGCGGAGAGGCGCCGCAGGATCTACTCGATGTCGCGGAGCTGATCTCGCGGCAGGGCGGCACACCGCTGGCGGTCGCCGATGGCCGGCGCGGCCTGGGCGTGATCAATCTGAAGGACGTCGTGAAGGGCGGCATGAAAGAGCGCCTCGGCCAGATGCGCGCGATGGGCATTCGCACAGTCATGATCACGGGCGACAACCCGCTGACGGCCGCCGCCATCGCCGCCGAGGCGGGCGTCGACGACTTCCTGGCGCAGGCATCGCCGGCCGACAAGCTGAATTACATCAAGAAGGAGCAGGCCGGAGGGCGGCTGGTCGCGATGACCGGCGACGGCACCAACGACGCGCCTGCGCTGGCGCAGGCCGACGTCGGATTGGCCATGAACACGGGCACCATGGCGGCCAAAGAGGCCGGCAACATGGTGGACCTGGACTCCAATCCGACCAAGCTGATCGAAGTCGTCGCCATCGGCAAACAGTTGCTGATCACGCGCGGGGCGTTGACCACGTTTTCCATCGCCAACGACGTGGCCAAGTATTTCGCCATCATTCCGGCGATGTTCATGGCGACCTACCCGGTCCTCGGCAAGCTGAATATCATGGGGCTGCACACGCCGCAGAGCGCCGTGCTGTCGGCCGTGATTTTCAACGCGCTGATCATTATCGCGCTGGTGCCGCTGGCGCTGCGCGGCGTGAAGTATCGGCCCTCCAGCGCGGCTTCGCTGCTGCGCAGGAATTTGCTGGTCTACGGCGTGGGCGGCATCCTGGTGCCGTTTCCCGGCATCTGGCTGATCGACCAGATTATCCACCTGTTGCGGCTGGCGTGAGGAGGAATTATGTGGAAACAACTATTGCCCGCAGTTCGCATGACGCTGACACTGACGGTTCTCACGGGGCTACTGTATCCCGGCGTGGTGACGGGCCTGAGCCAGCTTCTGTTCCCGACAGCGGCCAACGGCAGCCTGATCCAGCAGAACGGTCGGATCATCGGCTCGACTCTGATCGGCCAGAACTTCACGCATCCGGAGTACTTCCAGCCGCGGCCTTCGGCGGCCGGCAACGATGGCTACGATCCTACAGCCTCATCGGGGTCGAACTTCGGCCCGACTAGCCAGAAGCTGGCCGATCGGGTGAAGGCGTCGGTGGAGAAGTTCCGCAAAGAGAACCCGGAATACACGGGTCCGATTCCGGCGGACCTGCTCACTGCCAGCGGGAGCGGCCTGGATCCACACGTCAGCCCGGCGTCGGCCGCGGCGCAGGCGCCACGGGTGGCGAAAGCGCGCGGTGTGTCGCAGGAACGGATCCGGCAACTCGTCGCGCAATTCACCGAAGACCGGGACCTCGGGTTTCTGGGTGAGCCGCGGGTGAACGTGCTGCGTCTCAATCTCGCGCTCGATCAGAATTATCCGGCCAAGAAATAGGAGTGGCCGGAACCGCAGCGATAAGCGCTGAGAGCGCGGAACGTCTTCCAGCAACATCGATCATTCCTCTTGGATGAGGCCAATAGAAGCCGGGCCGCCGACACTTCGGGCAGGCCCGGCTTTGGCGTTCCTGCGATGCGCGGCGGCAAGCCCCGAAAACACGGGGACTGACGAATCTGTCCTAGGCGCGCACAACTCCCTCGATCCACCCTCTACCCCTTCTGCGCCGTGTGGACAGATCCGTCTGTCACCCGTGTTTTCGCGCCCAGTCAAGGACGACCGCCCACCGCTCCTTGAGGAGTGCGGGGCGTCTGTGTGAACCTTCGCCTTGTTCGTGAATGCCTGCGGGGCCGTGCAGGATAATGGGAAGAAGCGCTAACCATGCCCGACTCCCCCTATCGCCGGCCGTCGCCCGAGGAGCTACTCCGGCAAGTCGAGGCGGAGGAAAGCTACCGCAAGCGTGGCAAGCTGAAAGTTTTTCTGGGGTACGCATCCGGCGTCGGCAAGACTTTTCGCATGCTCGATGAAGGGCGCCGGCGCAAAATGCGCGGGGAGGATGTCGTCGTCGCTTCGCTGCAGCCCTCCGCGTCGGCCGAGGTCCGAGCGTTGTTGAGCGGCTTCGAAGAGATTCCCGCTGCGACGGGCCTGGGCGGTCCGGCGATTGACGTTCCGGCCGTGCTGCGACGCCGCCCGGGCGTGTGTCTGATCGACGGTCTGGCGTACGAAAACCCGCCCGGGAGCCAGCACGCCGAACGCTGGGAGGACGTTGAGGAACTGCTGGAAGCCGGCATCTCCGTCATTACGTCGATCAATTTGCAGTTCGTCCAGGAGCGCCAGCAGCAGGTCCAGCAGATTCTCGGAAGGAGCGTAAAGGAGTCCGTTCCGGAGACCTTCCTGCGCACTGCCGATGAAATCGAGATCGTGGACGCTCCGCCCGAATACTGTGTGACGCGGGCGGCGCAGGGCGTGGGTGGAGAGGCAGTCGATCCGGTCCAGCTCGAGCACCAACTCTCCGAGCTGCGAGAAATAGCTCTCGTTCTGGCCGCGGAAGTCGTCGACCAGCAACTGGAACTGTACCTGCGCCGCCAGGGCATTGCGCAGGTCTACGGCACGCACGAGCGCATCCTGGTGTGCGTTACGCCGAGGTCGAACGCGTCGCTGATGATTCGCCGCGGACGGCGGCAGGCGGATCGTTTTCACGGCGATCTGCACGTGGTCTACGTGCAGCAGGATGGCCTGAATCCGGCGGATCGGAAGATTCTCGAAGAGAACCTGGCGTGCGCCCGCGAAGCCAACGCGCTTGTCGAGATTCTGCAGGGGGAGGAGCCCATCGAGTCGATCCTGCAATTCGCCGCCCGGCAGGGTATCACGCAGATCTTCGTCGGCCACAGCCCGCCTTCGGGCTGGCTGAGCGGATGGAAAAAGAACCCGGTCGAACGGCTGATCATGGGAGCCGAGGGAATCGACGTGCGGATCTTCCCGCACAGCGGGACGCGGCATGGCTGAAGCGGCGGCCAAGCGGAGCGGCAAGCTCAAGGTGTTCCTGGGCTACGCGGCGGGCGTAGGGAAGACGTACAAGATGCTGGAAGAGGCCCAGCAGTTGAAGCAACAGGGTCACGACGTCGTGCTGGGATATTTTGAGCCGCACGGCCGGCAGGACACCATCGCCAAAATTGAGGGCCTGGAACTGATCCCCCGGAAACGGGTCGAATACCGCGGGCATTTTTTCGAAGAGATGAATACGGACGCGATCCTGGCGCGGCAGCCCGAGATCTGCGCAGTGGACGAGTTTCCTCACACCAACGTACCCGGCTCGCCCAGAGGGAAGCGCTGGGAAGATGTAATGATCCTGATCGAAGCCGGCATCGATGTGCTGACCACGATGAACGTGCAGCACCTGGAGAGCCTCAACGATCAGATGCGGGAGATCACCGGCATTCAGGTCCGGGAGACGATTCCCGATTGGGTCGTCAAACAGGCCGATGAAGTGGTGCTCATCGATCTTACGCCGCGCGCGTTGCTGAACCGCCTGCGGCGCGGCGTGGTCTACGGTCCTGAGAAAGCCGAGCGCGCCATGGAGAATTTTTTCAAGGAGCAGACGCTCGCCGCGTTGCGCGAACTGGCGCTTCGCCAGACGGCGCACGAAGTGGACCTGCGGCAGGGCGACGGCCTTCCCTCCGCGCTGCTCACTGGCGCGGCCTCGGCGCGCGAAACCCTGACTCCGGCGGCGAACGAACCGCGGGAGCGAATCCTAATCCACGTCACGGAAGCAGCCGCGACCGCCGGCATGATTCGCCGCGGCCGCCGGGTCGCCGACTACCTGAAAGCCGATTGCTTTGCCGTGTGCGTCCTGCCGACCGCCGGTATGGCGGTGTTGCCCAAGGCCACCAGCGAGGCGATCGAGCAGCACCTGGACTTCGCCCGGAAGCTGCATATCGAAACGCGAGTGCTCGAAGGAGCGGATGCCGCCGAGGCGCTGGTGGACTTTGCCCGAAGGAACGGCGTGACACAGATTTTCCTGGCCCGGCCACCGAAGAGATCCATTCCCTGGCTGCGGCGCAAACACCCGGCGATGAAAATCGTCGAACTCGCCAAGGACATGCAAGTCACGGTGGTCGCGGAGCGCAGATACGCTACGCCGCCGGCATAGCGGCTTGCCGCGGTGACGACGTTAGCGAGCCGGCGTTATCCAGCCGCGACTATCAGGAGCGGTCAACGCGTGCGAGATACGCGATTTCAACGCGCCGGCCCAAGGCGGGCGCGCCATGCTCCGCTTCTGCTGTGATAGACCAAGTGGTTCTGCATTGCCGGCAAGAGATGAGGTCCAGCCTCCGGCGAGTCCGTATCGCCGGTATCCTGATGGGGCTCATCGTGCTGCTCCCGCGAGCGAATGCGCAACCGGCCGCCACCGCGGGCATGAATGCGGCCTCGATCGAAGAGATGTTGAAGGCGCACAACGATCTCCGGCGGGCGCGCAAGATTCGTCCTTTGCACTGGTCGTTCAGCCTGGCCGAGTCGGCGCAGCAGTGGGCCGATCATCTCGCTTCCATCGGCGTCATGGAGCACAATTTACAACTCCGGGTCGGGCAAAACCTGTATGTCATCAGCGGAGCAACGGCGCGCCCGGCGATGGTCGTGCGCCGTTGGGCGGAGGAGGCTGCGGATTACCGAGAACCGCAGAATTATTGCCGCCCGGGCGCGGTTTGCGGGCATTTCACTCAAATCATCTGGGCCGCGACGGAGGAGGTCGGCTGTGGAGTAGCGGGCGGAATGCGGGGCCAGTTCTGGGTCTGTTTCTACCTTCCGCCGGGAAATTTCGTGGGCCAGAAGCCATACTGACAGGCAGTGAGCCGCAACGCAGAGGCGATGATATGTTGGAATGCAATTTGCGCCGTAGGGTACGTAGGCGATTCGCGCCCGCAGGCGCCCAAGTGACTGGCTTCCAGAGTGCCACTGCCGCCTCAGGACGATCGTATCTCCCCGCTGCCCGACTGTAATCCTTTACTCAGGAAACGATCTCATGCAGGGATAGTCGTCCTGAAGCAAGCACGTGAATTTCGCCAGCAGCTAGCTCAGGTCCGGCTTCGGCGCGCAGCGACTGATTCTCTGGATGCGCTGGTGGCGGCGCGCGACCGGCTGTCGCCGGCGCAGTGGGCGATTCCGCGGACGGCCTGCTCCAGCCGCTGTACGATAATGAGTCGTACAACTCACGGAGCTACTATGAATCCTGCTTTGATCAACCTGGAACCGGCGCCTCTGTGGAGGCACTTCGCGGCCCTGGCGGCCATCCCGCGGGCTTCTGAAAAAGAGGCCGCGGCGCGCAACTACGTGCTGGCTCTGGCCGCCCGCCTGGGACTGGAAACGACCCAGGACCGCGTGGGCAATGTCATCGTCCGCAAGCCTGCGCGGCCCGGACGCGAGGGCGCGGCCCCGGCCGTCCTCCAGGGCCACCTGGACATGGTCTGCGAGAAGAACGAAGGGACCGTCCACGACTTCGACACCGACCCGATCCGGCTGGTCCGCGATGGCGACTGGCTGAAAGCCGATGGCACGACGCTGGGCGCCGACAACGGCGTCGGAGTGGCCGCCGCGCTGGCCGTGATGGAGAGCGAGGAGATCGCCCACGGCCCGCTTGAGTTCCTGTTCACCATCGATGAGGAGAGCGGCCTCACCGGCGCGTCCGAGTTTCCCGAGCGGCTGCTGCAGTCCAAGTATTTCCTGAACCTCGACGGCGAGGAGGAAGGCACGCTGTGCATCGGCTGCGCGGGCGGCATCAACACGGTCGCACGCCGCAAGGTGACGCGGCAGAGCGCGGTCGAGGGAGCCGGCTGGCGTCTGCGGGTCTCCGGCTTGCAGGGCGGCCACTCCGGCATTGACATCAACAAAGGACGAGGCAACGCCGTTCGCATCCTCGGCCGCGTGCTTCAGGTCCTGGCAAGCCGCCTGCCCCTGGCCATCGCTGAAGTGGCGGGCGGCAGCAAGCGCAACGCTATCCCGCGCGAGGCGTCCGCCATCGTCGTGCTCGACCTCGCTCACGAGCAGGAGTTGAGAACACTGGTGACGGGGATCGAAGCCGATCTCAAATCGGAACTCGGCGCCTTCGATCCCGGTCTGCGGATTACGGTCGATGGCGCCCCGCGCCCCCAACAGGTCATGAACCAATCGGAGGCCGCTCTGATTGCCGGCCTGCTCGCCAGTCTGCCCCATGGCGTGATCGAGATGAGCCCCGACGTGGCCGGCCTGGTGCAGACTTCGACGAATCTGGCGACGGTGTCCACACCAGGGGATGAAGTAGTGATCGAGACCAGCCAGCGCAGTCCGATCGCGAGCGCCAAGCTGGCCGCCGCGCGCAGCGTCGCGACGCTGCTGCGCATGGCAGCGTTCGAAGTGGCGCACAGTGGCGACTATCCGGGCTGGAAACCCGAACCAGCGAGCGACATCGTTCGCCAATGTCAGGCCGTCCATCAGGAGGTCCTGGGCCAGGTGCCCACGCTCGTCGCCATGCACGCCGGGCTGGAGTGCGGCGTGATCGGCGAGAAGCATCCGGGCATGCAGATGATCTCGTTCGGGCCGCACATCGTGGACGTGCATAGCCCCAGCGAGCGCCTGAAAATCTCCTCGGTCGCGCCCTTCTGGGCGTTCCTGACCGGCCTTTTGGAACGCCTCTGACCGGGCTTTGTCGACGCGTTCTGCCAGACTGATCGTAAATCTCTTGTTCTGTAAGACTGGCGGAGAGGGAGAGATTCGAACTCTCGGTAGACTTTAAAGGCCTACGACGGTTTAGCAATGCCTACCGGGCCGGTGCTGCTGGTGCTGGTTTGATGTCGGCACATGCCGGTTAGTGCTACAAAAAACGCGGCTTAGGGCGTCCATTCGGTCCGCTTCAGATCGGTCCGTGTTCGGCTCGGTCTGGTGCGTTTGGGTGCCAATCTGGTGCCAATATCGGTGCCGAGCGCCTTCCGGCCGCCAACGTGCGGAGGACGAGTTGCCAGGCGTAATACTCGACCCACCGCCACCCGCCGGGATTGAACCGGCGACCTGCTGATTACGAAATGGCTGGCGGATCGTCCATGCCGTCCATGGCGTTTGTTCTTCAAACAATTACGAGTGCCGTCGTGCCACTGCGTCCACGAATACGGGGCGATAGTCCACCGGCATTGCCACTGCTTTTGCCACTGTTTTGCGGCCCTTTGCGCCTCGCGCACCACGGCGCGACAGAGTGAATGACTGTGTGGGCGAACTGGCGCGCATTCACCATCTGCGCATACCGCCCGTGGACCCGCCGCAGGAGCACCGAGAGCGAGTCGTTGTGCTCCGCAACTGCAACGATATGAATATGATTCCCCATCAGGCACCAGGCCAGCACCCGCACCCCGGCGTCCGCCAGATTGTGAGCCATCAGGCGCAGATACGTCGATCTGTCGGCATCCTTGAAAAAAACCCGCTGACGGTTGGTCCCCCGTTGGGTGATGTGGTACGCCTGACCAGGCATGACACAGCGTTGGTTTCTCGGCATCCTGAT
>Ga0182030_10018192_pt1 | contig 13497 bp, 7 predicted proteins | sample 812S3MmetaG_FD_121299 | JGI IMG/M metagenome (GOLD analysis project Ga0182030, IMG submission 121299) | Permafrost microbial communities from Stordalen Mire, Sweden - 812S3M metaG (Illumina Assembly) | ecosystem: Environmental > Terrestrial > Soil > Wetlands > Permafrost | place: Sweden... | reverse complement strand
GGCCAAAGGCAAATCCGGCATCCTCATTGTGGCCTTTAGCGGCGGCGCATCGGAACAAGACGTTCAAGTCTCTCACGCCGGCCTTGAGGTGCTGGCCGCCAAGCTTTAGGAGCGTGATTTGGGAATGGCCCGGGCGGTCTTGCGGTTGGGCGGGGATGGTTTCGCCCGCCGCCTGAATCGGGCGTCGAGGGCCAAGGCGGACTTGGGCAAACTTGTCAAACGGGGAGGCGAGGGGTACGCTCAGTCTGCATGTTCAACGCCAATGAATTATTTGACCTGACCCGGACGGAGCACACGGAGCTTTTCTCCGGCTGCCGGTATGCCTGGGAGGCCTTGCCGAAGATTGCGGTATACCTGGCAGGGCGATTGCGGCCGGGACTGCATAATCGCTGCGAAGGGAGGGCGTTCATCGGGGAGAAAGTGTTTATTGGCGAAGGAACGGTGGTGGAGGACGGGGTGATGATCAAGGGGCCGGCGATGATCGGGAAGAATTGCCAGATTCGGCACAATGCGTATTTGCGGGAGCACGTGATCATTGGGGATAATTGCGTTGTGGGAAATTCCACGGAGGTGAAGAATTCGCTTTTCTTCAACAACGCGCAAGCGCCGCATTTCAATTACATTGGTGACTCCATCCTGGGTTATAAGGCGCATTTGGGGGCGGGAGTCATCTTGTCGAATTTCAAATTGGTGCCGGAAAACATCTCGGTGGAGATTGACGGGGTGCCGTTTGACACGGGGCTGAAGAAGTTTGGCGCGTTGGTGGGCGACGGCGCGGAGATTGGATGCAACGCCGTTTTGAGTCCGGGGAGCATTATTGGGCGCGCGTCGGTGGTCTATCCGGGATTGATGTGGCGCGGGGTGCTGCCGGACAACATGATTGTCAAGAACCGCACGGTGCAGGAAGTGGTTCCCAAGCGCGCGCGTGGCCTATAGAACCGCCGAATTATGAGCAGCGCTCCAGAAAGCCCGACGCGGCTGAATGAATCGGATTTGGCTGCCCGGGTGGAGGAGATTTTTTCGCCGACGGGCATCCTTTCCAAATCCAAAAATTTTGAATACCGCCCGCAACAGCAGAAGATGGCGGTGGCAGTGGCGAACGCGTTGCAGCGCAAAGAGCATCTGGTGGTGGAGGCGGGGACGGGCGTGGGGAAGAGCCTGGCCTATTTGATCCCGTCCATTTTCTTCGCGGTGGCTGCGGGGAAGAAAGCCGTCATTTCCACCAACACCATCAATTTGCAGGAGCAATTGGTGGAGAAGGATTTGCCGATGCTGCGCGGGGTTTTGCCGGTGAAATTCGAGTACGCGATGTTGAAGGGGCGGCACAATTATCTTTGCACGCGGCGGTTGAGCCGGACGCTGGCGCAGGCGGGGAAGCTATTCGGGTCCTCGGAGGAGCAGGAATTGCAGCGGATTCAGGAATGGTCGTTGAAAACGGAGGACGGGAGTCTGTCGGATTTCGAGATCGAGCCGGACGCCAAGGTGTGGCAGCAGGTTTGTTCGGAACGGGGATTGTGCTCGCCGAAGACTTGCGGGTATCAATCAGACTTTGTCAAGAGCGGCGGGGCGGTGTGCTTTTTTCAGAAGGTGCGCAGCCGGTTGCTGGCGGCGGATGTGCTGGTGCTGAATCACACTTTGTTTTTCATGCAGCTCGGGGAAGAGCAGGGGGACGCGACCGGCGGGTTGCTGTTCAAGAATGATTTTGCGGTGTTTGACGAGGCGCACACGGTGGAGCGGGTGGCGTCGCGTCATGTGGGCTTGAGCATTTCCAGCGCGCAAATGCGTTACAGCCTGCAGCGGCTGTTCAATCCGGCGACGGGCAAGGGATTGTTGACGTTGTTGCGTCGGGGCAAGAGCGCGGGGTTGGTGGAGGAGGCGCTCCGGCAGGCGGACAAGTTTTTCAGCGCGGTGGAAGCCGAATGCGACCAAATGATGGAGCAGCGCGGGCGCGAGGGCGGGCCGGCGCGGAGTTGGAGCGAGTTGCGCATCCGGCGACCGGGCCTATGCCCGGATAATTTGACGCTCCCATTGCAAAATTTGCGCACCGCCATTGGCGAGGAAGTCAAATTGTCGGCGGACAAGGAGACGGCGCAGGAGTTGGCGGAATGCAACCGGCGGTTGGGCGAGTTGCGGGACGGGGTTGTGCTCTTCTTGACGCAGGAGGCGGAGAAGCATGTGTATTGGGTGGAGCGGGCCGGCAAAGTGCAGCGCAACCTGACGCTCAACGCGGCGCCGGTCAATGTGGCGGAATTTCTGCGGCAGCATTTGTTCGGGGCGGACACGTCGGTGGTCATGACCAGCGCGACGCTGGCGACGTGCCAGAACAACGCCCCGGAAGCGCCGCCGGAAACCGCTCCGAAGTCGCGGGCCAATTTGCAGTCCGCCATTCGGAATCCGCGCGCCGGGTTGGGCTATTTTTCCAGCCAGGTTGGGGCGGAGAAGGCGGTGATGTTGCAGGCGGGTTCGCCGTTTGACTATGAGCGGCAGATGAGAATTTATGTGGCCGGGAAGATGCCGGACCCGCGCGATCCGGGGTACCAGGCGAGCTTGATTCATTGGATCGAGCATTTCATCCGCATCACGCACGGGAAGGCGTTTGTGCTTTTCACCAATTTCAAACTGATGCTCGAGGTGGGCGGGCGGATGGAGCCTTTCTTCAACGAACTGGGGCTGGAATGTTTGGTGCAGGGGACGGGAACGCCGCGGTCGCTGATGCTGGAGAAGTTCAAGACGGATATTGACTCGGTCTTGTTCGGGGCGGACAGCTTCTGGCAGGGGGTGGATGTGCCGGGGCAGGCGTTGTCAAATGTGATTATCACCCGCCTGCCATTCGCGGTGCCGGATCATCCGCTGATCGAGGCGCGGATGGAGGACATTGAGGCGCGGGGCGGCAATTCGTTCATGGATTTTTCTCTGCCGGAGGCGATCTTGAAATTCCGCCAAGGCGTGGGACGCTTGATCCGGGCCAAGACGGACTCGGGGTTGGTGGCGGTGCTGGACAACCGGGTGCTGACCAAGCGCTACGGACAGGCGTTTCTAGATGCGATTCCGAAGTGTCCCGTGGAAATTGTTTAAATTGGAGGAGCCGACGTAAGGAGGCTCTATTTGTTTTATCAGAGCCTCAAGGGGGGCTAACTATGGCGGAAGGTGATGCGGGCTTTGCCGAGGTCATAGGGGGACATCTCGACGTTGACCTTGTCGCCGACGCTGATGCGGATGAAATTCTTGCGCATCTTTCCGGAAATGTGGGCGAGCACTTCGTGGCCGTTGGGCAAGGCCACGCGGAACATCGTCCCGGGCAAGACCTGGGCGACGGTCCCATTTAATTCGATTGGCTCTTCTTTAGCCACGATTCGATTTGGTTTGTTTCTTGGTTTTTACAGGCCCCGCTTTTGCGCGGCTTGCAAGGGCAAAATGTGGCTTGGCGCGGCATGAAAATCAAGCGGAAAAATACGAGAATGGATCTTCGGCGCAGATCAGGTTTTGGCAGGGTCGCCTCGCCAAGGCGACCGCGGACCGCTCGGTGTACCGTCCCTCTGACTTCCTCTGGCGAAATCAAGTCACAGCTCGACAGAGTCCCGCCCTACCATTGTCAAAAAGAATAAAGGCGGCGGGAGAGGCTGTGGCGGAGGAGAAAGGAGACGAGCAGGGCCAGGGCCAGGTTGCACGGAACGAGCAAGAGGATAAAGCTGGTGTCATCCCCGCTCATGCTTGCGTTCAGGGCCGCGGCAAAGCAGGGCGCGATCAGCAGCGCCACCCAGGCCAGGACGGACGCGGCGATCAGGTTCTTGAGGCGCAAGGCGAAATAAGTCGCGCAGAACGGCAGCGCAAAGAAACCATTGGCCGTGACCGCGCGCATCGCGAGGTCAACATCCTCGAAACGGAGAAGAGGGAGGCCCCCGGGGCGAAAATGAATTCTCAGGTCGCCGGAGATCCAGAGACAACCGGCATCCCAGCCGGCCAGCATGAGGGCGGCGGGCAGGAATTGCTTCCACAAACCCCACACGCGGCCAACAATGATTTGATTGACTGGAATCGGGGTGATCAAGATCAATTCCAATGCGCCGCTGCGCTTCTCCTCCAGAAAACTGTTGATGCCGGAATAGGTCATGGCCGCAGCCAGCGCATAAAACATGAAAGAACGGGTCAAATCCCGCGCATCGGAGTCCATATAGGACGAAGTGGGAAGCAGAACCGCCGTTCCCAGGAAGGCCAGACAAAGGCCCCATTTGACCAACCGCGCTTTCCACGAATACTGCTGGAGCCAGGCGACAGGATTCCGATCCAATTGGCGCCGCATCTTCCGGGAGAAGCGGTGTTGAAACAACGGGGTGCAATACCTCCTGACCAAGTTGGTTTGTGTGGTGGAGGGGATCTTGTCGTGCCAGGAACGCTCGATCCTCTTCGCGGCGAAGCGAAGGCAGGCAAAGACCAGGAGCAGCACGGCGAGAAGGCTTGCGCCCAGGGTCGAAACCCAGAACTGAGTTGGATAGCGGGGGCGGCCCACGAGGTTGCCAAGAGTCTGTTGATCCAGGAAAAGGACGCCATCGTTTAATAGCCAACGAAGGCCCGACGAATAAACTCTGGGAACAACCGTCAACTGCCCCTGCAAGAGGCAAAGCACGGCCCGGCCAAAGAGAAAAACAAAGCCAGCGGCCAGGACTATTCCGTAGAGGAATGCCACGCCCCGTGTCTTGGCCAGGCTCGAAGCCAACACCCCGCCGCAAAGGCATAACAGGGCGACGCATAATTCCGTGGCCAGGGCGCGGAGGACTTCGCCGATACCCACGCCGCCGGCCAGGATTGGAATGCTCAGCACGGGCAAGACCGCCAGCCAAAGCGTGAATGCGCGCAAGATCTGCACCAGTTCCTTGCCCACCACAATTTGCATGGCGGTGAGCGGAGTCAAGAATAACAAGCCCAATGTTCCCTCCCGCTTCTCTCGCGCGATGACATCCGCCGCCAGCGCCGGCACGATCAGGAGAAGCATTCCCAGCAGCAAGAAGTGGAGGAAGATGAATAGCACGGGGCCAATTTCAGACGCGCGCATGTTACTGCCGGCAAGGTTGGCCCAGATCACGAGCGTGCCGGAGAGCGCGCTCAGGACGCGCAGCCAGTAGTTGAAGGGGCGCCGGGCCGTGACGCGGAGTTCGCGCTGGAGGACAGGCCAGAGGCCGGAGGGAAAGTTGGATTGACGTCGAAAGGTCATGCCGGCTCCGGCTTTTATGTGCGAGATCCCGGACGAAAGTTGCGGCGGTCATAGACCGCCGCTACAAGGGGCGGGACGGTGCTGTGCCGAATAAACCCTCCTATTGGGTTTCGCCGCGGGTGACGCGGAGGAAGACTTCTTCGAGGCCGAGTTCGTCTTCCCACAGGCCGGTGAACGGGATGCCCCCCTGAACTAGGGTGGTGGCCAGGATGGCGGGGTCAACGTCGGGGTTGGCGAAGGTGACTTTGACCTGGCCATCCACGGCGACGGCGTCGGCGACGGTGGGAAGGGTTTTGAGGAGGGCGATGGCGTCGGCGGGGTTGCCGCGGGGCAGGACCCAGTAAATGAGGCCGGTGGACATTTGCTCGCGGACGCCCTGGACGGGGCCGCTGTAAATGAGTCTGCCCTTTTCGATGATGGCGACGCGGTTGCAGAGCGTCTGGAGTTCACTCAGGATGTGGGACGAAATGATGATGGTTTTGCCGAGGCGCTGGAGTTCCTGGAGAATGGCCATCATCTCGATGCGGGCGCGCGGGTCAAGGCCACTGGCGGGTTCGTCAAGTAAAAGGAGCTTGGGGTCGTGGATGAGGACGCGGGCCAGGCCGAGGCGCTGCTGCATTCCCCGGCTCAGGGCGCCGATAATGGCTCCTTTCTTTTCCGAGAGGCCGACGAGTTCGAGGACGTCGCCGACGGTTTTTTCGCGCTGGGCGGTCGGGATTTTGTAGCAGGCGCCGAAGAAATCCAAGTATTCGGTCACTTCCATGTCTTTGTAAACACCGAAGAAGTCGGGCATGTAGCCAATGACATGGCGGACGGCGTCGGCTTCCTTGACCACGTCGAAGCCAAGGACTTTGGCGGTGCCGGAGGAGGGGGCAAGAAAGGTGGCGAGGATGCGGAGGGTGGTGGTCTTGCCCGCGCCGTTGGAACCGATGAAGCCGAAGAGGTCCCCCTGGTTGATGGTGAGATCGAGGGAGTTGAGGGCGGTGAGCGCCCCGTAAGAGCGGGTCAGGCCAATGGTGGCGACGGCGGGGATGGGCGGGGCGTCCATAGGGTTATCGTATTATTGACACAAAATCAGTGTTCCAGGGTTTTGACAGGGACGACGAGGCGCAGGAGGGTGTTGCGGTGGGTGCGCTGGATCGGGCTTGAATTCAGGGGCGCGGCGAAGGAATGGTCGGCATCCCAGGCGAGAAAGATGGCATGGAAGGGATCGGAATAGCGGTTGAGGTCGAGGCTGGGATTTGGGCCGAAATTGTTGTAGCCCTGATTTGGATCGCCGACGGTGGTGTCGAGGAAGGCGATGGACATGGCGGCTTCCTCGATATTCTGAATGTCGGCGGTGTTGTTGCCGAAGCTGTTGCGGCGGGCGTTGACGGCGTTGCGGAAAGAATCAACCTTTTGGCCGGCGAAGGAAATCAAGAGTGTGCCGTTGGTGATGTAGAGGGTGGAGGTTTTGGTTTGACGGGGATCAAGGTCGCCGAGGTCGAAAAGCCGGCCGCTGACAGCGACATGCGCGTGGGTGAGTTTGCGGTTGCTCTGGTTGGTGACTTTGACGGTCCAGCCGGAGTCTTGTTTGACGGCCGAGAGAGTGACGGGCACCTCCGGGGAGGCCTGCAGCCAGTCGCTGACGAAAAGCTGGCTGGTCCAAACGGGCACAAAGGCACGGGCTTGAAAGGTGTTGCCCAGCTGCACGACGGAAACCTGGCCATTGTCCGAGCGACCGCCGTAGATGCCGGCGGACTCGCCGCGGAGGGTGGCGTAGGGCTGGCTGCTGGCGAGGTCGAAGTGGGCGTTGACGGGGGAGTAGATGGAGACGTAGGTTTCGCCGCGCAAAATGGCGCGGTCCTCGTTCGGGAAAACGTCCACGACGTTGAGTTCGTTCCACTCCAACTCACCGGCGCGGAGGTGGAAGCCGATGAGGTAGATGAGGCCGGAAAAGCCCACGACATAAAGCGGGAAAGTAATCCAGGTGAGCATCTGCCGGTTGAGTTTCTTGAGCCAGTATTGATCCAGGGGGCCGATGACAATGAGGTAGGCGGCGAGGAGGACGAGGAGCCAGCCCAGGGGGAGTTTGCGGACTTGCTTGCTGTCAATCATCGCGCCGAAAATGCCGTCGGTGCCCATTTGCGCTATGTTGGGCTGGTTGTCCCCGCTTTCCAGGCGGGTGCGCGGAATGCCGGCGAGCTTGGCCCAGAAGAGGCCGCGATCTTTCCAAGAGAGAAACGGCTCCCGCTCGGGGCTGAAGGTCAGGACGGTGATGCGTCCGCGACCCCGGTCGGCGGTGACCGCCAGCGGAGCGGCCTCGTCGCCAATCAGGATGGCGCCATCCGATAGAGGCCCGGCGAGAATGGGCAGGGGCGCGGCGTCAAAAGTGGTGTCATCAGTTATGATGGAGGAGACGGGAGGACTCTGGGGCGTGTTGAGAACGCGGGGTGGGGGGCCAATTTGCACCTGGCCCGGCGCCATGCCGGGTGGTGTTGCGGTGGCGACGACCGCAGCGCGCCCGCCGCGCACCCCGGCTGCGGGGCCGCCCCGGCGTCCGACGGAATTCAAGCGGAGCACGATTTCATTGGAGCTACGGTTCGTCGGAGTAACGAGCAGGCCGACGACGCCGTTGGTGCTGCTGACCTGTAGGTTGAAGGAGTCAGCGGGGGCGTTGGTAATGGTGAACTCCCCATTGGTGTCGGTCATGAGGGTGCCCCACATGGGAGGGAAATTGAAGGTTTGCCAACGGGTGATGCGGGCGGCGGCGCGGTAGGCGGGTTGGCCGTTGGTGTCCAGCACACGGAAATTCAGGGTTTGCGGCGGCGCCAAACGCAGTTCAACCCGGGGCGCGCCCTGGGCGGTGGACGTGGACTTTATCACCGGGGCGAAATCCGGCGCGCCAGCGGCGACCAGCGCGGTGGCGAAGGCGTTCCCCGCAAGGGTGAACTTGCCGTCGGCGTCCGTTTTGGCCTCCGCTGGGCGCTGCGCCCCGCGAATAACATTCTGGTCGCCCAGGTAAACGGTCGCGCCTTGGACAGGTTTGCCGTCCGGGGACAAAACGACGCCTTGAATCTCGACCGGGTAACCCCCGGGCACACTTCCGCCGCCGCGCGGGCCAGGCAAGTTAACTGGTCGGTTGGGCGTTTGGAAGCGCGAGTTGGCCCAAGGCGCCTGGAGCCAGGCCTGGAGGTTGGTGTGGTCCGCGACATTTTGCGCCGTGGTAACCTCGCAGGGGATCAGGTCGCGGAGCCAGGGGTTTCCGGAAATGTCGGAACTTTGTTCCACGCCGAGGACGAGATGGCCGCCGTGCTCCAGCCAGGCTTTGAGGGCGGTGGCCTGGGGGAGGGTGAGTTCGAGGGCCTTTTCGGAGTTCAGATAAAGGACGTCAATGCTTTCCAGGGCGAGCGGGTTGTCGGGCAGTTGGGTGGGGGTGAGACGGGCGGCGCGGTAGGTGCTGGAGGTGAGGGCGCCTTGAAAGCGGCCGGGGAGATCGGGGAAAACAGGCAGGCCGTTGTAATTCCGGCTGATGCCGACGACCAGGGGCAAATCGGCCGGAATGGTCCGGGCGGTGGTGGAGGTTTGCTCGGTATGGACGTGATCATGCTCGTCGAGAAGGCGGGCGCTCCAGGTGGGGGCGCCGCTGAAGACGGGGATGACGACGCGTTTGAGTGTGCCGCTGGGCAAGTCCAACTTGACACGGCGCGACTGGCCCTGGCCGAGTTGGGCGGGGCTGATTTCGATGACCGCGTTGAACGAAGGCCCGTCATTTTGGACCTCGCATGTGACGGGGAACCAGCCTTTATCCGGCAGCAGGTTGTCGAACCCGACGAAGACATCAAAGCGGGAGGCCGCCCAACTTGAGGCGGTGGCGAGCAGGAGTAGGGCAAAAACGACGGGCAGGAGAATTCCCCGAAAGTCAATCAGGCGGCGTAATGTGACCTGCTTTGTCTCCATAAAGGTAGCGGGCTGAGTCTCAGCGCGATTGTCTGTCAAAGCAAGGGGAATCGTGAGGACAGGCGCGGATCGCGCGGATCCCCTCCTGTTTTTTCAGACAGCCTCTTGGTCGGAAGCATGCCGTAGGAATCCAACGCAAAGGTGCAAAGACGCAAAGAAAGTGAAGAAATTAGTTTGCCGAACGAGACTAACCATTCCGCGACTCAGATTCTCAGCGGAAGAATTCCCTTTGCGTCTTTGCGCCCTTGCGCCCTTGCGCCTTTGCGTTGAAGTGCTTGGACGCTCCTGAATGGAGATCCAGCTTGGACTTCGTTACAGGCGGCTGATTTGCTTGACCCGCCCACGGGCCAAAAGCAATACTTTGGAATGGTGCCTATCGGCAAAACTAATAAATCTGACTCCGAGCCGGCAGCACCCTGGTTTCCAAGGTCATTGACCCGCTGGCTGGTTCTTTTCTGCCTCACCCTGTGGCTCAGCGCCGAGCCAACGTCGGCCCAAACGGGAACCGCCGCCGCCTTCAATTGGACGACACTGGCGGGGAACACGCTCTCCGGCAGTTCCGACGGCCCCGGTCCTTCCGCCCGGTTCGGCCAACTCGGCGGCATCGCCATGGACGCCAGCAGCAACGCCTACGTGGTGGACGAGGGCAATTTCACCGTCCGCCGTATTTCCGCCGCCGGCATTGTCACCACCCTGGCCGGCCAGGTCGGCGACCGCTACTTCCAGGACGGCGTCAACTATTCGGCCCGCTTTTACTCCCCGACCAACATCGCGGTGGATCTGGCCGGCAACTTATATGTTTCGGACAACTATTCCATCCGCCAGATTTCGCCGGCCGGCACCAACTGGGTGGTCAACACGATTGCCGGTCAGGAGGGCACCACCGGTTACCGCGACCAGACCAACTTGAGCGCGCGTTTTTCCGGCCCGGGCCAATTCGCCGTCGCCAGTGACGGCACAATTTACGTCGCCGACGGGGCCATTCGCAAAGTGAGCCTGGTGGGCAGCAACTGGATCACCGGCACCGTGGCCAACCCGCAGGGCTACACCATCATCCAGAATTTTACCGGACCCAATCTCACTAATTTCGTCGCCGTCTATTCGGGCAATGCCAACGGCCTCGCCCTGGCCGGCCCCGCAACCATGTACGTCTGCGACCAGACGGGCAAAACCATCTCGCAATTCACCCTCAGAGGAACCAACTGGACCGGCGTCACCATCGCCGGACTGGCTGGCGCTTCGGGAACGACCGACGGCTTGGGAACCAACGCCCGTTTCTTGGGCCCAACGGCGCTGACCGCCGATAATTTTGGCAATGTCTTTGTCGCCGACGGCGGCCAGACCGTCCGCGAGTTGTCCCCGGTAGGCACCAATTGGATGGTGACCACAGTGGCCGGATCGGGCATCGCCACGGGAAGTTCCAACGGCGTTGGCACCAACGCGCTCTTCGCCAACCTCCGGGGCGTCGCGGCCAACAACGCCGGCAACTTGCTGGTGACCGATGCCGGCGGCAACAACGAGATTCGCGAAGTCACCTCCGCCGGCGTGGTTTCCACCGTCGCCGGGTACTACGTCGTGCCCGCCGGCGGCAGTGCGGATGGCGTCGGCGCTTCGGCCCAATTCAACGAACCGGCGGGAGTCGCCGTGGATTCGACGGGCAACGTCTATGTTTCTGATTACGCCAACAACGAGGTGCGAATGATCACACCCGCCGGGGTCGTCAGCACACTGGCGGGACTGGCCACCGTGGCCGGCACGAACGACGGCGCGGGCAATCTGGCCCGCTTCAATCAACCCGACGGCATCGGCGTGGGGCTGTCTGGCAAAGTCTTTGTGGTGGACACTGGCAGCGACACCATCCGCATGATCACCCCGGCGGCGCTGGTCACCACCATCGCCGGCACCCCCAACAAGACCGGCAGCATGGACGGCGCGGGGACGAATGCGCTTTTCAGCTCCCCCACCGACTTGGCGGTTTCCAAGACACTGGGGGTTTTTGTGGCCGACCCCGGGAACAGTTCGATCCGTTTGCTGACCGGCGGTGGCTCCAATTGGACTGTGACCACCGCTGCCGTGGTCGCTGGCAGCCCTTACGCCATTACCCTGGCACCGGACAATTCTCTCTACGTCGGCGGCAATAACCTGATTCAACATTTGGTCCAGGTTGGCGGGGTTTGGGTAATCACCAACGCCATTAACAACGTCGAGACGGCTTACCGCCATATCGCCGTGGACGGTTCCGGGAACATCTACGTGCCGGCCATCAGCTCCCACGAAGTGTTCCAGTTTGCGCCCGTGGGCACCAATTGGGTCCTCACCATCATCGGCGGCTCGGACGCTGCGCCTTATAACCTCGGCGGCAATAATGACGGCGCGGGCACCGCCGCCGGCTTCCAGATTCCTTATGGCGTGGCCCTTGATCCCACCGGCAACCTGTACGTGTCCGACTTCATCAATAACAACGTGCGCGTGGGCGTTTTCGCGCTCTACTCCCCCAGCCAGCCCCTCGCGTTCACCCCGCCCGTGATGACCGGCGCTCTGCAAGTCACCCTGCAACCCCCGCAAGCCGGCGGGCTGTGGCGCTTCCCGTGGGAAACAGACTGGCGGGCGAATGGTTCCACCGCCGCCAACCTGCCGGCTGGCAATTACTCCATCGAATTTCTCGACGTGCCCGGCTGGCTGACTCTTCCCATTCAGCAGGTTCAAGTCACCACCGGCGCGACTGCCTCCATCACCAACACTTACCTGGCGACCATTGCCAGTGTTGATACCAACAGTTCGCCGGGGTCCCTCAGCGTCTATCTCGGCCCCACCCCGCCCGTCGGCGCCGGCTGGCGCTTTCTGGGCACCACCGCCCCGTTCCTGGCCAGCGGTTACTCCACCAACCTTCTTCCGGGAACTTACATTATCGAATTCGCCGTCGTCAGCGGCCGCGTCACCCCGCCGAGCCAGGCCGTCTCCGTCCTGCCCGGATTGCCTTCGTCCCTCAGCGTGGATTACCTGCTGGCCACCGCTCCGCCTGCGGGCGTCACCGTGCCTTCAGCCGTCCCCGCCAACCAGATCACCAACCAATCCGCCTATCCTTTCGGCTTCAACGGCCAGTTGCAAACCGACCTTGGTTATGGCAGCGGCGTGGCCGCCTCGACCAATGTAGTACTGACAGCCGCGCACCTCGTTTTCAACGATCAAACCCTCGCTTATGTCGGCAGTGCCTATTGGTTCTTCCAGCAGGCCCCTTCCGGCGCCGATCCCCTCCCGCAAACCGCGCGCGGTTGGTATGTGTTGAGCGGGTACGCCGCCCAGCGCTCCAACGACCTGCAAAGCGGCTACTCCCCCGATGAATCCACCCCCCCCTCCCGCAATCTGGACGTGGCCGCCCTCTACTTTTCCCAGGCCGTGGCCGGCGGCGCCAGCGGCGGCTACCTCCCTTCCGAAACCGTGCCCAACCCGTGGCTCTCGGGCACCAGCCTCAAGATGCTCGTCGGCTACCCGGTGGATGGTTCGCAATACGGCGTCTCTGGCATCGTGCCGGGGCAAATGTACCAGACCACGCCCCAGCCCTACGCCTTGAGCCTCGACCTCGACCCGGTGTCCGGCCAGCAGGAAGTCTATACCGCCTCCTGGTTTCTCAGCTATCCGGGGAACAGCGGCGGACCGCTCTACGTCCAGTTCAATGGCACCTATTATCCGGCGGCCGTTTACCTCGGCACACTCTTCAGCGGCACCCAGCCCTACGCCTCCGTCGTCCGCGCCATTGACAGCAACGTGGTCACCTTGATTACCCAGGCTTCGACCCTTGGCGACAGCGGCACCAACAACTCCGGCGGCGGCGTCATCACCATCATCCCCAGCTTGGCCGTCAGCGGCAAAAACCCCGGTTATTTGGTCCTGCAATTGGGTCCGCCCGGCGCCGTGCAAGCCGGCGCCGCCTGGGAACTCGCAGGCCAGCCCGCCAGTGATTATTCCACTCAAAACCCCTCCGTCCAGGAAATCGCCACCACCAATGCCCTGCAACTACAGTTCAAGACCATCCCCGGCTGGATCGTGCCGTCCAACCGCGCCGTCACGGTGCTGCCCGGCCCACCGACCACTAATTTCGCCAACTACACCGTGACCAATCCTTTGTTGTCCTTCATTCCCACTTTTGGTTTGGGCCTCAGCGGCACCGCCAACTCCACCTACCAAATCCAAACCAAGTCCTCCCTCAGCCCCGGCCCCTGGACCCCGTTCAGCACCACCACCATTACCAACGCCGCCTTCACCCCCATCACCAACAGCCCGCCTCCCGGTTTCTACCGTGGCCTCTGGCTGAACTATTAGGACAGGGCCCTGTTTTTTGCCGATCCCGC
>Ga0182030_10018191_pt1 | contig 13497 bp, 12 predicted proteins | sample 812S3MmetaG_FD_121299 | JGI IMG/M metagenome (GOLD analysis project Ga0182030, IMG submission 121299) | Permafrost microbial communities from Stordalen Mire, Sweden - 812S3M metaG (Illumina Assembly) | ecosystem: Environmental > Terrestrial > Soil > Wetlands > Permafrost | place: Sweden... | reverse complement strand
CTCAGGATGCCGTCATTTCGAACCCCGCCTTGTTCCCTCAGCAGTAAAGCCTGATGGCGGCGGGGTGAGAAATCCCCAGCCGTCAATCAGGCTCAAAAACTCAATCTTCTTGCAGCATAAGTTTTTTTATTTTTTCAAATGATGCGCATCGCCCAACCATTAAAGCAGATGGTTATGATGTGGTAAAAAGAATAGTGATCAAAATGCAAACAGCAAAGACCGAATGAATTTTATAAAAAAATTGGGACAGGCCAGGTTCTCTGGAATTGACAACAGCAGCCACTCAGGATGCCGTCATTTCGAACCCCGCCTTGTTCCCTCAGCAGTAAAGCCTGATGGCGGCGGGGTGAGAAATCCCCAGCCGTCAATTAGGATCAAAAATTCAATCTTCTTGCAACAGTTCGAAACGATACAAATTGAATCATCTGTTTCTGTCTGATTATAACTATACCAACAACCTGAAAAATAAAATCATGTCAACATTAAAACATTCTTCAAGACGGTCTTTTTTAGGAAAAATGACAGCCGGGCTGGTAGGAGTCGGGTTTTCTGGCAACCTGGTTTCTAAAGTACTGGCACAGAAAAAAAACAGACTTGTTTTGCCAGGTAACATCCATTCAGCCGCAGACTTCGTTAGCAACAAGAAATTCGTGCCTGTAATGATCACCCCTTATAAACAAAATGGACAGATTGATTTTGACGGAGTATCAAGGCTGATAGATTTTTATACCGCTGCAGGAGCAAAAGGTTTTTTCGCCAATTGCGCCAGCAGTGAAATGTACAGCCTGAGCGAAGAAGAAAGACTCGCACTGACAAGGCATGTGGTGAAACGCCTGAATGGCGCAGCATCTGTTGTATCCACAGGTTCTTTCGGTGAAACCCCCGAAGCAAAAGCTGAGTTTACAAAGAAAATTTATCACACCGGCGTCAATGGCGTGATAACGATAACCAGCCATTTTGCAAAAGAGAATGAAAACGATGATATGCTGATTAAGAACTACGAAAAATTCTTCGCCCTGACAGACAACATTCCCATCGGCACTTACGAATGCCCGTCACCTTATAAGCGCATCCTTACTCCTTATTCTTTCAAATATTTATTGAGCACAGGTCGTATGGTTTATCATAAAGACACGACCATTGATTTTGATAAAGTGAAGGTTAAGATTGATCTCGCAAAAAGTACACGTCTTGAATTTTATGATGCCTGTATTGCAAATACGGTGAATTCCCTGCAGGAAGGAGCAAAAGGCATGTCCCCGATATGCGCAAATTTTTACCCGGAGATTGTATCATGGATGTGCAACAATGTTACCAATCCCGACAGGCAGGAAGATGTAAAATATATACAAGCTCAGTTGAACAAAACAGAAGATACTGTGATCGGGCAAAACTACCCGCTGAATGCAAAATACTTTTTGCATAAAAGAGGATTGCCCATTGAAATAAAAAGCAGGGTGAATCCAAATCCATTGACGGATCAACAAAAGCAGGGGTTGGATGATACCTATAAATCTTTTCTTGGCTGGTGTGACCATATTGGTATCAAGCCTGCCAATATCTAAAACAAAAAAAATCATTTAAACATAAAATGACTATCTGCAATTTGGTTCTTGGATTTCAATCTCTATCGGATTGTAAGGCGCACAATAGACTTGATAAAGCTGAAGCCACAGTGGCACCAAAGCTTAATCCAACCTCCTTCCCGAAAACGGGATGTACATCCCTGCCGGACGCAGGCTGGGTTTTCGGGTGTGCTTTTTTGGCCTGCCCGCCGCAGGCTGGGTTCTTTTTTGCACCACTTGTCCCGACGATTAGTCGGGAAGCAAAAAAGAACGGTAATCATTATTATCAATCTTCAATGTCAATAAAAATAATATTTCAATTATTCTAAATCCAAACAATAAACTCTCAAAACGATTATTTATGTCAGACAAAAAAAATGAAATCTCAAGGAGAAATTTCGTAAGGAATGCCTCAATCGCCGCGGGCGGTATCATGATCGTACCGCGTCACGTGCTGGGCCGTGGCTTCATTCCGCCAAGCGATAAATTGAATATTGCCGGCATCGGTGCCGGTGGAAAAGGAGAAGATGACCTGAAGAATTTTTCACAGAGCCCTAAAGTAAATATAGTGGCACTTTGCGATGTCGATGACAAGCGCTCAGCCAAATCAAGAGAACGTTTCCCCAAAGCGAAATTCTATAAAGATTTCAGGGAGATGCTCGATAAAGAACATAAAAACATCGACGCCTGTTCTGTTTCCACGCCGGATAATATCCATGCGATTGCAGCACTTACAGTAATGTCCTTAGGCAAACATGTGTACACGCAGAAACCCCTCACTCATGATATTTATGAAGCACGCTTAATGGCAAATGCTGCAAAAAAATTCAAAGTGATCACGCAGATGGGCAACCAGGGTGGCTCAAGCGATGGCGTTCGCCAGGCAAAAGAAATGTACGATGCAGGCATGATTGGTGATGTGCATACAGTGCAGGTTTGGACCGACCGTCCCATCTGGCCGCAAGGGTTGCCAACACCCACAGGAAAGTTTGACGTGCCAAAAGAATTGGATTGGAATCTTTGGCTGGGGCCTGCGAAATACATTGATTATAATCCGGCGTATCATCCATGGAGTTGGAGGGGCTGGAATTCATTTGGCACTGGCTCTTTAGGTGATATGGCATGTCATATGATGGATCCCGTTTTCAGGTTATTGCCAATTGACTTTCCAACTGAAGTGGAATGCAGTATCCCAACCACATGGCTCACCAATGGCAAAGAAGCAAAATATCCGGACGGTTATCCTTCTGCTTCCATGATCCATTTGAAATACCCGCGCAAAGACGGTAAAGGCGAAATAAAAGTTTCCTGGTATGATGGTGGTTTACTACCAAATCTTCCGGATGAATTATTGCCGGGCGAACAATTTGGCGGTGATGACGGCGGCTGCTTATTCATTGGTACCAAAGGAAAATTGATGGTGGATTGTTATGGAGAAAGGCCAAGATTATTGCCATCAAAATTAATGGCAGAAACAATCATGCCTGCAAAGACAATCCCAAGAGTTCCGGAAGGCCATTACCTGCAATGGGTGAATGCCTGTATCGCTGGTTATGGCAATGCAACAACCAGTTCTCCTTTCGAATATGCCGGGCCATTTACAGAAAGCATCCTGATCGGCAACCTCGCTATCAGGTCGTGGGGACTTTCATCGGGTAAAGACAAAGATGGTGATGATATGTATGGCGGCAGGAAAAGACTTTTATGGGATGCAAAAAATATGCGCATTACCAATTTTGACCTCGCCAATCAGTTTGTGAAAAGGGAGTACAGGGATGGATGGAATTTACCCGTCAGTCTTTAATCTTAATAAGAATATCCTACAAACCATCCCCGTTCTTAAAATGATTTTAAGAGCGGGGAATTTTTAATATCTGATATTGCTTTTTAAAAATATTTCCTGTTACCGCTTGTTCAATGATTAGAGTACTCCCGTTGTCTCTTTGCCTCCTTTGCACCCGTTGCGTGAAACATAAAGCCGCCCTAAAATCTGATTCTAAAATAACAATTCAATTCCCTCACATGCAATCCTCCAGTTACAAAATAACTTACATCAGCAAAAAACAGAAAGCATTGATACCTCTGTTGCTGTTTTTAACTGTCACGTGTATACGTACATCCGTAATGGCCCAGAACCAATATTTGCAGGACTTACACATAGTGACAAGCGCCGGAGTGCTTACCAACGTGGAGAAATCCGCCTCGCTCATCCTTGCTGAAGAAATAAAAAAACGCACAGGGCAGACAGTCAGCGTTTCTTCCTCTTGGCCCGCTACAGGAAATATCATTCTGCTGCAACAGGCATCAGGTAATAAGCATACGGAGTTTGTGTCAGGTAATGAACCAGCATTGATAAACAAACCAGAATCATTTCGCATCCTCACAAAACAACAGGGCAAGCGCACTGTAGTGGTTGTTGAGGGCTATGATGGCCGGGGCGTTTTATTTGGCGCAGGTTATCTCCTGAGAAATTTCATCTACAAAACAGGAGCTGTAGGAATAACCGCCGACCTGCCCACTTCATCTTCACCAGACAAATCCATGCGCGGCCATCAGTTGGGTTATAGAAACACTGCCAATTCTTATGATGCATGGACTACTGCTCAATTTGACCAATACATCCGCGAGCTCGTAATATTCGGCACCAACAGTATTGAAAGCATACCGATTTTTGAAGAAGAAAAAAGCCCGCATTTCAAATTGCCACCGGATGAGATGAATGCCAATATCAGCGCCATTTGCAATAAGTATGATTTGGATTACTGGATATGGGTGCCTGCTCAGTTTGATTTAACGGATACGGCTAAACGAAATCATTATCTGAACCGGATAGAGAAGATTTGCAAAATGTCCGTCCGCCTGAATGGCGTATTTTTCCCCGGCGGTGATCCCGGCGATAATCCTCCGGAAACTGTCTGGCCTCTGCTGATTGACGTCGCAGGTATATTAAAAAAATATCATCCGCAGGCAAAAGTTTGGCTCTCATTACAGGGATTTAAACCTGCACAAAACCAAACGACTTATCGCTACGTGCAGGAACAAAAGCCAGATTGGCTCGGAGGTCTTGTCACAGGCCCATCCAGTCCTGCAGTGGAAGAAACCAGAGCAGCACTGCCTGCTGAATATAAGCTGCGCTATTATCCCGATCTTACCCATAATGTGCGCAGCGATTTTCCCGTGCCCTGGTGGGATCCTTTTTTCAATTTCACGCTTGGTCGTGAAAGCGTGAATCCACGCCCCATGCATTATTCAGCGCTCTATCATTTTCTGGAACCTTATATGGATGGCTTCATTTCTTATTCCGATGGCGTGCATGACGATGTCAACAAGATCATCTGGACAAGGCTGGCCTGGGATCCCAATATTTCCGAACGCAAAGCATTGGTAGAATATGCCAACTTTTTCTTCGGTTCTGCAGTAAAAGAAGACGCGGCAGATGGCATCCTTGCACTCGAATCAAACTGGCAAGGGCCTGCCGTTACGAATGGCAGCGTTCAAACCACATGGTCATCATGGAAACAAATGGAGAAGCAATATCCTTTGTTGGCTTACAACTGGAGATGGCAGATGTATCTCCTGCGTGCTAACTATGATGCCTATTCCAGAAAGCGCGGCATATACGAAGCAGGGCTGGAAGAAAAAGCAAACGACATATTGCGGCAGGCTTTGGTTATCGGTGCAGATGAAGCTATGAACAAAGCAAAAGATATACTGGAGATTGCATCCCGAAATCAGGTGGATACCGCGTTGAGAAACCGGATCATATTTTTATGCGACGCGCTCTTCCATTCCATCGGATTGCAAACCAGCGTAAAAAAATACAAGGCTTCAGGTGAGGAGAGGGGTGCTGTGCTGGATTTTCTTGACTATCCGCTCAATAATCGCTGGTGGATGGAAGACAGGTTCAGTGCAATAGAGAAACTGCCGGCAAATGAACAGTCATCCGCTTTGATCGGACTGGCAAACTGGGAACATCCTGGCAAAGGAAGCTATTATGATGATATTGGAGATCCTTCAAAATCCCCGCATGTACTAAGAGGCGAACCCTGGATGACCGACCCGCTTTCGCGCAGGCAGGACACGCCAAATTTCGACTGGTGGGATGATGGATTCAGCCGCCAGCGGCATTCATTCATGAGCAGCATGCGTTGGCCCGTAGCCCTTGAATACAACGGGCTGGATTCAACTGCCGGTTATACGATACGCGTAACAGGTTTTGGCGAATGCCTCTTAAAAATAAACGGGGAGCGTGTTGAGCATACACTCTATGGCAAAGGCATCGGGGAGATAAAGGAATTTCCTGTGCCCCCCGGACTGATAAAGGATCGGAAAATAACGGTTACTTTCGAAGACATCAACGAAGACAATATCAACTGGAGGCAACAGTCACGAATAACCGAAGCTTGGCTGATTAAAAATACGCGGTAAGAGAAGCGCTGTTTGTGTCATTGCTGATAAGTTCAAATAGGTCTGTACTGATTCCGGTTATTTTATATGCTGTAATGCGGAAGATGCCGCTGAAATGATATTTTATAAATTGCCTGTTGACCGATCTTGCTTAGGCTGTTCGGATACGCTGAGTAATTGACGGGCTATGGTGCAATATATTTGCGTCATCTATCCCAAATACATGATGTAGAATGATTGCTATTTTGAAAATTGATTATTTTTAGGAAAACCAAAAACTAAAAACAATCAAATGAGAAAATTAGTCTACGCAATCAACACCACCTTGGATGGCTGCTGCGACCACACCAAATTCATTCCCGATGAAGACACTTTTGCGTATGCTACGCAGCTAATGAGGGATGCCGACACACTGGTATACGGGCGTATAACTTATCAATTGATGGTCCCTTATTGGCCCGAGGCGGCGAAAGACCCTTCCGACGAATTTGCCCGGGCATTTGTCGCGGTCGGAAAAATGGTTGTTTTCTCACAATCATTAGACAGCGCTGAAGATGAAAAAACGAGAATTGTCCATACAGGGCTTAAAGACGAAATACTTAAATTGAAACAGGAACAAGGCAAAAATATTTTAACCGGTGGCTTAACCCTTGCTTCGCAATTGGCGGCGCTTGGCCTGATTGATGAATACCATATTATCGTTCACCCTATAATTGTTGGAGAAGGGCGGCGATTGTTTGAAGGTATCAACCTGCAGGAGAAATTACAGTTAAAACTTGCTGAGTCGACGGTTTTTAAGTCGGGATCCGTTGTGCTAAGATACTTGAAACAATGAGCGGAAAATCTGCGGTGACGTTTAAATCTCTTAATCATCACAAAGAGATAAACCCTCCCTTTTTAGTCTTCACAGGAGTCCATGTCGGAGATCCTGCGTAGACGGGAACAATTTAGAGTAAAGCGGAGGAGGCTTGATTTGGCGGGATGCCTTTCTTGCAAATAAAGTCTATTTTTTAATTTTTATTAAAATCGTACATGTCATTACGGCAATTACAGCTATCCCAAACATAATCCATGAGTAGGTAATTGCATGCTTATTTTCAGTGACTTTCCAAACATTTATTATGCTCATTAAACCGATTCCTATCCAAAAACTGGTAGCCAGTTCCAATTGTCTTTTAGTTTTATTTATCATCTTCATTTTCTTATTTTTTTATGGTAACACTGATCTGTAATGTATGTTTAAGATGTATTAACAGCCAACCAGACCAGCTAACGCACAACAAATGCTAATTTTAAATACCGTTTGTATTAGTTTAGGTTATAGAGTCATTATTAAGAAGCTGTTTAAAAATGGAATTTTAAATAGCCAATGATACAACCTTGTGTTCTTTGCGTTGTATTTTCTTTGCCAACCTATGCGGTTGTATGATTTTTTACCGTAGAGAACACAAAGATGTTACGCAAAGTTTGCAAAGAAATATGCCATTTTCTCATTTTTAAACAGATTCTAAGAGGTAAATCTCTGCAAATGCCCACACTAAAAGCCAATTCTGTTTCAGCAGGTCTTTGGAAGAGGACACTGCGAACTCTCCCGGAACATTGCCTCGCAGCCTCCAGTGCCGGAGTGCCGGCTAAGACGCTGAAATAAGTTTATTGGTTGCCACGCGACATAGCGTCAAGCTGATCCTTTGATATCTTATCAAAATCTGGAGCTATGCCGAATATGCCTGCTGGAACCTTTTGATCAGAAACACCAGTTACCATATACTCAGCAATGACAACTGCCCCATCTGGCCCTTTCTGAAACGATGTATATTGTATAGGGACCCCTCCGATAGAAGCATAATATTTGTCCATAACATTAGCGGGCAATGATATGTCATTGGTTATCCAGATATCATAGGCTTTTTGAGTCTTGGTATCTGTTGCCACTACTTTTTTGCAGTTAAAACCGGATATCTGTTTCGTTTCGGTTGATGCTGCAAATGTTAGTATAGGGAAACTGCTTAAAACCTGATTGATTTCTTCAGGTGTATAAATCGCTGCTTTTTTTATATTGGCAACAGATACCTCGGCTACAACAGCAAAAAATTTGTAGTTAGCATCTGCTAAAAGCTTGATATTTGCCGGACCCGCAGAAAATATCGTAGCAGTGGAGTCACTGCTGAAGTATTCCTTCAGTTCAATATCCTGGCCGCCTGTACTTGTTTTGAGAGTTACAAGGCCTTCTGTATATTTTTTTTGCGCACTGGCGCTCAAAATGGTTGCTGATAAGACAATGCCAAGAGCAAAACTCAAAGATTTCATTTTCATAACTTTTTTTTTATTTGATTAATATAAAACGCGTTGTGCTGTTAAACAAAACATGTTGCCGTTCACGAACCCATCAGGGGACCGCTGCTGTTAACCACAGTAGCACATAGCTCAATCGTTCGCCGCGGCGGATCCGAAAACAGTTTATCCCGATAAAGTCGGGACGATTTACATCCCTGCCCGCCGCAGGCTGGGTACTTTTTTGGCGAAGCATAATTTGTCCCGCTCCGCGGGAAAAGGACGGACAATATTTTGAATCAACACCCACATTCATGTTTAAGTATTCGATAATTTAATAGAACAACACGTTAATATAAAGATTAACTGCAGCAGCCGGATAAAACATACCACCGCCTACACTGGCAGGTATTTATTAACCACTTTGCCATTTTTGTAAGCGGTCGAGCTTTCTAAGTTCAATATTTTTCTCTCCTTAAAAATGGATAGCCCTGCTCCTATGGCAACGGGGTTAACGATAAAATTATATTCATCAATAAGGTTAAAGCTAACGAGGGAGCTTACAAAGCCGGCGCCTCCGTAAACAAGAATATCCTTGCCGGGTTGGTTTTTTATCGCCTGTACTGCTGTAATAAGGTCGCCATTTTCCACTTCGACATTGCGGCCGGCAATGAAGGTTTCAGAGTGGCTGAAGGCAATCTTGCGGTGGCTGACCATTAGCTGCGCAAAAGGGTGCCAGGGGCTGTCAGGTTGGTTATCGAGCACGTTTTCCCAGTGACCAACGAATTCAGGGGACATTTTACGGCCCAGCAAGATGGTATCGCAACTCTCGGCCATGTCTATGATGAATTGGAACGCGGCCTGATCCTGTTTGCCCGGCAGAAACACCCAGTCATTCTCACCATTTGGTCCGGCCACAAAACCATCAACGGTCATTTGCATCTGTAATTTTAATTTTCGCATAGTAATCGTTTTTAAAAGTGATTTATTCCGAAGCCAGTAATTCATCCAACTGGTTATAACCCATGAGAGTACCTTCTTTAAAGCCTCTTTCAACGAACATTTTGACGGTGGCCTCGTTGGTAAAGGTTTTCACTACATCTACTTTCGTTTTATTACCCTCAATGGACGAGAATTTAGTTTCGGTGTGTGATCTTGGCGCACCTTCAGGCGCGCTACCCTCCTCATCCGAAAACATATTTATTGATGAAAAAGCGCTGCCATGTTCTATCGCGGTAAACTCAGCACGGGACCAGTGCTTCTGGCCCTCGGGACTGACCATGGCATATAGCCATATTCCGCCAACCGTAAAATCCATGATTTTAGTTAAGGCAGTCCACGGTTTCGGTGCTATCCATTTTTCAATTAGGTCAGGTTCAGTAAAGGCTCTCCATACTTTTTCAATGGGCGCGCTAAATTCGCATGATATGTAAATCGTTTTAGCGGCAATGTCTGGTTCGAACACAAAATTGCTTGTCATGTTTGTTTGGTTTATAAGTCATTTAAAAGGTTATCTAACTGGTCAAAACGGATCTCCCACAACTTGCGGAAGGCTTCCATCCAATGGTCTATCTCTTTCATTTTATCAATATTTAGCTGGTAATAAATTTCACGCCCTCGTTGGTTCTGGTTAACAGCGCCGCATTCGGTTAGTATTTGTATGTGTTTGGATACCGCCTGCCTGCTGCTGCCAAAATGCCCGGCGATAGCATTGGGCGTCATGGCGCCCAGGGTGAGTAGCGTGAGTATGGCCCTGCGGGTAGGGTCGGCTATGGCCTGGTAAATATCTCGTCTGATGTCCATTTGCAACTATTTGATTGCAAATATATGTGCAACTATTTGATTGCGCAAAAAATATTTTAAAAAAAACAGATAAAAGCGGAAAGTATAAAAGTGATAGGGGAATCCACTGCCTCAGGCTACTATAAACGTGATAAAATCCTCGCTTAACCTGTTTCCTTTTCTTTGCTTAGTGTCTTAACAGGGTATTCCGCTTATATCATGGCTATTTTAAATCCGGCGATGCGAAAGCCGCTGAAAAGATATCCTACAAAATGCTTGTTGATCGATCTCGCTTGGTGTGTTACCGCCATGCCTGCGTAGGCGGGCATCCCACCGCCATTATTCGGTTTCCAAGACGAGTCTCAGCCTGGAAATTGGCGGAGTCGTGAAACCAGCACAGGACTCACCTTAGAACAGAATGTAGTTGTATATCGGTCATCTCATGTTGGCCTCAGTGTCTCCTGCAAGAATACTTTTTTGTAGCTTAATAATCGTATAAGTTTGCATCATTAAAATCTCTTTATAAAATATTGATGAACGTTTTCAAAAGCAGAATGGCTTTTGCTAATTCGTTTTGTCTGTTAGACAAATACGGGAACAGATCGCATTATCAATTTTTATAAAGAACATAAATGAAAATAATATTAAAAGTCGCTGTCATTGGCGGCACAGGCAAATCGGGAAAGTATCTTGTTAAGCAATTGATGGACCAGGGCTTTAGCTTTAAAATTCTTCTGAGAAATCCCGAAAATTTTTCAAACAATAGCCCACTTGTCGAAATTGTCAAAGGTGATGCAAGAGATCCTATTGCTGTCCGCTCATTGATTAGTGGTTGTCAGGCTGTCATCAGCACGTTGGGCCAGCCCAAAGGAGAAACTTCCATCTTTAGTCAGGCAACGGGCAATGTAATTCAGTCTATGAATGAATTGAATGTGAACCGCTATATTGTAACAACCGGTTTGAATGTTGACACCGAATTTGACAACAAAAGCCCAAAAACAAAATTTGCAACTGAATGGATGAAAACAAATTATCCTGAGACAACTTTCGATAAGCAGGAAGAATATAATATTTTGTCCCGAAGTAATGTTGATTGGACTTTGTTACGCCTTCCGTTGATTGAACAAACTGATTCAAGAAGTAAGATAAGTGTCAGTTTGGAAGATTGCCCCGGCGATAAAATAAGCTCAACTGATTTAGCACAGTTTCTGATTGAACAATTGTCTGATAAATCATTCATTAGGAAATCGCCTTTTATAGCGGGTAGATAAATTGCCAACAGTGGGTCTGAAAATGGCTCACTGTTATTTTAAAGTGGCAGCAGTGGCTGGCGCTGCCAATCCCGTGTGATATACTGACTATTGAAATTAATAAAAATCTATTTGCCCGGGCTTCGCACTGATCTCTGCTATTTTGAAACCAAAATGTTGAAGCCAATGCGACGACGAAAAAATATCCGCGAACCGGCTGTTGCTGCCTTTCACTTTCTGAATGTAATGCAATAAAATTTGTTGTCCCACATAAGCGCTGTGTGTAGTTCAGATACGTCTTTTGGGATTTCGGACTCAAGCGCTTTCAAATCAAAATTTTGTCCTTTAAAGTATCTTTTCGATAAGTTGCTTTTTTTATATTGATTATCTATGAAGTCCTGCGTTTCATCTGCAATAAGAATCTTTGTTCCTTTCTTTGCCACTCTGACCATTTCTTGTATTGCCAGTTTTTTGTCATTAAAAAAATTTATTCCGCCAACATGGAAAACAATATCAAATTCATTGTCATTGAAAGGGAGGTCTTCTCCGCAACAATTAACCAAAGAAAGATTTAGTTGCCGGCTGAATTTCTTCTTGCATTTTTTCAGCATCCCGATAGAAATATCAGCACCAATAATGTCGAGCGTTTTTATGTCAATATTTTTGGGGATGAATTGCAGGTCTTTACCCGTTCCGATAGAAACATATAAAACAGATATGTTATTCCGCCACTCTAATTTTGAAATAATTTCGCTTCGCATTTTGTCTATTGTGTTACCATATTTTAATCTCCCAACCACTCTTTCAACAAAATCGTAACCATGAGACATCCAATCATACATTTTCATATACTTCTCATTGTCGCCAGTGACAAATTTTTCGTTTAAAAAAACCCGGATATTGTCAGTCTCTTTAATCGTCTCAAATGCTTCCTGAAATTCAGGTTTCAATTTTGCTGTTAAGATTGTGTCCATATTAATGTAGCAGTAGTTAATTTCGCGGTCGCGGGCTAATCATTGAAATAAGTAAAAATTCGGGCTGCGCGGAATCTCTCGAATCTCAGAATTTCCATGTTGCTGCCGCCCCCGCTCCATGCACAAATTACAAAATGATTGTTGATCGATCTCGCGTGGGGTGTTACCGTCATACCTGTGCAGGCAGGCATCCCACGGACGGTATTATCTAATTCAAATAGGATTACCACCGCCGGGAGTGACTTTCAAGTCGCTGTTTGGATGGCGGTAAATACCGTAAACTGTTTTTCTTTTTAGGTTTCTCAATCGATTCTCAGCCCTGCGTCTGCGGCTAAGCTTATCCGGATGATCAGAGCCATATTTGTTTTATAAAATTCTCCTTAGGATTTTAATAACGGGCGATGATAGCTTAGCACTCCTGCCAATTGGCAATTTTTTAACTGCGTTCTCTTTGGCTTCCTCATAAATTATGTACATTTTTACTTTCACTATAAGCAACATTAAATGCGCATCCTCATCCTTTCCATCCTTCTCCTCGTTTGTGTACAGGCGTTATTTGCCTCCAGTCTCCAACTGCAACCGGAGAGCATTGGCGCACATCAGCCAGCAAAGAAAGTCTTTTATTCAAAAGGGAAAGGAGTATTCGGGCTCATCACAGGTCTGACCCTGGGTCCGGTGGGCTACGCTGCAATATGCATCTTTTCGCATAACCGTGTCACGCGGAAAAAAGCCCTGCTCGGAATGGAAATCTGGACCGCTGTTGCATTGACGGTGCTCATCATATACCTGATCCTCAAAAACGGTAGTTTCTCGGGCTCAGGTAAGGGTTCGGGTGGTAAAAATTCAGGCAAGTCCAGCCCTGATTTCAATCTTTCCAATTTCGATACTCCAGATCCTGCCTCACACAAACACAGGAGAAGACAGGCGATGCAAGCACCTCCTGCTATCATTATGCCTTAAGGCCCCGCTCGCTGTTATCAGTTTCTCAGCCAACTCTCTGCTTCAGCATTCCGCCCACGCCGGGCTTTTACGCGGGGGCTTGCCGTGTATCATAAAGTATCTTGTTTTTATCAGCACAATTTTTGGCCAGGTCAATAAATCACAGCCAATCAAAAAAATCATAGTTCAGACTATGGATCTGGCCTGCTGACACATTAAAAAGTATCACCAAAGGTTTCGTTTCTCAGCCAACTCTCTGCTTCAGCATTCCACCCACGCCGGGCTTCTACGCGGGGACTCGCCGTGTAT
>Ga0182030_10018189_pt1 | contig 13499 bp, 4 predicted proteins | sample 812S3MmetaG_FD_121299 | JGI IMG/M metagenome (GOLD analysis project Ga0182030, IMG submission 121299) | Permafrost microbial communities from Stordalen Mire, Sweden - 812S3M metaG (Illumina Assembly) | ecosystem: Environmental > Terrestrial > Soil > Wetlands > Permafrost | place: Sweden... | reverse complement strand
GTTGCCGGTGCTCCAGGAGTAGGAAGTGGTCTAAGCAGTACTACTATGGAAAAACTAGTCACCGGTACTGGTCCTACAGCCTCTCAGACTGCAGTCTTCAAGGAATACGCTGCTATCTCAGGCATAACTCCTGCAGCTACTGACTACACTGATACTATTACACTAGTTGGTGCTGGTACTTTCTAGTATACTTACTAGTTAGTTATGCAAGCATCGTGGGGTAAGAAACTATCTGCTACTGTAGCCCTAACTCTCCTCTCATTACTAATAGTGAGCGGGGCAGCCAGGGCTACAAACATATCTAAGGCCAGCTATGGTATAACTGTCGGCCCAGCCGGCCAGCAGGTGTCCTTGAGCCAAGGCCAGGATAGTCTGACCTTTAATACCGGTATTGCTAACAATACCAATACTAGCGTTGTTGTTGAGCTTAGTGCCCTAGATTTCACCGGCTTAAACAACAGTGGGGCAATTAGCTTTTTAACCTCTGCCAGACAGGACAAATCTAACACACATTCTCTCGCTAGTTCTCTTAGCTATGTTTTACCAGAGTTTGCGCTAGCCCCCGGACAAACCGAAACCGTGCCGGTGACTATTAATAACGCAAATTTGCTTAGCGTCGGTGGCCACTATGCAGCCATTATCTTTAAGGTCAAAAACGCACCAGTTTTGGGAGTGAAAAATACCGTTAACGTCAATGAAGAGGTATCTAGCTTGGTATTTGTCTCAACCGAGGGGTTGGGGACACAGTCGGTAGCCTTACAGTACGCTTCGCTTGGGTCACATTTTACGCATTTTCCAAAGAACGTCAATGTAATTCTAGCCGACCCTGGTAATACCCAAACCGTCCCAACCGGTGTTATCCAGATCGTCAATTCCAAGGGTACTATAATCACTCAAACCCAGATTAATACCTCGGCTAATTTAATTTTGCCCGAGGTTAATCGTCTTTTTAACTTTAAGTTAACGTCCTATAAGGCCCAGCCGACAACCGGTTACTATACTTTCAAGTTTTATTATAAGACGGCTAGTCAAACGCGCTATAACCTATACCAAAAGCGCTTTTTGTATATTGCTCCTCAAGTGCTGTACCTATCTATCGCAATTGTCGTACTTTTAATAATACTATTGGTTCAAAGATTGCCTAGGTTATCTGGCTATAAGTCCAAGCATAAAAAGTTTAATAGCTAGTATATATAATATAAGTGTTAGACTAAGCTTATGTTTAACCGCTCGAAGTGCGTGGTACTAGCGGCGGTTTTAATTCTAGCCGCTGTTATTTTTTTGGCGCAGCCATCTTTGGCCGATCCTGAAGCCTGCAGTGTTAGCTCATTACCCAGCTTAGTTGGAGATAATAGTGATATTAATTTTCAATTTTATTTTACCAATACCGATCCTAGCTCGACTATTGATTGGATAACTGTGACTACGCCTTCAAGTACTTTTAGTATCGTGTCCGAGTCGGCCAGTGGTTGGAATGCTTTTTCCGATCCTTCTGGTGCCGAATTTGATGATGGAAGTTTAGCTCCCGGTGAGTCTGTAACTTTAAACGTTGAAGTTCAGACTGGTGTTTTCCAGGGTGGTGAAATTGACTGGGGGATATATTCTTATGAAAATAGTGTGCCCGGAGACCTAGGTAATAACGTTTGTCAAAACAATACACCCCTTGATATGGTCGACAACACGCCCTATATTTCTAACGTTTTAGCCAGCAACCTTACGCCGGGTTCGGCTACCATTACTTGGACAACCTCTATTCCGGCATCGTCACAGGTTGATTATGGGCTGGATGATACCTATGGGACTTCTACTGATCTAGACAGTAACGGGGTAACTTCTCATTCAGTTACGATTAACAACTTAAATGTTAATACCGGCTATCATTATCAGGTTGAAAGTACTACCCCGCAGGGTGGGGATGATTTGTCTGGTGACAACACTTTTCTAACTGAGCTCAATGTTCCCGACAATAATAATAACCCGCCGGTTACTAGCAACCCGACTGTCATACCCACTAAGACAATTACGAAAGGGAAAAATCCCCCCGGTATTAGTCTCGATACTGCCCAAGTTCCAAAAGTTTCAAAAACAGTTCCAACAATACTCGGTACCGCCAGCGACAAACAAGCCGTCACTAAGATAGAGTATTCAACCGATAGTGGCCAAAACTGGCAACTAGTTAACCAGGCAACCGGCCTAGGTACTAAATCGGTCAGTTTTAGCTTTACGCCCCTAAACTTAAGCGACGGTACTTATCATATTGAGGCCGAAGCCTTTAATTCAAGTGGTGACACAGCTATCACGCCGCCGGTTACGCTGGTTATTGACCGGATACCACCACAAATCGGTGGTAGTATAATCACCGTTGGTCCACAGATACTGCAACCTAACGCTAACGGCTTAATTGAAGCCCTAGTCGGCGTTGATCAAAAGATTACTGTTCATAGCATCGGTGGTCCGATCAGCGTCAGTATTTTAAGCCAGTTACTGGGCAGTGCCAGTAGTAGCAGTAATTTTCAGTTGACGCAGGATCCAAGTACCGGTCTGTGGTCGGGAATTTTAAGTTTCACAAGGCCAGGGTCTTATCAACTAACGATTCGTAGCGTCAATGGGGTAGGTCAGGTAACTGATCAGTATCTTCAAACCATTGAATCCCTAGCCCCGGCCCAAGTTATTTCGGCTAAAACCGGGGATGTCATAAAAGTTGCTACCACTACCCTATATTATAAAGATATAGATAGCGGTGACTGGGTAGTTTGGGACGGGGCAGCTTACGGCGAGTTGAACCCCCAGATCTCGTCTAATGGGAGGGTACATCTACTTATCCCACCGGGCACCTATTATCTAAAGATTACCGCTGCTGGCTACAAACCGCTCATTAGCCGGATTTTCTTAGTCCAGCAATCCTTGCCGTTAAGCGCTTCTTTGGCATTACACCCCCTTGCCAGTGTAGATTTTGGTCTGTTTCATTTATCGCTGCCAAGTTTTTCGGTTAGTTCACTTAGTATTAACAGCCCCAAATTATCTAGCAAAATTATCACAAGTCCACTAGTTGGCCGAGCTTTCCCAAGTTTTTCACTGCAATCGACAGATGGGACAACTAAAACTCAGCTTAACCTCTACGGTAAGCCAACAATTGTTAGTGTTCTTAGTACCTGGTCGCCAACAACTATTGACCAATTGAGCGTACTCGCTAGCTTACAAAAGAATCCGAATATTAATGTTGAACCAATTTTTATTCAGGACTCGTTGGCCAGTACTAGTGTTTACTTGCAGACCAACGGCTATAACCTTACAGCCCTAGCCGATCCGGGTGGTACGCTGGTTCAGCCGCTTCAAGTTGGTTACCTGCCGACTTATTACTTCTTAGACCAATCTGGCAATATCAAAAAGGTTATGGTTGGTGTATTATCTAAGAGCGAACTGCAATCTGCAGTGACGGGACTTTGATGTTATTAAGACAATTTTTTGGCCAAAACCTACACTTCGTATTAAGTCTTCTAATGGCGCTAGCGGCCTTTGCCGTTTTTTGGCTGATATTTGACGCATGGTATGAAAGGCGAGAAGTCAAGGAACTACTCAAGTGGTTGGGATTTTTATTACTAGCCGTCGGCTTCTTACTCTATGCCGCCGTAATCAATCAATCTAGTTTTGGTAAGTTGGCATGGAATTCACATCTAAGCGTTATTTCCTCGCTAGTCCGTTTGGCTGGTTACGTCGCTATTGTAGTCGGGCTTGCACTTGATCCCCTCCAAGCCAAGCCAAAAACCAAAGGCATTGAAGAGATTATGGAGGAGGACGATGCCTCACCAACTGGGACGCAAAAACTAGCCGGAGGCTTTAGCCTTGGTGCCTTCGCTTGGCAAGTTCTATTGCCACTTGGCAGTTTGGCTGTAGCCGGACTATATTGGCGCCGAGCTACCAAAGGCTTGGAGCGTCACTTGAAACCGGTTGCTATAGCGTTTATTTGGCTAACCAGTTTTGAAATTTTTACCCTTGCTGCAAGTTCCTGGCAAAACACTACCAACCCGACGCTTTACCCCTGGGTTAGTGCCTTTGGTTATTTCTGGATAGCGGCTCAAATCTCACTACTTATCTCGGCAATCGTTTTAGTGAGATGGGTTTGGGTTTATCTAGTTAAACGGCTTCAGGGTCAGTTATTTATAATATTTACCTCAGCAACAGCAATTATTTTTTCGCTGGCAACAATTAGTTTTTCGTATCTTTTAATGAACAGTATTCAGCAAAGTTCGCTGACAAACTTAGGCACTGCCAGCCAATTATTAAACCAAGCCCTTGTTAGTAAGGGAGCTGAAACTCTAGCTGATGCCGATATCTTAAGTGAAAATCCGGCCATTGCTGCAGACGTATCAGCCAGTAATCACGCCGGACTCAATAGTTTAACTAGCAACTACCTTGTCGATAAGGGTTTATCATCTTTCATCATTACGACCAGTGACGGTGAAGTCTTGCTAGAGGGCCAAAACCCTGATCAGTGGGGACAATCAATATCAAGCAATCCATTGTTCCAGCGAGCAGCCCTTGGTTACTCAGCCGAAGGCAAAGTAACCCAAACTGGCGTACTAGCACCAACGGTTGAAGTCGCAGCGGCTACGCCGATTCGCGGCCCAAGCGGCAATATTATTGGTGTAGCTATTACCGAAGAAGCTATCGATTCCAGTTTTCTTGATAATATAAAAAGTACCACCAATCTTGACAGTGCCGTATATACCGGCAACGAGGTCTCGGCCACGACTTTTGTGGCAGCCGACGGCAGCACGCGCTCCATAGGCGTTATCCAGCCATCAAAATTGGTCAAGCAGCAAGTTCTAGTCAATGGCCAAACTTTCAAAGGCTCACTGGATATTCAAAACCGCTCCTACTTGGTAGTCTATGCGCCGCTAAAGGATGTCAACAACAACGTCATTGGTATGTTACTAACCGCTCAGCCGGAGCAGACTTTATTAAAAACTATCGCCCACTCTATTGAACTAACCTTTTTTGCCGCTATTTGTTTGCTGCTAGTTATGATAATCCCAGCCTATGTTCTAGCCAAGCGGATGGCCAAACAATTTCAGTAAAGTGTACTGCTGACCACTCATAGGCCCTTAACTAAATATAGTGTAGATAATCATTGTACTTACGCTAAATATAGGACTATACTACTATTAGCAACTTAGTGTTTGGAAGAAAGCAATAGGCAACGTATTATGTCAAAGATTCTGATTACAGAGGACGATCCTTTAATGTCCCGTTTATATCAAAAGATCTTCACTTTTGAAGGTCACGAAGTTGAAACCGCCGAGAACGGCGAAGTCGGACTAGAAAAAGTTAGGTCCTACCAGCCCGACATTATTTTACTTGATGTTATGATGCCAAAAATGAATGGGCTTCAAGTTTTAGAGAAACTAAAACTTGATCCGGCAACAAAATCTATCCCAGTCATTATGCTAACTAATTTAGCTGGCCAACAAGACGCTGAGACGGCACTCTCAAAAGGCGCCGTAAAGTACATTGTTAAAAGCGAACACGAGCCAAAAGAAATTGCCGATATTGTCAAGGAAGTTTTGGCTGGCTATACCCGTAATGAAGTCCCAGTTGCAGCCTAGAAATATTTTAAATAGAACACAATAATTTTTACGTTTATTACTTTTTGTTGATAGATTATCAACTTCATGGTGTTGAGTCTAAAAAACGACAGAAATCTGAGTCTAAAAAACTATTTTAAAAACTGGGGAAAAGTAAGCATTAAATAAGCATTTTCTTGTTGACTCGAACCCCTTATGGTTGATAAAATGATGGAGTAATTATGAGCTGGAAAAACAAAAACTTGGCAGTACTGTCTATTCTCACCTTTGTTTTCTGTGCTTTCGCTCTGTTAACCGGTACAGTAAATGCTTCCACGGGCGTTAGCCCTTCTATAAGCTTTGAAGGCAAGATCGTTAACGCTTCTGGCGTTAATATCGCTAACGGTAACTATGACATGGAATTTACCATGTACACTGGCTGTTCTAACGAGCCAACCAACAACACTGGTTGTACGCTAGCCTGGACAGAGGACTATATCAATGGCAACGCCCTTAACTACCTAGCCGTTAATGGCGGTACTTTCCAGGTTAATCTAGGTCAACTATGTCCTTGGGCTGGTAGTACTTGCCAAGGTAACACCAATACTGGCTTCAATTGGAATACCTACCCAATCTACATGTCTATGCAGATCGGTGGCAGTGCTGTTTGTACCCCAGCCGGTAACTTTACGGCTAACTGTGCTGGTGACGGTGTCATGCAGCCCTACATCCTGATGACCTCTACTCCTTATGCCCAGAACACCGGTACTCTAGGCAACATCGCCGCCGCCGGTTTCGCTCAACTAGCCATTGGCTCCCAAACCTTCACGGGATCTAATACCTTTGAGGACTCAACGAACTCAGCAACTGCCTTTCAGATAGATAACAACGGCCCTAATAGCATCCTGGACGTTGACACTAGCGCTAACCAAGTAGTCTTTGGCAATACTACTACTAACGTTGGTCAAGTGGTCTTTGACGATGGTAATAGCGCTAACACTGTAACAATTAACGCCGCTAACAGTAGCGCTACCTATATTCTAACTTTGCCAACCGTTGCCCCATCAACCAGCCAGTGTCTACAGTCCGGAGCCGTTACCGCTAAACTACTAGTTTTTGGTACCTGTGGTAGTGCCGGCATCAATAACGGTTTTACTCTTCAAAGTAGTGCTAGCTTTGACATTCAAAGCACTTCCGGTCATGTTACTGGCGTCTTAGAAGCCAATGGTGCCGATACCCTTGATCTTAAAAACAGCAGTGCCGTTACGGTTGAGAGCTTTGGCAGTACTGGTGCTGCTCTATTTGAAAACTCTACCAACAGTACTACTGCTTTCCAGGTTCAGACAGCTTCAGCTGCCAATGTCTTAAATGTCGATACCACCAACTCTATTGTTGATGTTGGTAGTCTTGCTGCCCCAACTACCCCGATTGTTACTCAAGCTCCAATCGCTAACGCAGCTACGGGCAGTGGGTCTGGCACGGCCTACACTTATGAGATAACTGCCGTTAGCTGGAATGGCGACGAGAGCCTTGGAGTAACAGAAGCTGTGGCCAGCAACGGCGCGAATCTTAGTACCAACCCGATCACACTTAACTGGACTACTACCTTCGCTCCTTCTTACAATATCTATAGAACAGCCAGTGCCGGTACGCCAGCTACTACCGGTTTGGTTGGAACGGTTAGCACTACTAGTGCTGTAGCGCCAACCAGTGGTAGTGAAACTGGTACCATCCTGACCCTGAACTTTCCTGCGTATTCAATACCAGCTTGGACAGTCGGTCAAGCAATATCTCTTTCCGGCTTTACTATGAGCACCGGTCCAGCTGTTAACGGTACTCATGAGATCTTATCGATTAACACTACATCTAACTTCATTACAGTCTTCATTAGTAGCGGCGTTACCGCAAATGTTAACACACCCGGTACGGCTACTGGTCTTCTGGCCTTTATCGACAACGGTTTCTCCGGGGGTGCCCAAGCCCCTGCTCTAGCAACAACCGGCAGTTTAACACCAGGTGCCACCTATGACTACGAAGTCACCGCCCTAGATAATACCTACGTTGCCGGTGGGACTATTGGTCAATCAGCTGCCAGCCCTCAACTTGCTGCAACAGTCAATGCCGTTAACGAGAGCCTAACTATTGACTGGACTCCCGTAAGTGGCGCTAGAGGCTACAATGTCTATAGAACTATTAGTAGCGGCAGCTATGCTACTACTGGTTATTATTACACCGTCTATACCAATAGCTTTACTGATACTGGTGCTACAGCGACCGGAACTAATACAACGCCGCCAACTACCTCCACCGCCTACGCAAATACCCTAAGTGATAACGCCAATGCCAATGTGACAATTGGCAGTAATGGCCCATCTACAGCCCAGCTATATGTTGGCGGGCAATTGCCGACGGCTGCTATAGGGACGATTTCAATTGGTGGGAACCCATACTCCGATTACGTTCAGGGTAATTATGCTTATGTAGCCAATGGCGCTAGTTCCAACCTCCAAATTATTGACGTCTCCAATCCAGCTAAGCCTGTGACTATTAGTACTATTGCCACCGGTAGCTCAACCTCCCTCTACGTCCAAGGCAACTATGCTTATGTAGCTAATTATTGGGCAGGCAACCTCCAAATTATTAACATCTCCGATCCAGCCAGTCCGGTTACTGTCAGCACTGTGGCTACTGGCTCGTACCCAAACTGGGTCGTTGTCCAAGGCAATTACGCCTACGTAACTGATGTAGGCCCTAGTACTCTACAAATTATTAACATCTCCAACCCAGCTAACCCGGTAAATGTCGGTAGCGTAGCTACCAATTCTGGCGGGCCATTTTACGCACAAGCACTCTACGTCCAAGGTAACTACGCTTATGTATCTAACGGAGGTGATAACAGCCTCCAAATTATTAACATCTCCAACCCAGCTAACCCGGTAACTGTCGGTAGTGTAGCCAACGTAGGGGGGGGCGACGTGTACGTTCAAGGTCGTTATGCTTATGTAACCGGTAATAATGATCTCTATATTATTGACGTCTCCAATCCAGCTAACCCGCGTCTTGTCAGTAGTGTAAACGCCCCACAGGCAAATGACGTCTACGTCCAAGGTAACTATGCTTATGTAACAAATGGGTGGGCTACTTCCTTCCAAGTCTTCAATATCTCTAACCCAGCTGTTCCAGTAAGCGTTGGGACCGTCTCAACTGGGTCTGGCTCCGAGGCAGGCTATGTCGTCGTTCAGGGTAGCTATGTTTATATAGCCGATGGTGGCAATGACAAACTCCTAATCTACAATATGGGCGGTGCCTACATCCAACAACTTAAAGTTGGTGGCACTGAAACCGGCACTCTCCAGGTTGACTCTAATGCCAACGTATCCGGCAGCCAATCAATAGTTGGTGGTCTAACCGTTGGTAGTTCAGCCCAAATATCTGGTAATGTTGGCGTTAACGGTAACCTAACGATTGCTGGCCTAACTCAGCTTAATGGTGTAACAGCTATCAATGGCGTATACGGTGGCTATAGCTCTATTGGTCTAGCTACGCCTTCGGCTCCTACGATTACTTTCTCTGGTGTAGTTGGCGCTGCTGCCACCTGGTCCTACGAGGTCGAGGCGGTTGACGCTGCTGGTAATACTACAGCTGCTTCAGCCGTAGGTTCAATTACTGCCTCAGACAGTCTTGGCCTAGGTGACGATGCTTCCCAAACAGTTACATCAACTACCTTTGCTTCACCCCACCTAACCTACAATGTACCCAGTGGCCAGCCATACCTTGTTGGCATGGGTATTGTGGTCACTAGCTGTAGTGGTACTGGAGCAGATAACGGTACTTACACTATAACTAGTGAAACAACCAGTACCATAGTTGTATCTAATGCAGCTGGTGTAGCCGGTGAAACCGGCTGTATTGTTGCTGATGAGATCAACAACAACACTATCAGTTGGTCAGCTGTAACCGGCGCTGTTAACTACTATGTCTTTAGAACAGCCTATGCCGCCGGCGGTTATGTCTTTACTACTGGCTATATTGGCTCTACTAGTAGTACTAGCCTTGTAGATAATGGTACTGCTGCGACTGCCACTTACTTAGCTCAGACAACAGACTCAACTAACAGCTTTATTACCAAAACTGCTACCAACTCCACTACCGCTCTATCCGTCCAAAACGCCTCTGGCGTAAGTATCCTAAACGTCGACACTACCAACACCATCGTCGACATTGGCGCCCTAGCTGCACCAACTACTCCAATAGCTAACCAAGCCCCACTAGCCGGCACGGTTACTGGTACAGCCGGGGCTACTACCTACACCTATGAAGTTACTTCTGTTTCGGCTAACGGAGCAGAGAGTCTAGGAGTCACGGAAACCTCCGGTGCCACCCTAGCTGCTACTATAACCTCAGGCACTCCAGTAGCTGTCAACTTTACGACTAACGGAGCAGCTTACTACAAGATCTACAGGATTGCTTCTGGTGGAACACCAAGTTCGCTTGGTCTTGTTGGTACCGCTACTACCAGCCCATTCTCAGACACTGGTTACACGGCTGGTGCACAAGCTCCAGCTCTAGCTACTACCGGCAGCTTATTAGCAGCTCACACCTATGACTATGAAGTTACTGCTCTAGATAATACCTACGTAGCTGGTGGAACTATTGGTCAATCAGCAGCTAGTACTCAACTTGCCGCCGTAACCAACGCCGTCAACACTAGTCTAACTATATCTTGGGCTGCTGTCCCTGGAGCTAGAGCCTACAATGTCTATAGAACTATTAGTACCGGTACCTATGCTACTACTGGTTATTACTACACTGTCTACACCAATAACTTTACTGATACTAACGGTACTGCTATTGGTACTAATGTAGTGCCACCAACTGTGTCTACGGCTTACGGTAATACCTTAAGTGACAACGCCAACGCCAACGTTACTATTGGCAGCAACGGCACAGCTACTGGACAACTTTATGTTGGGGGTAGTGTGCCGACGGCGGCTATAGGGACAGCAGTTACCGGGACTAATCCAATTTTCGTCTACGTCCAAGGAAAATACGCTTACGTTAGTACTTATAACGGCCTTTTCCAAATCTTAAATATATCCAATCCGGCCAATCCGGTAATCATTGGTAGTATAACTATTACCGGCGCCCCTATATTAGATTCTATTTATGTCTCTGGTAGTTATGCCTATGTAACAAATAAAGGCAGCGGCAGCTTACTAATTTTCAATGTTTCCAATCCGGCTAACCCAGTTAGTATTGGTAGCGTAGCGACTGGCCTACTCCCAGACTCCGTCTACGTCCAAGGCAGCTATGCTTACGTAACTAATAGCGGCGCCAACAGCCTCCAAGTCTTCAATGTGTCTAATCCAGCTAGCCCAATCAGTGCCGGTAGTGTAACTGCTGGTGCTAACCCAGACTCCGTCTACGTCCAAGGCAACTATGCCTACGTAGCTAACTACGGTTCCCCCAATCTTCAAATCTTCAATATCTCCAATCCGGCCAGTCCAGTTAGTGTTGGTAGCATAACAACTGGTACAGCCCCAGACTCCGTCTACGTCCAAGGCAACTATGCCTACGTAGCTAACTATACTTCTGGCACACTTCAAATCATTGATATCTCTAACACTGCCGACCCAGTTATTGTTGGCACTGTAAATACTGGCACTAACCCATATTCCGTCTACGTCCAAGGAAGATATGCCTACGTAGCTAATTACGGGGCTAGCAATCTCCAAATCTTTGATGTTAGTAACCCAGCTAGTCCAGTCCAAGTTGGCGGTAACATAACCACTGGTACAAATCCTGAATCGGTCTATGTCTCTGGTCGCTATGCCTATGTAGCTAATGACTCTAGCTCCACCCTCCAAGTCTTCGACCTAGGTGGAGCCTATGTCCAACAACTCCAAGCCGGTGGGGTAGAGGTTGGCACTTTGCAGGTAGATGCCAACGCTTCGGTAGGTGGTGATGAAACGATCACCGGAGGCTTAACGGTTGGTTCATCTTTGAATGTTGCAGCTACCGCTGCAGTTGGTGGCCTAAATATTAACGCTCTGGGTAGCCCGACTAACCCGGCGCTTACTGTTACTTGTTCCAGCACCTGTGCTACTAGCTATAGTTACGCAGTAACGGCGACTAACTCTACGGGCAACTCTGCGCCGTCACCAACCGTCTTGACGAATGTCGGCAATGCCGCCCTCAATACTACTACCCAGTACAACCGAACTAGTTGGGCTAGTGGTGGTGGAGCCACGAATTATAACGTTTATAGAACCGTCGGTGGAGCGGCCCAAGGTCTAATTGGGACAGTATCCAACGCTTCGACAACAACCGCCCTAACTCCGACATCCGGTAGCGAAACCGGCACAACCCTAACCTTGAACTTCAGCGCAACTTCAAACTGGGTGGTTGGCCAGGGGATAAGCTTATCTGGGTTTGTCATGAACACTAGTTCAATTAACGGTACTTGGCCAATCCTATCGGTTACCGCGACTAGTATTACTGTTAATATCTTTGGCGGCGTAACCTCAACTATTACTACTGAGGGCACAGCGCTTGGGGCATTGGCCTATTACGATACAGCTCAAACAGCCGGTCTCGCCGTCCCAACGGTAGCCTCTACCGGCGCAGTGATTGGGGCACCGGCCTCAGGTAGCAACGTAGCTGGAGCTAATATAATCTTTGATGCCAGCACCGGCACTGGTGCCGGCGGTTCTGGCTCATTTATTTTCTATACGGCAGTCCCAAACACCTCCGTTCCAACCAGAGACGCTGCTGACGGCACAACCCAAGTTTCAGCCGGTACAACAACACCGGCTTTTTCGCATACCACCGGCTCCGGACTAAATCGTTTATTGATTGTTAGCATTGCGACCGACGAACAGACCTCTCCGGCAGCCACGGTTACGTCTGTTGTCTGGGACAGTTTAGCGCTAACCAAGTTGACAGCTGTAGCTGGAACAAGTACCAGCTGGACTGATGAGGAGATATGGTATTTGGTCAATCCACCGGCGTCTACTACTGCCAATGTCAACGTGACCGTATCGATTAGCGCAAGTATTTCAGCCGGGTCGATGAGCTTCTATAACGTTAACCAAGCCACGCCAATAGCCCAATTTGCCTCAAACTTCGGAGAGGACACCGCCGGCCCATCAATTACCCTAAGTGGGACAAACCCAACCCAGCTAGTTATTAATGCTTTGGCTAATGAAACCGATCCGACTACAGTTACGACCGGCGAAACATCGCAGTGGGCCCTAAATTCCAATAATTCTGGTGGCTGGGCTGCAACCGCTCCGGTTACTTCTTCAACAACTATCACCGGCTGGGGATCGCTTATCCAGAACTGGTCGCAAATTGCCCTAGCCATTAACGCCGCTCCTGCTGGTGCAACTACCACCAATACTCTTAGTCAGGCGCTAACTATTAATCAAAATGGTCAGGTCTTAATTGGTGGTAGTCAAAATTCAACCACCACCTTCCAGGTCCAGAATGCTTCAGCCGCCAGTATCCTTGATGTTGACACCACTGATGGCATTGTCTTGATCGGTTCAAACTTCCCGGGCAATACCACACAGGCATTATTACAGCTTAACTCGGTAACTACTTTGAACGAAGCAGCCGGCTGTACGATTTCGTCCAATCAAGGAGCTCTTTATTACAACACTAACTCTAACAGCATCAGGGCCTGTATTAACGGTAGTTGGCAGGATTTGGTTTCGACCCAAGGGCTGTCAACGCTGCTCTTTGGTGTGGTGCCTAACTCTGGCAATAAACCCGGTGACCTTATTGGCGCCTCAGCCACGGCAACAGCCGGAAATAATACCGGTGGCCCCTGCAAGATTAATGTTGATAGTGTTGCAAGTGGTGCCAGCAGTGTTTATGTTAACTCCTGCCTAGCCTATTCCGGCGGACGGGAAGTCAGCGTACCGGCAACAC
>Ga0182030_10018187_pt1 | contig 13499 bp, 23 predicted proteins | sample 812S3MmetaG_FD_121299 | JGI IMG/M metagenome (GOLD analysis project Ga0182030, IMG submission 121299) | Permafrost microbial communities from Stordalen Mire, Sweden - 812S3M metaG (Illumina Assembly) | ecosystem: Environmental > Terrestrial > Soil > Wetlands > Permafrost | place: Sweden... | reverse complement strand
CGCTTGGCCGATTTCACAGGTCTGCTGCGACGGCAGAAGAACACGCCGAGAAGCTAATCTTCCGGTTTCAAATCAAGCAGATAGACTGAACTCCCCTTTGATGAGCTAAGTAAGTTATTGCCCGTTTATCGGATAATTGCCAACATGAGAAAATGGTGGTATTGTGCGATTAGTTCAGTTTGAACTGGAGGAACGGGAATGAAAAAGATGAAGATGTATGTTTGGGCAGACCCTTATGGGGTTATTTATGGGTCTTCTTGTTGTATAGCGGTAGCCGAGTCGTTGGAGAAGGCTAAAGAAGTGGCAAAATCTGGGAAATCGTACAGTAGTAGCGTGTACGAACTCGACAGTCATCCTCAAGTAGAACTTGGAGAACCAACAAGAATAATCGACCTACCATGTGCCGAATGGAACAAATGGGAGGAATGATGGACCGGCGTAAATTCTTTGGCAGTCTCTTTGGGACAGTGGCGACGTTAATCGTGCTGCCCTTGTCTTTTGACCATCCCAAGCGGAATCGGTGTCAGGAGATAGCCGACAAGTTCTTAGCAGGTTTCAAGGAAAGGCGTAGAAAGGCTTCATTGCAAAAGAACGCTCCGTCGCCTCCATCATGGAGAACCGCTCCAAACCTTCCATCTTACGTTCAGAAGTCGGATGAGGAGATTTGTCGTGATAATAGAGATGTATCGAGGAAAAAGTTGTATAAAATTCTTGACAAGAGTTAAGGAATCCAAGAGCAGGTTAGAAGTATTAGGAAAATGGATTTAATTGAAGAGTTGGAGAATAATTATTATGGCCGCAACTTTGTACGCACTCCCCGATGAGAAGCAGATTGCAGAGAGCCGCAAGGCCGAAGCGAAGAAGCACTTTGACCAGATCAAGAAAGCCGGAGCGATGGAGTCTACCAGCACTCTCAAGATCGGCTTCCATGCTCACTACCTAAAGGCCAACAATCTTTTCGGGATGCTCGGCTTTGAGTCGGAAGATGATGCCCGCGAAGCCTCCGGGGTAGGCCGAAGCACTTGGTACAGTGTAGTCCGGCTGGCAGAGGCGTTCAACGGGCTGGAAGAAGAACAGTTTACGTCGATGAAACTCGCCAACGCGCAAGCCTTGGCTGACTTGCCGGAATCCAAGCGGTTGAGCCGGGAGTGGATCAGGATGGCCGGAAGTATGGCAATCTCGGAATTCGCGGAGAAGGTTGACGTGGAGATGGACGGCAAGGCGCGTCCCTCGGACGGCAAGGAGCAGAGCACGTCTTTCAAGTTGTCGATGCCGAAAAGCCGGAAGAAGACTGTAGACGCTGGATTGAAAGAGTATGCCGCGAAGATAGGAGTAGGGGACGATACCAGCAAAGCTCTGGAAGTCATGGTTGCAGAGCACACCGGGCAAGCGTCTTTGGTGGGAGCAATTACGACAGCCGTCCAGCGGGTGAAGGCCGCAAGGGGTTTACAGAACTCAGGGTTGAGTGCAGATGAGATTTTGGCGAAGGTGTACGAGGAACTAGATCAACTGATACTCGATTTCGCGGACGCACTCGCATCCGTCCAAAATTTGGATTCGCAGACTGTCTAGTAAGTAGATTTCTGTAGCGGCGGGGAAAGGGCTTCCGCATAATGGAGTAATGAAGCGCCTCATCATCGCTGTGCTATTGCTGTGTTCGTGGGCCGTTGGACAGACTACAACAGTCACCCCACTGAGCGGCAGAGCGGTAGATCAATACGGTCAACCAATCCCGTATGCTCAAATTCGTGTCTGCTCCGTAACTTCAACTGGAGTTCCATGTACCCCACTCGTAAGCATATATCAAGACTATGGTTTAACTGTTCCCGCAGCGAACCCGTATAGTGCAGACCAGTACGGAAATTACTTGATCTATGCTGGAGCATTGCCGTCTCCTAATATTTATTTGATTCAGCAGAGTGCGAATCAAGGGTTAACGTGGAACTATGCCCAGAATGGGCCGATCATTGGGGGCGGAGGTTTGTCTCTTCCTCTTACAATTTCCAATGGAGGAACCGGATCAAGTACGCAAAACTTTGTTGATTTGAGTTCCATCCAAACGGTCGGCGGGAATAAGACATTTACAAACAACATCTTTGCGGCGACTGTGACGGACCAAAGCTCGCTAGTATTTAACCCGCTGCTCTCCACTGGCTCGGACATGTGCGCTCAAATCAGCACCTCGTTTGCAACCTGTATTGCAGCAGGCTACACCTCCTGTACCGTAGATGCGCGCCGCGTGGCGTATGCGGGACAACAGAACTGTGCGGGTTCGCCGTTTGCTGGGGTGAGCAATAACGGAAGTTTCACCGGGACTCTGCTCACGCAGAACACGCAGATTGTCACGGCGGTTCCGATTGTGGTACCGGGCGGTATCCGATGGGATGGCACTGGCCCGCGTTCGCTGGTGAATCCACCACGTAACTTTGCCGGGACGACGATTCAGCCTTCTACGTCCTACGCGACGAACTATCCGCTAGCCACCAATCCAATTATTCAGATGGGCGCAACCTCTGACACCTCCAGCCCGCAGAAAATCTGGCTCACCAATCTGGCAGTGGGGTGCGTACCTCCCGGTGGTGCGTACACGGCTGGCACCGGATCAATGGCGATCTTCAACGGTAACGGCCAAGAAGGATCAGGTGGAGATTTCCTCCAGATATTCGATTGCCAGTACGCAATCGGTGTGGACACGGCATCGAGCAGCGGAGTTCACTCCGGGTTTGATTCATCAGGGTTTCACCACGTTGCGATCACTGTTCCCGCAGATGCGGCGGCGGGTTGCATCCAGTTCGGAAACACGGCAATGAGCGCGGGAGCGACCGGTAACGTACCTGGATTTGAGGACATTACCTGTACCGGAGCGCCATCCGGTACGGAGGCTTCATTCGGGATTGATATTGAAGGCTCAAATACTTGGATCAAGGGGTTACGTTGCGCCTATATCAATAAGTGCGTGATCGTCGGAAATGCGCTGACAGCAGTCAACATCGACATTGCCAGCATCAGCACCACGAGCAATGTGTCCTACCCAATGACCACCGTAGTTGAGTTGGACTCCAACGCTGGGTTTGGGATCGTGGTGCGGAATGTTCTAGCCGGTGGAACCACCACCAACATTCTCACCGATGCCAACTATCCCGGAGGCGCATGTACGCTTGTGGCGGCGACCGAAGGAGAAGTAAGTCTCTACGCTCGCGGAACGGGTGGCGGGGCTTCTGGAGTCGTAATAAGCACCAACCGCACTGCCTGCATTGCGGCCGGACTCTACGCGGGACTATTCACCGGCACCAACACATTCACTGGGCCAAATTATATGGCTTCGTTGTATAGCAATCCGACCGGGACTGCGTTGAACTCTACCTCAGTATTCAGTGGAACATATACGAGCGGTGGTTCAATATCGGGAAGCACCGGGCAGACTTGTACGCTTTCCTCGTTCAACAACTCCAGCACAGCGACGGCAACAGTAGCGTTAACAGGATCAAACACAATTGCGGGAGGCACAGCACTGGTCATCACGTCACCGGGCACTGGCGCAACGGCTGCTCCGACCTCAGCGACACTTGGAAATGGCACGGCAACGTGTTCGGGAACAGCTACCATCATCACGGCAGTAGGGCCGAATTACAATTCCTATCAACACGCTTTCTGCATCTCAGGCTGGAACGGAACGGCAGCGCAGAACTATTGTGGCGGAATCGTAGCACAGGCAGGAGTGGGAGTGGCTGCACCGCCTGCCTTTATCTATAAGATCAACGCAGCCTCGGGCGCGGCATCGACAACGTGGGATTTCACAGCACTTTCCAACCACGGTATCACGTTCCCGACAAACACGTTCATGACCAACAGCAGCGCCAACACTTCGCAGTACGGACTGAACATCGCTTCTGGACTTGGGATTAAGGTAGCGAATACCGCTTTTGTGACGGACACTATTTCCATTGCCACGGGTTCATCCGCGAACACCGACGCGGCTGGGAGCCTAACGCTCTCAACCGGAACCAAAACATACTCATTCAGCGGAACCTATGCGACGGCTCCAATCTGCGTAGCGACCGACACAACATCGGCAGCGGCGGTGCAGGTTGGTACGACGACGACCGTCCTCACAGTTACAGGGACAGGCTCAGATGTCATCTACTACATCTGCATCCCAAGGACATAGACAATGAACCAGACCATCATCGTCGCAGGTATCGGTGCAATGGCCCTCATCCTCGTGGCGGTCGTCAACGGCTACGTGGCGAAGAAGGTTGCGGAGACTTCGGCCAAGGTGACCGAGGTAGGGTACCGTGTAGATGGACGCATGGATGAACTGTTGGAATTGACGCGGCAAGCCAGCCACGCGGAAGGTGTCAAGGATCAGAAGATAATCAGCACCGAAGAGGCAGTCAGAGTTAGCGGGACGAAGAGCATTACCAAGGGGCCTTAAATGCCGATTAGACCGGAGGATGCGCCTGAGAATTCTGGTGATCGCAAGTTTGAGGAATGGTGTAAATGGGGCGGTTGTCCCGTAGGTGAGCGGTGCGGACTAGCTCAGGTTGTGGAGTCCATGGAAAAGACAGAGGCGCGGTTGATAGTTTCGATGTTTGGTGACGAGAATGACATAGAACACCATCCGGGTGCTCTTACCAAAATAGACCGCGCCTACACGCAAGCACGAACATGGATGAAGGCGCTAGGAATCATCGGGATCATGGCGGGGCTGCTTTTCCACGGGATCGACGACAGATTAAAAGAACAGGAATTGAAGATTGATCAGATGCAAAAGTCTCTGATTGACGTGTTGCAGCAACTCAAACTCAAGGGGACTATTTCAACCGAACGCCCATTCATCGCGCATCAAGATGAACGGCAAGAGTTGTCCAACGATTCATCTATTGAAGAAGGGAAATGACGATGAGCACAGAGCCAGTAGTACCGACAGAACCGACCAGTCCGGAACCGGAAGAACGTCCCATCATTCCCGGCGTAACGCCACCTCCGCCCCCACCCGTTTGCTAATGGAGTTACATACTTAACCCCCGTGACTACGGGAAAAGGAAAAATCAAATGGAAAGAGTACGAGCAAAGTTCACCGTGAGCAACATTCTCAAGGATCAATCCGGCAATGTGGTAGTCAAGCTTTATGCCGTTTACAAGGGCGACGAATCTAGCCCGGAAAACGAGAGCTTTTCCAGTTCCACGCCATCAGGGAGTGTCGAGCTGTATATCACCAACCCAGCAGCCAACGAGTTCTTTGAGAAGTTGGCCGGGAAGTACGTCTACTTGGATTTCACAGAAGCAACCGCGAACTAACGTGGCTCACGGGGGTCAAGTATGTAACCCCCTTTGCTAACCCATGCCGGAGAAACCGCCTCCACCGCCGCCTATGAACCCGTTTCACCCAGCGGATTGGGATCGGTTTCCCCGGCCAAAACCCAAGCCGGAGCCGAAGAAATGAGCACGCCATCGAACATTGTGCAGCAACTTCTTAGGGACGAAGGTACAATTCTCCACGCCTACCAAGACTCGGAAGGGTACTGGACGATTGGGACGGGTATCTGCATCGACAAGCGTGTAGGGTGCGGAATCACCGATGCCGAGAACTTGTACCTTCTCAACAATCGCATAACTCTCACAACACAAGCGATCTGTGCAGAGTGGCCTTGGGCCGCACAACTCGACCCTGTACGCCTTGCCGTCATGGTGAATATGGCGTTTGAGATGGGGACCGAGGGGCTGTCTGAATTTCACAACTTTCTTGCCGCGATGGAAGCCGGAGACTGGCCGCAAGCCGGAGCCGAGATGTTGGACAGCTTGTGGGCGAAGGAAGTACCAGCGCGGGCGGGGAGACTCGCTAAACAGGTAGTCTCAGGAGGCTGGCAATGAGCGATATAGGAGATCCATTGAGGATCGAGAAGCATTACCCTATCGGATTCCCTGAAGATGCGCCAGCGGCCCCAGAATCGGAGCCAATGACTATTCCCGAGCGGGAGCCGACGCCCGCAGACGTAGAGTATCTCGTAAGCCGAGATGTGTAACCCGTGGCAGAAGGAGAATGTATGAACTGGGCAACGGTAGTAGCATGGCTGAAATCAAAGAACCTGACCACGCATGTTGTGGTAGGGTTCCTGTTTAGTTTTGCCGTCGCATATACCTCATCGGATGCGTTGCGGCAGCAGATCGCAACGGTGTTTATTGGCTATCCGATTGTCGTAACGAAGTTGGGGATCATCTGTGGCGACATCGTGATCTTAGCTAGTATCTGGGCGAAGATTTCACACTCAAGTAGTCCAGCGGGCACGGTTGCGAACGCTGAAGTGATTATGTCGCTTCCGAGCGCCCCAACATCAGCGGCTATCGAGGCTGCTAAGACCACAACGAAGTAGCAAAAAGGAAGCGCCGGGGCTGGAACCCCGACGCCTCTTTGCTCCTAGTCCCTCCCAAGTCTCAGGGTAGAAGCGGTGCTGTACCCTAAGAATGTACGAGTTACAGATTCCTGTCAACCCAAACTCTCACATTTGATAATTGTTGCAGTGTGGGAGACGGGTTGGTGTATGATTCAGAGCGGAGGTTTTGTCCATGAATGAGGGACACGGAAGGCCGCACATGACGAAGCGGGTGAAGTCATTGATAGATAAACCAGTTGTCGAAAGTTCTCACAAGAGAAAGGAGAATGTTGTGTCCACAAACGAGGGACAAGAAAATAGTGTTTTTGAGGCTGTTTCAGAGGGTTTTGATGGGGTCGAAGCACCCCTAAAATCAACCACCCTAGAACCGGAAAAAGACGAAAACGGAGGGGACGCGGTGACGGAAGGTGGAGTGAAGGGTGGAGAGGCAGGGGAAGAGCCTGTTGGCGAGGAAAACGAGCAGGAAACCGGAGCAGACCAAAATTTGGACGAATTTGAGGCTGTTTTGGGTGAGTCAGAGGCCGAAAAAGGACCAAAGTTCTCACACCAGGAGTTGGCAAATTTGACGAAAATGATGGCAGAATCGGCAGATGTTGCAAGTGTCGCAGTGATTCAAGTACCGAGCCTGACGCGGGAGGACATGGCAATACTCGAAAAACCGAGCACGGACGGCCCGCAATCTGACGGCTCTGTGAAGGTAACGATTTCCATTTCTGAGGAGTATGCCGAGGGATGCCGACAGGCCGCAGAGAGCGATGGCCGGTGGTTGGCGCAGTGGGCCACGGAGAACTTCCAGTTTTTCTTGGAGGGGTACTTCACTCCAGCGAAGGGCCGATAGGTGCCGATTTTTCTATCAGTTAGGCGGGTAGCGGTCTGTACGATATGCCAAGGCCAGTTCGATCTGGAGCCAGAGGAAAAGCCCCCAGACCGTTGCGTGTTGTGCGGTTCGAGCGAATGGGAGTGGGGGCCGGACTCGAAAGAGAGTCGCTTGATCCGTCAAGAGATCATGCGGTTCAGGAAGCCGATCAATCCGGGGGTTACATCAAAAAAGAGGCAGGATCACGGGCGGCGTCAGTACCGCCAGTTCAAGCCGAAGGAGGGTGCGTGATGTGGGAAGAACTGTGGGAAGAACTGCGGTGGTATTGCTGTGACCGATGGGTTTACGCTCGTAAACTCAAGAGGATGACGCGAGAGCAGCAAGCGAAGGAAGTGTTTGATTCGTGGGAGAAGTTTCTGGCAACAGTGAAGGACGAGCCTGCTGACCGGACGTTACACGATGCGATGGAAGCGATGATTGACTTGAAGAAATCGTTTGAAGGGAAGGGCGAGGGAGTGGGAGAATAGGGCATGGCGCTACCTGCGATTGGCACGCTGTACACACCGTTCGAGCCGGGGAACCTTCCGAGTTACTGGAGCCAGCCCGGAGGTCCGGGGACTCAGGTGTTCCCCGCACAACATCCCGGCCAGTTGTCGGCGCAGTACATTTTGGGTTGCGGCCATGCAAGCAACATCCTCAGAATTTGGGAAGTGTACGACTCAGATACTAAGCAGCAAGCAGCGCTCGTGTGCTGTGCTGCCTGTGGATATATTCAAGAAATCATTGAGCCTTACAGCCAATTCCAGAACTACATCCAGAACCCTATCGTCATAGCCTGATGGACCCTGTTACGCTTCTCCAATGCTCCCGGTGCCTCTTGACCTTTGTGCACGGTACAGAGATCGCGCCGGGGTGCTGTCCAGCGTGCCGACGCTTCGGGACGGCACTGACGGATTTAACGGTAATCCGTGACGTTCGAGTAGGAGCGATCAGGGAGTACGGGATGCCGATCAAGGTGAGAAAAGGGATTGAGTTTTCGGACCTCGGCTACTGTGAGCACGGTTTCATAACTACCGCGATCTGTCCTGAGTGTAAGTGAGAACTTCCAGCCTGTAAAAATAATCATTATGTGAGAGATGCGCTATTGCTATTTGCGCGCCGAAGTGAGATAAAGATTATGCCTACATGAGAGGCGGAAAGTCCAAAATTTGGACTGGAGGGAAGCATGGGGTTGGATTTCAATCACTCAGAGGCAAGCTGGAGTTATAGCGGATTCAACCGATTCCGTCATGATTTAGCAACCCTAGTAGGGATTGATTTAGATGAGATGGACGGGTTTGGGGGGAATAAGTTGTGGACATCGTTGCCGCCTGATCCGATTCACATCCTACTCAATCATTCGGACTGTGAAGGGGACATTTCGGCGCTAGACTGTGCAAAGTGTGGCCCTCGTTTGTATGAGTTAGCTTCTAAATTGCCCGGAGAGTATGACAAGAAGTGTGCTCTGATATTGGCCCTTGACATGATCGAATGCGGCAAGAAAGAGCAGACTTTAGAGTTTTGCTGACCGCCAGCGGAGATGCTGGGGAGGAAAGAAGCATGGCGAGATTGACAGACTTCGGGCATGGCCGGGTGGATGCACCCCGGCTTGATCCGCGAGAGATCATCATTCGGGACAACTGGAATTACCGCGAAATGGACAACGCAGCGGTAAAAGCGCACATCGCATTCTTGAAGGACTCGATTCGAGAAATCGGCGTGCAGGAGCCAATCAGCGTGGAGTTGATTGACGGCGTGATTTACCTCGTGGACGGCGAGTGTCGGCTGCGGGCGCTGAAGGAACTTTGGGATGAGGGAAAGGAAGTATTCGTTCTCGCCATCCAAGCGAAGGGCGACGAAGCCGATATTCTGGCTAAGTCAATGATTGCAAACGGTTCATTACCGCCTACGGTGATTGAATTCGGCAATGCTGCGAAGCGGTTGGTGGCGTTCGGTTGGACGCTGGAGAAGATCGCGGCTCTGACGCCTCCGCACTTAGGGCTACAAGGAGCGAAAGCGAAGCGGTTTGTGAAGACTGCGCTGGAGCTTCAGGCTGCGCCGGATGAGGTCAAGGAAGCGGTGGCGCATGGCGTGGAAGGGGTTGAAGTGAGTCCTGCGTTGGCCGTGCAAGCGGTTCGCAAGAGCCGCGAGAAGGCGTCGGAGATTGTGACCGAGGCCGTAAAGGGTGCGAAGGCCAAGGGGCAGAAGGTTGCGAAGCGTGAGAAGAAGCCGGGGAAGGCCGCGAAGCAGCGCGAGGCCGCGACAGAGCGCGATGGGAAGCTGTACGATGCCGGGGATACGATGGCGAACCTGATTCTGTCTGCGGAGGAGAATTGGGACGCTGTGGTAAAGGCTGCGAAGGCGTGGAAGAAGCTACGGGGCTGACGATGACTCCGGGGCTATTGTGCAAGTGGGTTTTCCGGGCTATCGTGGTTGCGTTCTTGGTTTGGGGGCTGTCACGGTAGCCTAATTTTGGAGGGTGAAATGAAGTTTGAGATTAAGTCGTGGATGAGCGGTGGCGTGTTGTTTTCTATCGAAACCGATTCGTTAAAATTGGCGGTTGTAGCGGCTGTAAATAGCGGTGCCAACCTGACCCGTGCCAACCTGAGCGGTGCCGACCTGAGCGGTGCCGACCTGACCCGTGCCAACCTGAGCCGTGCCAACCTGAGCGGTGCCAACCTGAGCGGTGCCAACCTGAGCGGTGCCTACCTGAGCGGTGCCTACCTGAGCGGTGCCGACCTGAGCGGTGCCAACCTGACCCGTGCCAACCTGAGCGGTGCCGACCTGAGCCGTGCCAACCTGAGCCGTGCCGACCTGAGCCGTGCCAACCTGAGCGGTGCCTACCTGAGCGGTGCCTACCTGAGCGGTGCCGACCTGAGCGGTGCCAACCTGACCCGTGCCAACCTGAGCGGTGCCAACCTGAGCGGTGCCAAAAATAGTGATTTAGCCATTGCTCAAACCTCTATCCTTCCCGACGAGGGAGATGTGATCGGCTGGAAAAAGTGCCGCGAGAATGTGATTGTGAAGGTACTGGTGAAAGGCGACGAAAAGCGTAGTAACGCTTCAGGCCGCAAGTGTAGGGCATTTCGTGTCACTGTGTTAGATGTCCTCGGCGCGGAGACTGGAACGGGAATTTATAATCCGGATGTCATCTACCGCAAGGGCGAAGTTGTAGAGGCTGATAGTTGGACTGAAGACCGCTGGACGGAATGCGGACATGGAATTCACTTTTTCATCACGAAAGCCGAGGCCGAAGCATACGATTAGAGGGAGGGTAACATGTTGAAATCAGAGGTTAAGTTAGATCGCGTTTACATCGTTAAGGTTTCGGGGAAACTGGCGCGAGTGCGATTGATGGCGGTGAGTCCGTATGGTGGCTGGAATGGGGTAAATCTTGCCACAAACCGCGAAATCAGGATTCGGTCTGCTGCGAAACTGCGGAGCGTTGTGGAGTAGCGGGGTCTTGCGGAAGTCTGGAAGCCGTGTAAATTCGTAATCGGAGGGTAAATCAAATGTTGAGCACTTCGGAATCACGCACTGCCGCGATGGACAAGTTACAGGCTTTGGTCCTCAGCGGTCGCCAAAACGCCGGAAACGTAATCGAATATGTGATGTCGCATCAGCCGACAGACCGCATTGTGAAGGGCGGCGCGGTTGAGTTCGGCCCGAAGCAGGGAAACCGGGGAATCGTTGCTTCGATACCAGGATCGGACGGAGTGATTGTCGAGAACATCCATCGTCACGCGCTGAATCAGATGGCGCTGGATGCCGATATTCCCATGAAGTTCCTCGACTCACTGGCCGAGGAAAAAGCGCCGTGGGGATCGGAATTGCTGGCCCACAACTTCAACCAGATGTTCCATAACCGTTTCAACAAGAAGCGTTACCTCGTGCGGTCGATCAGCCCAGAAATCCGGGGATGGCTCTCGGATCAGTACCGCCGACTGGATTCCCGGCCAATCGTGGAAGCCTTCGCCAGCGCCGTTCAGGATAAGGGCGCACTGCCCTACAGCGGGGTTGTGACGGACACGAAGATTGCGATTCAGGCCATCATGCCGGAAGTGTACGAGCCGATTCCCGGCGAACTGGTAGCCTACGGGTTGAGTCTGGAGAACTCAGACTTTGGCAATGGGGCGTTGTCGCTGCGTGCGTACCTGCTGAGAATCTGGTGTACGAATCTGGCGATTACCGAAGAAACGATGCGGCAGATTCACCTTGGTAAGCGGCTGGACGACAACATGATCTACAGCCAGCAGACGTATCAGCTTGATTCGAGGGCGACTGTCTCCGCTTTGAAAGATGTTGTCAGACTGCAACTGGACGCGGGGAGCCTCACAAACCGCATGGAGGCAGTGCGGAAGGCGAACGACAAGGGCGTTACGAGCGAACAGGCCCGCGAACTGCTGAAGCGGACGCTGAACAAGGGCGAGGCTGAGGCCGCGATGAGCGCCTACAACTCGCCGGACGTTTACAACCTTCCAGCGGGAAACACGGCATGGCGTTTGTCGAACGCGATCAGTTGGATTGCGGGACAGACCGAGGATGCCGAGCGGAAGCTGGATTTGATGCGGAGCGCCGGGGATGTGCTCTCGAAGGCAGCGTAACAGGCTGAAGGGGCGGTGACTGGCGGGCGGGGCCTTGCAATCTGGCTTCGCCCGTTGCAGTATGTGGTCGGAGGGAAAAGCTCATGGACACAACGGAAAACCCAGAGATTCACTGCGGAAAGTGGGGCGCGTGATGGCGCATTACGCTGGCGATCCTCGCTGGATTACGGCACGGTTCGAGAGCAAGTGCGTGAAGTGCTCGACCGTGATAACCAAGGGTTCGGAAATCTACTATTACCCGAATGGCAAGCGGGCGTATTGCCCAACGTGCGGGCGACTGGCTGAGGCCGATTTTGAGTCGTGCAAGGCCGATGAAGAAAGCTGCTACGGTGGACAGGTAGACATTTACCTGTAGGAAAGGCAGTCGTGTTCAAGGTGTGATGTGAGAACTTTCTTTCCGGCTGGCGTGAGAACTTTAGGGATCATGCTAGTCGGGGTCTTGTTTTTGCGGGGAATCAGGAGCAGGATAAAACCGATGTGAGAACTTTGGAGGGTTCAAAAATGGGTTGGAGTGGAAATCACGACCGCGAGAAGTACGTTGCCGATTATCTGAAAGGGTTTACAACGTCAGACGGCGAGAAGGTTACATTCAGGAAGCACCACAAGTCCGGGGCAGAGGATTGGTTTATTCTGGACTGGGAAAAGCAGGATGGAACCAAGGGTTCGATCATTACCATGATGCTTTGGGACGGCGGCATGGTGAAGCACATGGACGAGACCGCGCATCCCTACTACTACGGGTGCCCGGTGGCGTGGTTTGACGAGGTTCCTTTGCCGGAATGGAGCGACGGAGCCTACGACTGGCGCATGGTTGTGCGGGGAACTCCCGTAAACCGTTGCGAGAATTGCCGTAAGCTGGATTGCTCCGGGCATGACGATCAGTTGATTGTCGTCTGTGCTTGGGGCGACTGGCACAAGGATGTACCGAAGGGCATGGTTGGCGTTGCAGCGTGCTACGGTGGCCGGAAGCAAGGCCAGTACGCGAGTGAGCAGAAGTATTACCTCGTGCCACAGTCCGAGTACGATCAGCGCGATCTCAAAGGACACATCGGATTCATTGTCGATCCGGCGCGGCATAGCGAGTGGGTGACGACGGAAAACCGTGCAACCAAAGAAGTTCCGCTGATAGCGTAGTGAGCAGCCCCAGCCGCAAGCTGGGGTATTGCTTTGTCTCGAAATCTGAGAGAGTATGAATCGTCGGCCAAGGCCGAGGAGGGTAGGAAAATGGTTAAGAAATTTGCATCCATCGAGCATCCCGAGAAATCCGACGCAGCGCGAGAATTACGAGATGCGTTCGAGGCGTGTTGGGACTTGGCGAAGTTAGCGACTTTGCTTTACTGGAAGAAGACGGCGAACGATTCACGCGACACGGCGAGCGATGTGGGCGAATATATCATTGCTCAGTCGAAGGCGTTGAAGTTCGCGCAAGCGATTGAAAACGGAGAGCTTCACGAGCGATGGCCGTCAGGTTTCAGGCCCGGGTTTGGAATCACAATCAAGTATGGCAGCGGACGGTTGCGAAACGTCAAGGCCCAATACTAGCGGCCCCTTGCAAGAGTTGGGAGACCGTGAGAGATTGAATTCGGAGGGTAATTCCAATGTTTAAAAAGTTTATGTCAATCGCCAATTCCGCGAAGTACGGAT
>Ga0182030_10018184_pt1 | contig 13501 bp, 9 predicted proteins | sample 812S3MmetaG_FD_121299 | JGI IMG/M metagenome (GOLD analysis project Ga0182030, IMG submission 121299) | Permafrost microbial communities from Stordalen Mire, Sweden - 812S3M metaG (Illumina Assembly) | ecosystem: Environmental > Terrestrial > Soil > Wetlands > Permafrost | place: Sweden... | reverse complement strand
GCCTGGCAATCTTGGCTGCCACACGAACACTCAGGCACCCACGCCCCTCGGTTGCAACTCCCCCGCGCTACGCCCGCGACTGCTGCTCCAACTGCCGGCTGTCCGCGCCCGACCCGATAAGCGGCAGCTCGATCCATACCTGCAATCCCGGGTGCATATTCCGCGCGCCCATGGCGCCGTGGTGCAGCCCCACCGCGCGCATAGCGATCGCCAGCCCCAGCCCCACGCCACCCGTCGCGCTTTCGCGCGCATCGTCCACCCGGAAAAACGGCTGAAAGATCTTGGAGAGCGCATCTTCGGGCACTCCAGGGCCGTAGTCGCGCACCGCGATCCGCGCCGCGTCGTGGGAACCCGTGAGCTCCACGTCCACCGTCGAATCCGCTGGGGCATAGCGGATGGCATTGCGGATCACATTCTCCATCGCGCGCCGCAGCAGTTCCCGGTCGCCGTCGAACGCTACATGCAACGAGGAACAAATCGCCAGCGAGCAGCCCCGGGCATCCGCTTCCACGCGGCAGTCCTCCATCACGTCCGCCAACAGGTCGTCCAGCCACAAATTCTCAAAGGTCGCCGAACTCGGGTCGCCCTCGGCGCGTGTCACTTGCAGGAGAGTGGAAACCAGGTCGGTGAGCCGCTGGATTTCCTTCTTGAGCCGCGCGACGGCCTCGTTCGGGTTGTCGGCAGTACGCACCAACTCGGCGGCGAAGCTCAAACGCGCGAGCGGCGTCCGTAGTTCGTGCGAAATATCCTGTAGGAGCCTGCGCTCCGCGGAAAGCAGCGTGCCGATCCGTTCCGCCATGCGGTCGAAAGCCTGGCTCAATTCCCCGATCTCATCTCTGCGATGCGAGTTGACCCGCACCGAGAGATCGCCCGCGCCGAACCGGTCGACCTTTCGCGCCAGCATGCGGAGAGGCGAAACAATCGTCAACGCCAGCAGCCAGCAAAGCAGCGCAATCGCGCCGAGGATCAACGCGTAGTACGGCAGATAATTGCCGATATCCATGGGCGGAGCGCCCATTTGCGAAATCCAGCAATACCGGCCGTCGGCGGACTTCGCCACCAAAACCATGCGCCCGCCGAAATGCTTCGGCCGTCCGCCTTCCGGCACCGCATCCGCCAGCATCGCCGAGCGGTCGATGCCGTTCAGAAGGTCGACGCCCTTGGCGTCGGTGAGGAAGTGTTCGCCGGAAACGTAGCGCCTCAGCCGGTCGGCGTAAATCCGCAACTGCCGCGGCCCGCCCGACTGGTACGCTTCGGTCGCCGATTCCAACTCCATGCTTTGAATCCGCCCGAAAGAACCGGTGCGGTGAGCGGCCTGAAACGATACCACCGCCGTCACAAAGAAGAAGGCCACCAGAGAAAGCAGCAGCGTCCCGAACGACCAAAGTGTAATCTTGGCGTAGACCGACCTCACCGTTCCACCTCCGCACCCGACGTGAATTGGTATCCCACGCCGCGAATCGTTTGTATGAGGCTGCGATTCTCCCGCTCCAGTTTCTTGCGCAGGTGGCTGATGTGCACGTCGAGCGCACGTTCGTAGGGCGTCGCCTTCCGCTGATAAAGCGCCGACGTCAGTTCATCGCGCGATACCACGCGGCCGGCGGAGCGAACCAGCACGTCGAGGATATCGAACTCGATCGCGGTCACGTCGAGAGGTTCCAATGCATACCAGGCTTCCCTGGTTTGCGGATTGAGCCGGACTTCGCCCGCTTCCACCATCTGCGGCGCTTCGCTCGGCGTTCCGGAGCGGCGCAGCACGGCGCGAATGCGGGCCAGCAGTTCCTCCGGGTCGAATGGCTTGGGAAGATAGTCGTCCGCCCCGGAGTTGAGTCCGGTCAGGCGATCGGGCCGCGACGTGCGCGCCGTCAGCATAATGACCGGAGTCGTACTGCGCTTGCGAAGCTGCCGCAGCACTTCGAATCCGTCGAGCGCGGGCAGCATCCCGTCGAGAATAATGAGATCGAATCCGCCCTCCAGCGCCCGCGCCAGTCCGCTTCGTCCGTCGTGTACGGCCTCCACGCGATACTCGTACCGCGCAAAGTAATCGCGCATCAGCGAACAGAGATCCACGTCGTCTTCGATCAGCAGAATCGCGCGCGCGGCGTCAGGCATATGCTTCCAACTCCTTTGTATCGCAAACTCGCGCCAATGTCTTCGGTCTTTACAAAACTTAAGGCGCGCGCATAGGGCGCCGGCGTTCTACTAGAAGTGTGAAGCAAGCCGCCATTTTCCTCGCAATTCTTCTGCCGCTCGCCGCCCAGGCGCAGTCCAAATCGTTCGTAGGCACAGTCACCGGATTTCGCGCCGAGAGCGCTGAAGTAGAGGTGAAACCCGATACCGGCGATGTGGTGATCGGCAAGCTCACGCCCGACACGCTGGCGCAGAAGATCGCGCCGGGTGAGAAAGATCTGAAGAAAGCCGTAGCCATCCAGGTTACCGACCTCGCCAAGGGCGATCGCGTACTGCTGACGCTCGATCCCGGCTCCTCGGGAATTCGCCGTATTGTGGTCATGTCTTCCAGCGACATCGCCCATCGCAACCAGGAGGACCGGCTCGATTGGCAAAAACGCGGCGTCGCCGGCGTGGTGTCCGCGAAGAGCGGCAACCAGATCACGCTCAAGAACAAGACTATGACAGGCGAAGTGGTAACCTCGGTCACGGTTAGCGACCGCACGGCGATCAAACGGTACGCACCCGATTCGGTAAACTTCGCCGATGCCCAGCCCGCCAAACTGGCGGAAATCAGCGTCGGCGATCAGGTCCGCGCGCGCGGCCAGAAGAGCGATGACGGCCTGAAGGTGGCCGCCGAGGACATAGTCTTCGGGACGTTCGTGATCGAAGCCGGCACCGTCGGCGCGATCGACCTGGACGCGAAAGAAATTAAAGTGAAGGAACTCGGGACCAACAAACTCCTCACGGTGAAGCTCACGGCCGATTCGCAGCTCAAGCAGATGGCTGCCATGCCGCCTATGGGCGGGCGCGGGGGCATGCCTCGCGGCGGCGGTCCACCCAGCGGAGGGTCGCCCGGCGGCGGCCGACCCAGCGGAGGGTTGCCCGGCGGCCGTGCCGGCATGCCCGGAGGCTTCGACATCAATCAGATGATCGAGCGCACTCCCGTCATCAAGCTGGAAGATCTCAAACCCGGCACCACCGTGGTCATCACCAGCACCAAAGGCGCGAAGAGCGATCGTCTCACCGCCATCATGCTGCTCTCCAATGCCGACATGCTCATTCAGATGGCGTCGGCCATGAAGGGAGAGAGTGGCGGCGGTATGGGCGGCATGAGCCCCGGCGGCATGGGCGGTATGGCGTCCGGCGATATGAGCGGTCTTATGGGCCTCGGCATCGGCGGCATGAATCAATAATCGGCAGGAACAATCCAGGTACATCGCAATGAAACCCATTCTCAGGTTACTAGCACTCTCTTTGTCTCTACTCGCGGGGCTGTCTTGGCAAGCCGCTGCGCAAACGCCCAGCCTTCACGGCGTCGTGACCGACCCCTCCGGCGCGCTGATTCCCGCCGCTACAGTCCAACTCCACGGACCCGGCGGCGATCAGCGCAAGACCACCGACGGTTCGGGCCAATATTCCTTCCCCGCGCTGCAGTCCGGCAAATATCAAGTCCGCGTCGCCGGCAAAGGGTTTGCGGTGACCGAGAAGCAGGACCTCGAGGTCACCGCTCCCACGGTCTTCGACGTGCAGTTGCAGATTCAGGGCGAAGCGCAGGTGCTGAACGTCGCGGCAGACGCCAAAACCGTGACCGCCGATCCCGACGCCAACGGCGGCGCGCTGGTCCTCGGCCAGAAGGAACTCGCGGCGCTCTCCGACGATCCCGACGAACTTTCGCAGCAGTTGCAGGCCATGGCCGGACCGGGCGCGGGACCGAACGGCGCGCAGATCTATATCGATGGCTTCAGCGGCGGCAACCTGCCGTCGAAATCGTCGATCCGCGAGATTCGCATCAACTCCAACCCCTTCTCGCCGCTCTACGACCGTCCAGGCTTCGGCCGTATCGAAATCCTCACGAGGCCGGGCATGGATACCCTTCACGGGCAGGCCTTCGTGCAGTACAACAACGAAGACTTCAACTCGCGCAGTCCCTTGCTGCAGCAGTCCACTCGTCCGCCGTACAAACAGGAATTCTTCGGCGGGAATGTCACCGGCCCGCTCAAGAAGAACAAAGCGTCGTTCAGCCTCGATGTGCAGCGCCGCAATACCACGGAGAACGCCTTCGTCGACGCCACCGACCTGAACAGCAGCCTCGTACCGCAGACCGTCAACCAGGCGGTACTCACGCCCCTGACGTTCACGACAATCAGCCCGCGGCTCGACTACGCCATCAACTCGAACAACACCTTGACGGTGCGCTATCAGAACACGCGCTCGTCCTCCGATAACCAGGGCGTCGGCACCTTCAACTTGCCCTCGCTCGGCTACAACTCGGTAAGTTCCGAGAACACCATTCAGGCGACCGAGACATCCATCCTCAACACCCATCTGGTGAACGAGACGCGCTTCCAATTCATGCGCGCCACATCCGGCATGAGCGGCGGCACCAACGACGTCGATATCTCCGTACAAGGCGCGTTCACCTCCGGCGGTGCGCAGGTCGGAAATTCGGGCACGCGGACCAACTCGTGGGAGGCCACCAATACGTCGACCTTCACCCACGGCGTTCACACTTTCAAATGGGGTGGACGGGTGCGCGGGGTCGCGGAGAACAGTACCTCGACCTCCAACTTTGGCGGGACGTTCACTTTTACCGGCGGCAACGGGCCAGAGCTTGACGCCAACAACAATGCCATCGCGGGAACCTCGATCGAGCTCGATGCCCTGGAAGTGTACCGCCGCACTCTGCTATTCGAACAGCAGGGCCTCAGCAATGCCCAGATTCGCGCTCTAGGCGGCGGAGCGTACCAGTTCAGTATCGCGGCCGGCACGCCCACCACATCCGCCAGCATGACCGACGTCGGACTGTTCGCCAACGACGATTGGCGCGTGCGTCCCAATCTGACGCTGAGCCTGGGCGCGCGCTATGAAGCGCAAACCAACGTTGGCGATTACGGAAATATCTCGCCGCGCGTGGGGATCGCCTGGGGAATCGACGGCAAGGGATCGAAGGCGGCCAAGACCGTGCTGCGAGCCGGCGCGGGCTCTTTCTACGACCGCATCTCGCAAGCCACCATGCTGCAGGCGCTGCGCTACAACGGCATCACCCAGCAGTCATACTCGATTTTCAATCCGACCTTCTTCCCGACGGTCCCCAGCGCCAGCAGCCTGGCGTCGGGCCTGCAACCGCAGCAGTTGCAGATCCTGGATAACTCCCTGCGCGCGCCGGCCAATTACCAGGCGAATGTCGGCATCGACCGGCAGATCAACGCCTTCGCGCGCCTGAGCGTGAACTACATTGCGAGCCGCGGCGACCACCTGCTGCGCTCCCGCAATATCAACGACCCGGTGAACGGAATCTATCCCTACGGCGATTCCGAAATCCGCCTGCTCAATGAGACCACGGGCTTCAGCCGCACCAACCAGCTCATGGTGAGCCCCAATATCAATTACAAAAAGCTGTTCCTGTTCGGCTTCTATTCGCTCTCTTACGGCAAAGACGACAATGAGGGCCAGGCGGCCAATCCTTATAATCTGCGCGCCGAGTGGGGGCCGTCGACCTACGCCGATGTGCGCCATCGCTTCGTGGTCGGCACTAGCATCCCGCTGCCGTTGCAGGTGTCCATCAGCCCGTTCATTGTGCTGCAGAGCGGCACTCCGTACAACATCACCACGGGGTTAGATCCGAACCAGGACGGCATCTTCACCGCGCGTCCCGAGTTGCTCTCGGGAGTATCGTCCGGCAGTTGCACCGGCGCCAATCTGGTATACGAAGCGAAGTTCGGCTGCTTCAACGTGAATCCGCCGGCCGGCGCCGCGACCATCGAACGCAACTACGGACGCGGTCCCGGCTCGGCCACTGTGATGTTGCGTCTCTCGCGCACATGGGCCTTCGGCCAGAAACGCGAGAGCGACCCCAACGCCAGTGGCTTCGGTGGACCGCCCCCGGGCGGCGGCGGTGGTGGAGCGCGCGGCGGCGGTGGTCCGGGCGGTCCCGGTGGCGGCGGTCCGCCTCCGGGCGGCGCGCCTCCAGGAATGGGCTTCAATAGCGGGCGGCGCTACACGGTGACGCTCGGCGTGAATGCCATGAACGCGCTGAATCATGCGAACTATGCGGCCCCGAACGGCGACCTCACTTCGCCTTTCTTCGGAGTCTCGCAAAGTCTCGGCGGCGGCTTCGGCCCCATGGGAGGCGGCGCCAGCACTTACAATCGCAAGATCGATTTCCAATTGCGCTTCGGGTTCTAGTGGGACGCTTGAGGGGGTCCGAGAGTGGGACGGACCCCAATAGGCGTTAAGCGCCGCGAAAGAATAAGCTGACCAAGTGTTTCGAAGGACGCAATCGCTCCCTTACGGTCGCGGCTCTGTCAAATGCGCATGCCGAGCCGCGCGCGTAAGCAAGCGGTAGGGTCTGAATGTCGAGCTTATTCTTTCGCGGCGCCGAGCGTCCCGGATTCCTCGCGATGCCGTTCCTGGCACACCGAACTGGCGCATGAGGTGCCTTCTTTCGGGGTGGCCGCATTCCTACCTAAGTCTCTAGACCCTCACCCCGTGGCTCTTGCAGATCGTCGCGCACGCCATTTCTTCTTTGTCCAGGGCCTTGATCGTCTCCATTGCTTTTATGTAAGGCTGCTGCGCCGTCCGCAGTATCTCGGCGGCCTTGGCCCTGAATTCGGGGACGGCCTGGCTGCGTTTCTGCAGGCCGGCGAGCAACACTTCGCATGTCTTCAGATGGCCCCGTCCCGTCTTGGCGTTGGCGGCCAGTTTCGCCATCTTCGGTTTAATTTCCCCGGTCAGCTTGGCATCCCAGGTCTTAGCCGTGGCGGATTCCTTGATACGCTTGATGGCGCCTGCCATGTCGCCGCTGAGTTGAAGAATGGTCTTCGCTTCGGTCTGGATCTGGACCGTGATACGGCTCAAGCTTCCTTCGAGATCCTTTTCCTCCTTGTCCTTGTTCTCCTGGTCGTCCTCGATGCGGTTCATGCGCTGAGTGGCCTGCTTAAAATACTCCTGGATTCGAACCACGTATTCCCGGCAACGAGCCACGGCTGCCTGGCGATCGCTTTCGCGGCCGAGCCATGCCTGACGGTGGGCCGCAAACTGAGCCACTGCCGACTTTTGGCTCTGCGAGAGGAGCAGCGCCTCCGCCTCTTTCACCCAATTTCCGAAATACTCGCTGTTGGCGGCCTTAAAAGCCTCGCCGTCATGCATAATTTGGGTGTAGAACGGCGGCAGGGACGTGTGCGCCGCGTTGACCTCCTGGTAGGCGAATCGGTCGAACTCCTTCTTCTTCAGGAGCGCTTCGACGCTATGAATGGTATTTTCCATGTTCGCCCTGTGATTCTCGATGTACTGCGCGCGGCTCAGGTTGTTGGCTTCGGCGGCAGCGCACACTTTCTTCAGGTCTGCGATCCACCGGCCGTCGTACTGCTCCACGATCTTGCCGTAAATGGGGTCATTCTTGCTCCCTTCGACCCGCTCCTTCTCCTTCTTCTGCTCTACCAGGAGTTCCTGGATCTTGATCGGCGTGTAGCTCATACGCTCTCCTTCGCTGCGTTTGGGGCCGCGCCGGCCCTCTCACAGTTCCTGTTCCACAGGTTCCGCGGCAGAATGTTCGCGGCCTTTTCCAGGCGCCCGGCATTCACTAACCTTCACAACCGCTGGCTTTAGCGCATACCAGATAACAGACTTTTTACTCTTATTTTGCTTCCGTGTCAAACGCTCACTTGCAATCTTTCCCAGGTAGACTTGCGCCACTTTGCTACTGCCTGGTGACATTTGCCGGCCGCAGCACTTCCGTTCCCGTTCCCTCATGAGTTCCCCGGCGCAAGCCGTGTTGTCCCTGTACCCAGGTACAGGGTGCATGATAGTAGGCATGAGAACTGGTGACCTCGCACGCCAGGCAGGCGTGAACATACAAACCCTTCGCTTCTATGAGCGAGAGCGGCTGTTGGGCGCGCCGCCTCGTACCGCTGCGGGCTATCGCTGCTACAGCCGGCAGGACCTGGAGCGAGTTGTCTTTATCAAGACCTGCCAGCACTTGGGGTTTACGCTCGAGGACATCCGCTCACTCGCGGGTCTGCACGACCGCCTGACCCTACGGACCGGCGGTTGCGCGGAAGAAGCTGGCCGACTCGGGATTGCCGCCATCGCGCAGCAACGGCTTCTCCAGATTGATGAGAAGCTACGCCAGTTGAGCGAAATGCGGGCGCACCTGCAGTCCCTCTGCGACGGGTCGGCGCCGGATGCCGAACTGCGATGCCCCGCTACCCGACTGCAAAATCCCTCTTGACACGGTACCTCGGTACAGGGTGGATGATTGCGCCATGTGCATAATCAGGATGTTTGCTGTCGCGGCCCTCGTCTGTTTGTGGACGGGTTACAGCCGTGGTCAAGAACTCGCCAACCAACCACAATTCGAAGTGGCGGCAATCAAGCATTGCGAGCCGGGGACTCCCGAACCTGCCGGACAGCGCATGGGGATGGTCCGGTATACGTTTCCTGGAGGACGATTCGACGCAAAGGCAACCACGGTGGAGTTTCTACTGGAGTGGGCGTATGACCTGTTGCCCTCTCAGCATTCACGCGGCCCCGCCTGGATAGAGAACGACAGGTTCGATATCGTGGCGAAAGCGGCCGGAAACGCAACCGACGATCAAATGAAGCTGATGACCCAGGCGCTATTGGCGGATCGCTTCAAACTGAAGTTCCACCGCGAGCGCCGCGAGGGTCCAGTACTACTGGTGACTCTGGGCAATGCCGCTCCCAAGCTCTTCCCGCCAAAAGATGGAGAGGTGCACTCTTTTCGGATCATCCCGCAAACCGACTCAGCTCAGAAGGTGGTTTCTTACCGCGCCGTGGCCACGCGCTTTTCCTTCGCCCAACTGAACCAGACCTTTGCGCGACAACTCGAACGCGTAATTATCAACGAAACCGGGCTGGATGGCGATTTCGATTTCACCCTCGACTTCACGCCGGATGAGAATCGTCCCAATCCTCTGGACCCGTCGCTCATCGTTACCGCAATGCACGACCAGCTTGGCCTGAATCTTAAGGCGCAAAAAGGGCCGGTGGAGTACCTGGTCATCGACAGTGTAGAGAAGGTCTCCGACGGGAATTGACTCCGGCATTGAGGGTAAGGGAATGTTGGGCAGGGCGATCAAGTTGACCTGAAACGCGCGATCCATCGAAGTACGCCGTGCGGACCGCCACGCACTCGGAAACACGCAATTGTGGACAAAGAGTGGATATCGTACATTGACCGCCGAATTTGATTCGGCGAGAGAGCTTCGGCCGTATCCGCCGCCCTCACTCAGAAAAGGCTCGGATGATCGTTTCGAAGGGCTGGGCGCGACCTACCAGCGAAGTGCGCCGCCCGGACCGTCACGCACTCGGAAACAGGCAATTGTGGACGAAGAGTGGATATATCGTCCATTGACCGCCGAATGTGGTCGGGGAGCCGAGCTTCGGCCGTATCCTCCCCCACTCAGAAAAGGCTCGGATGCTCGTTGCGAACGGCTGGGCGCGACCTACCAGACAGGTGAGCACGCTACTGGAAACCGCCTTGACCTGCGGCCGGCAGGAGTGTGGCACGGCAACTCGCGAATTCAGCCCGTGTCCGAGGCTCCAAGATCCGGTGCAGGGTGCTATCGATGCCTCGACCCAAGGTCAGGCGGAACAATACTCCTACAACATCTGGCCGCCTCAGGCTAGGATGAAGTGCAGACGGCAAAAGCTGCAAATGCTATGAAGACAACCATCTCCCTCGTCCTTGGATGTGCACTGGCGGCGCTCGCGGCAGATTCCTTCTCCATCGGCAAGATCGATCCGGAGGCCGCCGGCATGGATCCCGCGCGCCTGGCCCGGATTCCCGTCCGCATGAAGGAGTTCGTTGCGGCTGGCAAAACTGCCGGGGTAGTGACCCTGATCGCCCGGCACGGTCACGTCGCCAGCCTGGAAGCGGTCGGGTATCAGGACCTCGAAACCAAAACTCCCATGCGGACGGACACCATCTTCCGGCTCGCATCGGTCACCAAGCCCGTCACGTGCGCCGGCATCATGATTCTGGTGGACGAGGGCCGCGTCTCGCCGATCGATCCCGTGGAGAAGTTTCTGCCGGAGTTCAAAGGTCTGAAGCTCAACCCCTGCGGTACCCGCGCAGGCTACAACTGCGAACTGGTCACCCCTTCCCGGCCAGTCAACATCCTTGACCTGATGACCCACACCTCGGGCTTGCCGGGATCGACACCGGGAGGAGGAACACCGCCCAGCACGCTGGCCGAACGCGTCGCAGCCGTCCACTGGACCGCCCTGCTGTTCGAACCGGGGACAGCCTGGAACTACAGCAATATTGGAATCGCCGCTCTCGGCCGCATCGTCGAGGTGGTCACTTCCCAGCCCTATGACCGCTTCCTGGCGGAGAGAATCTTCCAGCCTCTCGCAATGAAGGACACTTTCTTCTTTGTTCCGCCGGACAAGGCAAACCGCGTAGCGTCGGTCTACAGCTATGAGGCCGACGGCTTACAGATTGTTCCGATGGCCCCGGCCAAGTTTCCCGCTCCCGAAGGCGGACTCTTCAGCACCGCTGGCGACATGGCGCGGTTCCACCAGATGTTGCTCAACAAAGGAACACTGGATGGGCAGCGCATTCTCTCGGCGGCCGCCGTGGAAGCGATGACCACATCGCAGACCGGTTCCATGAAGGCGGGCTTTGTTCCCGGAGTGGGACACGGATTTGGGTTCGAGGTGGTGCGCGAGACGCTCGGCACGTTCCGCTACAACTCGATCGGTAGTTTCGTGAAGGGCGGAGCCTATCGCACCTACGGGTGGGTGGACCCGGCCAAGGACCTGGTCGGAATCATTTTCATGCAGCGGACTAATGGCGGTGGCGATGTGGCGGATGAGATCAACGCCTTCATGGCGATGTCCGCGGCGGCGATTGAGCGCTGAGATCACAGTGCGGCGGTGGTTGGGCCGGGCACACCGGCCGACTTGATAAAGACGACGCCAAAACCGGGGTGGGACGATTGAGCTTGCCTTCCGAGCGGATCTTCAGCGACCGGACGGAGCGGACGTACAGAACTCCTGATCTCGTGGAGATTTAGATGAGCCCGGCAGTGGCGATATGTGCGCTTCGTGTGGCAGGCAATCTTGCCTGCAGGCGGCCTTTCAGGCCGCCGGGCGGGCTGAAAGCCCGCCTGCAGCCAGATTGGCTGCCACACAACAGCGTTGCGGCTCAACTCAATTTCCCCGACCGCCAAACTCGCCGGGCACGAGATCGGGAGATCTGACGTAACGTTGCCGGATCCGGCCTGCTGACCAGCCCAGCGCCTGGGGAATCAAAGGGGTTCGGGACATGATGTCCCGACAAGTCCCTGCGACGCCTTTGTTTTCAATAACGCGATCTTAGTTTTCGAGACATGCATGTCCCCAACGCTCGCACCCTACCGCGGCAGCGTCACCGTAAATGTACTCCCCGCCCCCGGAGTGCTGGCCAATTCCACCGCGCCCTGGTGCGACTCCGCGATCCACTTCACAATCGCCAGTCCCAACCCGAAGCCGCCATCCTGCCGGGAGCGCGCCTTATCGCCGCGGTAGAAGCGTTCGAACACATGCGCCGCCACCTCCGGCGCGATGCCGGTACCGGTATCCGCAATGCGAATCGCCACATCGCCGCCGCGCGACTCCAACGTCGCCGTGACCCGCCCGCCCGCCGGCGTATACCGAATGGCGTTGTCGATGAGATTCATCACCATCCGCCGCACCAACTCCTCGTCGCCGTGGAAGGCCACATCGTCATGCGCCGGGCACTCGATGGTCACCCCGCGCGCGCTCGCCAGAGTATGCGCCGACCGGCAGCATTCCGCCAGCAGATCGTTCAAGTAGAACTCCTCGTATCGCAGCTTGACGCGACCCGCGTCGGCGCGCGCTAGATTCAGCAGATCGTCCACCAGCCGCGAAAGCCGGCGCGATTCGTCCAGCACCAGCGCCAGCGCCTGCTTGTACTCCGCCGCGCTGCGATCGTGCGAGAGCGCCACGTCGGCCTCGCCGCGGATGATCGAAATCGGCGTACGCAGTTCGTGGGAAGCGTCCGCCACGAAGCGGCGCATATGGTCGAACGACTGATCGAGTCTCGACAGCAGCTCGTTGAATGACGTCGAGAGCGTCGCCAGTTCTTCGGCGGCGTCGCCGGCATCCAGCCGCGTTTCCAGATTGCTGTGGGTGATGCGGCGCGCCTGCTCGGCCATCGATGCCAGTGGCGTCAGATTGCGTCGCGTGAGCCAATACCCGCCAATACCGGCCAGCCCGATCGCCAGCGGTAGCGCCAGCAGGAGCACGCGGCGCAGCACCGCCAGGTCGCCGGCCAATTCGTCGAGCGGCTGGATCGCAAGCACCAGATAGTCCAGTCCGCCGAGCGTGACGCGGACCACCGCGGCGTGCGCCCCGTTCGGCCCGGCCCGCGGAAGGGCAATCAACCGTGGGGCGCCACCATTCGCCGCCGCGCGGCGCGCGATCTCCGTCAATTCGTCCTGTGGCACCGGCGCGCTCGCGCCCAGCACCCGCGTGCCGCGCAGAAACACCACCGTGCTGCCGTTCAGCCGCAGGTCCGCCAACACCTCCGAGGACGCCACCGCCGCGTCGCCTTTCATCTCTCCGAACTCGTCCGCCAGCAGCGCCGCGGCGGTGTTGGCTTCCACCGAGAGCGATTCGTCCAGCCGCCGCTCCAGCGCGCGCGCCACCACGCTATGGAGGAACAGGCTGAAGAGCAGAAACAGCAGCGAGAAGAACGCCAGGTACCAGAGCGTCACGCGCGCCCGCAGAGTCCTAATCATCGCCGGCCTCTGGCTCCGCGGTGAGGATGTACCCCTCGCCGCGCCGCGTGCGAATCATGCGCTTGCGGCCGCCCGTCTCCAGTTTCACGCGCAGCCGCTTGATGTACACATCGATCACGTTCGTGAAGGCGTCGAAGCTCTCGTCCCACACGTGCTGCGCGATCTGCTCACGGCCCACCACGCGATTCTCGTTGAGCATCAGGAACTCGAGCAGGGCGTATTCCTTGGCCGTCAGGCTGACGGGCCGGCCGGCGCGCGTCACCGCGTGGCTGCTGGTATTCAGCGCGACATCGGCCACCTGGATCACCTGCGGCCGCAGTCCCTTGGCTCGCCGCAAGAGGGCGCGCAGGCGGGCCAGGAGCTCTTTGAAGTCGAAGGGCTTGGCGAGGTAGTCGTCGGCGCCCGAGTCGAGGCCGGCGACCCGGTCGTCCACCGAGGCGCGCGCGGTCAGCATGAGGATGGGCGCGCCGAATCCGGCGGTCCGCAACTCGCGGCATACGGCGTGGCCATCCTTGACCGGCAGCATGACGTCGAGAATCACCAGGTCGTACTCGTTGACG
>Ga0182030_10018183_pt1 | contig 13501 bp, 16 predicted proteins | sample 812S3MmetaG_FD_121299 | JGI IMG/M metagenome (GOLD analysis project Ga0182030, IMG submission 121299) | Permafrost microbial communities from Stordalen Mire, Sweden - 812S3M metaG (Illumina Assembly) | ecosystem: Environmental > Terrestrial > Soil > Wetlands > Permafrost | place: Sweden... | reverse complement strand
TACCTTGAAACAGTACTGCTATTAGGGAAGACATGGGGATGCGGTTAGTTGAACACCATCAGCGTTGATATGGTGAGTGTCTGCTGATTGTGCGACTTAGTTGTATTGCTTGATGAAGCGGACGTATTTCTTGAGCAACGGACTTTGCAAGACTTGCAAAGGAACGCGCTGGTATCAGGTAGGAGAAATGTGTCCATGGTTTTTGCAATGCACTTGATTAATTCAACCAGTGTTTCTTCGTGTTTTGGAATACTATGATGGTTTGCTACTCTCACCCTCTAAAGGAATAGTATATAGGCTGACCTTCTCAGGCATCCTTATTCTTACAAGCAATCGTGTCGGTACCTTTGACGAAGCGTTCAAATCTCGTAAGATACCCTACCGCACCAAATAGGTTCTACTAATAATAAATGCCACAATCAGGAATCCAACTCGCCCTCCACTACGAAAACCTCAACAAAGACCAACGCCGCCAAATTTGGAAAATATTCATCAAACGCCTCGAAGGCTTCGAGAAAGAGGAGTCCACAGACAGCGCGGAGCTAATCGATACCGAAGATCTCCGAGATCATCTCGACGAGCTCTCGGGCCATAATATGAATGGTCGTCAGATCCGTAATGCGGTTACTACGGCGAGACAATTGGCGGTGCATAAGCAGGAGAAGATGAGCTTCAAACACCTGAATCATGTTATTAAGGTAGCGCAGAAGTTTGAGAGGTATCTTTTGATGGTGAGGGAGGGGGTGGGTGATGATCAGATTATGAGGGAGGATGGGATAAGGTGACCTGTTTGAGGGAGAGTGGGATATTAGGACATTTTAAGTTCCACACTTTACCACTGCATACTATATGTATTAATGTTAAATCCAAGATTTAGCATTATCATAATATACACAACGCACACCCACCAACCCTCATTGTCTATTCTTCTTAAAAACATCGTCGCCCCTCCCTCCCAAAATCCAAACCAAGGTCCCGACACCCACCAACACAACCATGATAATACCCAGCACCCAACTGGTTTTCGCTGCCTCCGAAATCTGCGCGCTAGTTGCAAATAAAATTACCCACGCCCTCTCCTTTCCTAACCCGGCTACGCAGCCCTGGCACCAGCAGGTGTTATGCAGATTTGCGAATTGGAGGGTGGAGATTGCGAGGATGAAGCATGCATAGGCATAGGCGATGGCTTTTCCTGTTAAGCGAAGGGCGATAGCCAGGGGGGCGAGGGGGGAGAAGTGCAGAGTTGAGTTTGGGGGTGGGGTCTCGGTAAGTGTAACGTGCAGGTGCGAAAGATAAGAGGAAGAGATGAGGAGGATCGAAACGGCGGTGGCGGCTACTCCATATATGAGGAGTTGGAGAAACCCTGTACAGCTCTCGCGGGCTGCCGAGTTGCTTGGCAAGAGAAATCAGAAGGCCAATGTAGCTGAGCAAACTGACAACCGGGGTAGTAAACTTGTTGAGGATATTACGAGATTGAAACAGGAGATGGACGAGCGCTTGGCTAAACTCGAGCGCTCGAGAAAAAAGGGGCTGCTTCCACAAGAGCATTAGCCGACACTGCTAGGCAGATTTCGTTGGCAAATTATTTTGTATCATAACGATGAAATTTCCCTTATAACGACTTATTAATGATAACCAAATCACTATAGTAGCATTATGGAAGATGGCATATACCGATATATTTCTTTTCCCGCTGCAGGGCAGTTGAAGTACCGACAACATAGAGGGGGGAAGAGGAGCCCAAAGCACTGGTGACCTGGCATATCCAATCATCACGGAGTTCAGCGCTTGGGAATTGTCGGACAAATTTTCGAGGGTGGATCGCCGCCTCCAATATTGATATGCCGTTCCTTAAACCTTTGCTGCAGCAAATATTGTCAATAGGTTTGCACAAGGCTTTTGATCCCTTGTGGTTGCTCTTGATGTATTTGCCAGCCTGTTTTCTCCGTCACACCTTGCTTTTTGCTTTTCTTTCATGTCATTTATCTTCCAGGTTCTGACACCTAATGAGCACATAGCTCCTATAAGAAAAACCACTCCCGTAAATATCTGCGCATTAAGGTAGATGTTTCCTGAGTCCCTTCGGAGCTTGAGAGCAATGGCCTCAGCAACTTTATGCGTATTAGTAAGTGAACCGTAGATGGAAGAGTACTTTACATGTGGTTGGGAACATCATCATCATGAATGCAATACTTAGTACACTCGCCAGGTCTTTCATACCCACCACTTCACCACAGACAGGAACCACGGAGGACCAATATGTACCACAGACTGCACCAGCCATGATGGCGAAGAAGCAAACGGGCCCAAAGCCTTTTGCGAATATCCAGATGAACAAACAGAACACTCCACATAATGCAGTCATTGCAGAAGCAATATTGATCCGTCCTATTTTGTCGCTAACCCATCCAACAAGAGGCCTCCCAATACCTTGGCCTAAACTTAGCATGGCTCCCACTACAGCACCTTGTTGTGATGATAATCCAATGGAAGTAGCGTAGTCGGGCATAGAATAGTACAATACAACATATCCGAGCTCACTAAAGAATCCCCATCCCAAGATCATCAGGATAGGGGCTTTACCAAACAGCCGATAATCGAAGGCCAGTTGGTTCGGTTTTGCGATTGAAGGGCGCTCCTTCAGCAACATAGTGCAAATCAAATTTATCACAAGCTGAGACAGAGCCAATGTCCGTAATGTCCAAGACAAGCCAATGCTTCGAATCCCAGCGTTCGTCCCGAGATTGTAAGCCAGACCACCGAATCCAGCTCCAGCTGCTGTAATACCAGTCGCTAAGCTTCGATGGGTTGAGAACCACCGGGGTACCACAGCGGCTGATCCTACATAGAGAAAACCTATTCCCCAACCAAAGCAAAGTCCCTGGGATAAGAAGAGTTGCCAGACGCGGCTAGCAAAAGAAGCCCCAAGCAAGGCAGCAGTCTCTAAGACAAGCCCAATGCACATAGTGACCTTGAGACCATACTTTCGGTTCATGAAAGTAATGAACGGAGAGACTAGAAGAGCCTGAGAAATAGAGAGTCCTCCAATAAAAGCATATTGCATTGCCGTGGCAGACGGGAAGCTGTTGTTTGAAAGGTAGAAGGCGAGGAAAATACCATATGCCTATCCATCGGTGTCAGAATAACTTCGTATAAGCATTATACATAGCCTTACACTATTCACACCCCAGGTGTTGGCGTTTATGAGGAACACGCATGCTACGCAGACCCAACCATAGCCACCGTTAGGTGGCGTGTCTTCCTGCTCAACAACATTTGCACTGTCTTGAGCTGGAAAGTCGGCGAATAAATCCACAGAGTTAACCATAGGCTGGTCATGGCCGAGATCGCCGGAGGTCATGAGGTAAGACTCCCTTTCATCTTCGGGCAAGCGGCGTATGTCATCTTTGGCATTCATTATAGACGACCTTGACTCTTTAGAGATATCAATTAAAGGGTTGTGGTAGTTTCGGTATAAAGAAAAGATGGATCGAAGGATAGAGCAAAATGCTCTTTGGATCTCTATTGAAAATGGACCCTGAAGTAGTTGAGAACCCCGCATCTAGCCGTTTCGTCACCAATAGACCTGTTACCGGCGGTCTCTTGAACATAAGGCCCACTATTCCCCGCTCAATCCTTGGAACTCGTCTTGATTTTGTGATGCAGAACATGATATTGGGTCACAATGTTGGGTCCTATTTCACAAGCATATTCTGATCTATACGATCTTCCCCGGCTACTTGACGGCATTGCCACGGTTTCTATAGTCTTTAACTTTTTATGCCGTCCTATTTTGACTTGCCTGGCTATCCGCAAAGCGTCGACTGCGCTTAGGTTCGGAATGTATATATTCCTGTAGCATGAGGTAACGTAACCGTGCACGCCCTCCGCGATATCGGCCCCCCACTGCGTAGTCACTATTGTGCATGAGCGGCTTCTTGCTAGCTTCAAAGAGCACTAGAGCCACCTAATGGATGGCTCCTCCTTTGCTGGGCATGTATACTGACATAGAAAGTATGTGGGCTTGAATTAGACAACACCACTGTTCCGCCGTTGTTCTTCTAGTATGATTATTGCTCGCGTACTTACACCGCTCACAACCGGGATTCAACTCAACCATTTTAAGTTAGCCGCAGCCTTCCTTCTTAGGGAGTAAGTCATGTACTTTTGTAGCAAATAATCCATGACTGGTACTTCCGGCCGAGAAAGACTGGTGAGGAATAAAAGTATGGAAACGGGAGATGGTTGCAGCTACCGTAAGAGGGAGCAACCGTGCACTATCTTTACTGCGTACGTTCAATTCTATATCATCATTAGCTCGTTATAGATGGGAATGCCATCTTAATGATCTAAAATGACTTGCTGATGTCCAACGTCAGAAATCCCCAGGTCAGCAGCTTACTTTTCACGTCCGATGCCCACAGACTAAGCGGGGAGGTCAAAGGGGAAGTGTTTATTGCTGAAAGAATATAAATACAGCTAGTTATAGCAGTGCTATTACTGTACTAGCGGGGAAGTAGTTCAAAATGGTGGATGTGTAAAGGGCATGGAATGCCGTCCGAAAGCCAACCCTAGCTCCGGTGAAACTGAACACTTCAATCCAAAAAATACGCTTGCATTGCAATTTCTAGCTACAGTGGGTAAACTGCATCGCATTCCGGATAAATTGATGACTTGGGCTCAAGAAACCGAAGAAACGAAAGAGGAGATGAATAAGGAGATGCAAAAGGTTGACGAGGAAAATTCGCAGGCTAATGGTATAGGGGAACCAAAAAACGAGATTTACAGAGAGTTTTCCACCACGATTCAGGGAATACTGGCACTTATAAAGACAATGAATGATGCGAACGAGAAACAGGCTGCTTCAAGACTATGATATAAAATTGACTGACTGAGCTCGTTTCAAAGTGTGACTTTTATGGTTGGAGAAGGAATGAACAAGATCTCTCAGATGCAGGTCTTCTTCCAAAATGCCTAGAAAGTAATGAACCATTGCATCCACTTGATAATTGAGGAGACCATCCATTCCTTCAAACAAATCATTAGGGTGCGTTGATCGAACCACTAGACCCAGCGAGCAATAGATAGCAAGACATAATTTCGTGGCGAAGTAGTAATGGAGCATCTTGTTTTCCTGGTAGGTAGCTATTCTTGATAGGTATGCCTTTCTTTGAAGCTTTGGGACAGCGAGGTGAAGGATGAATTTGAAGGAATGCAATACTCGGCACGTGATGTGGTTGGCTACCTTAGGTACGTTTCGCTAACGAGTAACTTACTAGTATCGCTCTTGCCTCAAGCTAAGGTCGAGCTCCTACGTTGATCTCCAGCCTCCTCACGAAGCTCACCCACCACCCTCAACAGAGCTCTGCAACCATTCTTGCAGAAGCTTCACTCGAGTTAAAGCTTCGCATCCTTTCTATAAACTCCGCCTACGCAACCCGCAACCATGGGAGACCCACGAGAATCATCATCGTACAGTGTTACGCCTCGCATCCGATACAACACCATCGGAGGTGTGAACGGTCCTCTGGTTATTCTAGAGAATGTGAGCAGGCACATACCCAATTGGAAAGCAGAGCGAAGAAGCTGATGGTTGAATAGGTCAAATTCCCACGATACAATGAGATTGTTACGTTGACCCTGCCAGATGGTACAGAGAGATCTGGACAAGTGTTGGAGGCCAGAGGTGAGCGGATCCCTCAATGGCTGTGCGTGATATTATACTGATCGGTTGGCGAAATAGGAAATCGAGCAGTCGTGCAGGTGAAGCTTCTTGAGCTTGGGACCATACATTGAGACGCTGACGACAATAGGTATTCGAAGGAACATCTGGCATTGACGTAAAAAAGGTATGACAGACAATACAAGGAATATGTGGGCAATCACTGACGATTGCAGTCCAAAGTCGAATTCACAGGACATAGTTTAAAGCTTGGTGTCTCCGAAGATATGTTGGGTCGTATCTTCGATGGGTCAGGAAGGGCCATTGATAAGGGGCCCAAAGTGCTCGCAGAGGATTACTTGGATATCAACGGAAGTCCAATCAATCCATACTCTCGAGTAAGCCTCCTCTCCGCTATGCGATTGCTGTGCTAAGAAACAGGTCTACCCCGAAGAAATGATTTCCACTGGTATTTCTGCCATTGATACAATGAACTCGATTGCTCGTGGACAAAAGATTCCTATCTTCTCCGCCGCCGGTCTACCACATAACGAAATTGCTGCTCAGATTTGTCGACAAGCTGGTTTGGTACAGAAGCAGGGTGTTACGAATAAGGGTGTACATGATGGACATGAAGAGAACTTCTCGATTGTTTTTGCCGCTATGGGTGTCAACTTAGAGACTGCAAGATTCTTCACCAGAGATTTCGAGGAGAACGGTAGTCTGGAACGTGTCACATTGTTTTTGAACTTGGCAAACGACCCAACGTGAGTAACTTCGTGCCAATGTTTGACTTTACTGACCGGGTTCTAGTATCGAACGTATCATTACCCCACGTCTCGCCCTTACCACCGCCGAATACTATGCCTACCAACTCGAGAAGCACGTTTTGGTCATTCTTACCGATTTGACAGCATACTGCGATGCTCTTCGTGAAGTCTCTGCCGCCCGTGAAGAAGTTCCAGGTCGTCGTGGTTATCCGGGTTACATGTACACTGATTTGTCAACAATTTACGAGCGAGCTGGTCGTGTCGAGGGACGAAATGGATCCATCACACAAATTCCTATCCTTACTATGCCTAACGACGATATCACTCATCCCATTCCTGATTTGACCGGTTACATTACGGAGGGACAAATTTTCATCGATCGTCAACTTCACAACCGTGGTATCTACCCTCCGATCAACGTTCTACCATCGCTCTCTCGTCTCATGAAATCTGCCATCGGAGAAGGACACACTCGAAAGGATCACGGTGATGTTTCCAATCAACTTTATGCCAAGTATGCCATTGGTCGTGATGCCGCATCTATGAAAGCAGTCGTCGGAGAGGAAGCTTTGTCATCCGAAGATAAGCTTTCTCTTGAATTCTTGGAGAAGTTCGAGCGTACTTTTATTTCACAGTCCGCCTACGAGTCAAGAACTATCTACGAATCTCTCGATCAGGCATGGAGTCTGCTCCGTATCTACCCCAAGGAATTGCTCAACCGCATCCCACAAAAGGTTTTGGCGGAATTCTACCAAAGATCTGCTGATCGCAAAGGGAAGGGAAGGGCTGGGAATAAGGATACGAAGGACAACAGTGAAGAGTCGAAGGCAAATGGTGGGGAGGAGAATTTGATTGATGCTTGAGTTTGATGATTGTTTTGGAGTGATAGAATGATGTTGATATGTCAATACGAAATGGACTCTGCGTGCCTTGTGGAATGATGAGCTTGTGTAAGTACTGAATTGGAGGCAATGGGACTAGATTGTATGTTTATCAATTCAGCCTGGATTCAGATATGAAGAAGCCTAGTGTAGAAATGGCAGCTTCGTCTCATGTTGTGATTAACCATCGCCTTGTATTTCGTGATCCTATTATAAATACATATATATATATATATATACAGAGCTGTAAGCAGTGCTGTCTCTCAACTATATAACTTCATCTTATATTGCAATTAACAATTGTCTTGTATTTCGTGATTCTAATATAGAGAAAGAGGGGGGAGAGAGCTGTAAGCAGCGCTGTCTCTCGACTATACAGCGTTGCTGACATGCATCTACACCCAAGCCACGGTCTCTTTTGCTTCCAAATTATATACAAATTCCAAGAGTTCCCCTCTCAGCCTATCTCCGACTGCCTTTCTAACCACGGCGAAGACCTTCCGTCTGCAAATGAGGACTATAGGTATTTCATCCGAACTTTCACCAGGATACCATCAAGTATTGGTACCGGCTACAGTACCAAACTAAGATCTTACCGAATGAATTAATCCAAGATGCGCACGAATAATACGCCCGCGGAAGAACCGAAGTTTACCTTGCATCTGCAGCTGTCACGACCCGCAGAAGCTTGATCCGTTGATCGAGTGAGCGAGCGGAACGTTCAGCACCAACCCTGGTGACCCCGCATTTCGTGACCGGGAGTTTTGCTGCGTGAGCACCGTTACTAGTACTAGTAGTGAAGAATTCGGGGCAGATGCAGGGCAGGTTCGGTCAAGGGCTCAACGCGCCACCAAACGCGCCAATCAAGCCTCCCGTTCGAAGAGGCGGTGGAACGTCAGAGGATCATCAGACTGGGAGATTTGGGCCGAGGAGTTGGGTTTTTACGTGAGCGAAAAAGGTCGATGTTGGCTTTGGAAGTGAAGAGAAAGTTAGTATATAGGGAGGCTGCTTGAAAAGTTGTTAATTGGTAGAGGTGCAGCTGCGGTGCGACTCCAAGAACTGGGAATAATCTTGGGAAAGTAGAGCTGCAGCTCAATTTCGCGGTACAAAGATTTTCCACCTCACTACGTGCGGGGAGAGGTTCCTCACTACTTTAGCCATCCGAAGTGGAGGTAATCAATCAGCTGCTACCACTACCACTAGCATACATACGTCAAAGTCCGCACCAGTCGTATGTCCTGCCCTTGCAGGTACAAGGAACACAACAGGGAGTGCGCGCACGATGATGATGCAGAGCTCGGGGTATCTGAGAGCTGTGCTATAAAGCTATAGCTACCCCTCCTTTTATTCCCCCCGAAGCTTTTTCATCCTTCCAGCTGTTGGGAATTTTGCAATTGAGAAGGCAATTGAAGTCAATTGAGCTCAAAACTCGAGAATCAGAGTCGCAATGCTTCAGAAACTTGGTTGGACCGCCCTTTGGGCAGCGAGTGCCTTCGCACTTCCCCAAATCCCAGGAGAAGTTCTCACTGGAACTGTGGGCAACACCAGCATTGCAGGATCACCATCAGGTCCAGATGCAAACGGCAAATACACCATCTACGGCACGGGCATCCGCGCCAATTTCATCCCGTACGGGGCTTCAATCTCCAACCTCTTCATCAACGACACCAGCGGCATAGAACGCGACATCGTCGGCGGTTTCGACAACGCCTCCTACTACGGCATTGACCGTCAACACCCTCATTTCGGCGGTGTACCAGGTCGGTACGCAAACCGGATCAAAAACAGCTCTTTCACCATCGACGGGGAAACCTACCACATCCTACCAAACGAGAACCCCACACCTGCTAATCCAGCTGGGGTCGACACCCTGCATGGAGGCCCCGATGGCTGGGATTGGAGGAATTGGACCGTGGTGGCTCATACGACAGATAGTATTACGTTCAGCTTGACGGATCCTGATGGTGATCAGGGATTCCCTGGGGAGGTTGTGAGTTATGTTACTTATACGTTGGGAAACTCGACGTGGGATTTTACGATGGTGGCATTGGCGACGACGAAGAAGACGCCGATTATGTTGAGTTCACATGTAAGTTCCCTTTCGACCTGCCTTGGGATTCTACCAGTGGGGTAAAATGGGAGTAAGAGTACGGGCTGATGGCAACAGGTATACTGGAACCTCGACGGCTTCGCAAACAACGAAACAGCTCTCGCGCTCAACCACTCCCTCTGGCTTCCCTACGGCGGTCAACGCGTCGCGGCAGACAGCATCTTGATCCCCACCGGCGATATCCTAGCCAATCAGCCCCAATCACTGAATGATTTCTGGAGTGCGCCAAAGCAAATTGGTGCAAATTTCACTAATCCGGATTTGCTAGGCAATTGTGGGGGGAATTGTACTGGTTATGGTAATTCCCTCCCTCCTTCCCTCTCTTTTGTTTTAAGAAAGAAATCGGTTGGCTGATTAATATTTGTTTAACAGATACCTGCTACTTGACCAATAGAGAAGAGCCCTACGACTGGCGAGAAGGGCTCCCCGTCGCACGTCTCCGCAGCGCCTGGTCCGGGATCCAAGTCGACATCCACAGCGACCAAGAAGCCTTCCAAGTCTACTCCTGCGGTGGGCAAAACGGATCCATGGCTCTGAAATCCACTCAAGGACTATTCAACGTGACCGATCGCCCTCGCACGATCCCGCAATACGGGTGCATAGTAATGGAAGTCGAGGATTGGATTGATGCTATTAACCAGCCGGAGTGGGGGAGGGATAAGAAGCAGGTTTGGGGACCGGGTGATGGGCCGTATACTCTGAATGCGAGGTATACATTTAGTTTGAACTCGACGGCTGTGGGACTCGCTGGACCGGGAAGCGGATAATTGGGGGAATGGTTTTTGGGGCTAAGATCTGAGAGGGGATTCATAATTAGTTGGTAGGGAAATAATACTCATAATCCACATTATTGGTTTAAAGTTAGAAGCATTTCTGTTCTGGGGCCTTCTTCGGTGATGTTTGCTCCACGAGGTGCGGTACGAGGTGTTAGTTTGAAGCCACTGTCGTGTCATCCAATCGCTTCAACTCATCCTCACATCCTTACTCGCTAAATATACATTTATTATATTCGCCATGCAATGAAACTTCAGCTCGGAAGGATGATTCACTTGAAAGTAAGCTCTTTCGATGACCTCTCAATCATAGGCGGCAGTTGAAGAGCCACAGCAGTCCCACTGCTGTTAAAACTAAACGTGTTAGATCGATGCCTTGAGCAGATGCTCAGTCCTGGATCATTCAAGCAAATTTGACAAACCCTTCTCGATATCACCTTTCATACCAAACACTCGCATTCCATATTTCTAGTTGATACAATGAATTAATACATCATTTTCCCTCATCCTTCAAAATCAACACCGAGCCGCGTAAATCCCTCTTCCGCCTGCACTATCCTCCTCTCCCCAATCTTAAAATATCGTGATTTACTCAACACCCTGTCCTCCTCCGTTACCTCCCGCTTCGAAAACGCTGAGCCTAACACCCTAGATACCATACCCGGGCCCGCGTTTTGGCGATTCGCGTAAGGGCAAGGACCTAGTTCCTGCTCGTGGTTTGAGTATGTGCGGGGAGAGAGGTGGGGAAATAGTTTTTTAAGTAGCGGTTTTAGAGTGGGGAGGCAGGCGGCGATGACGGCGGAGGACATCTCGGAGAATGTCCAGATGCCGGGGGATACGTTGTCGTCTACGGGTGGGTGCATTAGTAAGGGTGGAAAGGGGGACAAGTAGAAAGAGAAGGGCGATGTACATACAGAGGGGATCAGTCGTTTTACTGAAGGAGATTATGAACGGGAGGCGGATGACGCTGACGATGGAGGCTCTACAGACTTGAATCAGCTCCACTAATATCTCGAGACTCGGATAGATATTCTCACAGCAACCCAAAGCTAAACATAAAGATAACAGAATTCCTCTTCGCTTTCTGAACTTTCAACTTAAGTAACCTCGGAATCGGCATCAAAAGGATCATGAAATCGATAGCCATAGAAAAGCCACTTGATGCAAATGTAGCTGTGTTATTGTCTAAACAATAGTGTTCGATACTCTTGTCGAATACACCTCCTGCCAATGAATTAGTGATACTCCGGACGTCTGGGTTTTGGGTGTACTCACGTATTGGCGTACATTGGAAAATAGTGACGAATAAAAATGTGACACCTGTCGTTATAGCAAATACAAGCATGCCGTAACATGCGTATCTGAAGCGTGAGTCGGGGAATAATCTCAGCTTGATGTGCCGCGTCAGCAAAGTCATTGTGTCAATCCTGGGAGAGAAACGTACGTAGAAACATAGAATAGAGCTCTTTACGAGCGTCATCACAATTTGATAAACCATCTCGTCTAGCCAATATAGAAGGAAATTTGACGGGAGGAGCTTTGGATCAACGTTGAATGTGTGTTTTCCTAGTCCGAGCGCGAGAACCTCTAAATCAATGTCGGCGAACATCAATTACAAGATCCCACATATGAAAATAAGAGCTATGCTAGGGAGGCTTACGTATAGTCCCCGTACACATCACAAACGCAATCCCAACATTCGCAGCCACGATTAAGTAATCATCAACTCCGATCCCCAACGCAGAGGCCAGTTTCCGACGTGAGTAGAGACGCAGACCAATGGTGATTTGGGTGATTAGCCCTAGGAGACTGAAAACTATTGTTGAGAGGAGGACTTTGTTCTGAACGGGCTGAGAGGCGCAGAGGTTGGCGGTTTGTGTTCCGAATTCTGGCGAGGGTGTTAGTGAGGCGGTGGGGGATATGTGAATGGGTGCGTACGCTGCTGCTCGGTGAAATTGCATCGTGGGAGAATGCAGTCTGCGATGGACTTTTCCAGGGGAGGTTCGGCACATAATAACTTGAGATTTTGAGTAATCTCAGGGAAAGGGTTGAGATGAGACGTTAGGCAGTCCAGCTGTTTATGTTTTAGCATTTCTGTGTGGTTTGGAAGCAGTAGTAAAGGTCGTACAGAGCATGGAGGAAATTCCTCAACCCCAGAGGGTAGGTCCATTGCTGATGCTGTATGAATGCCATCATTCACTATGAGGTATAATGTACATAGTATCCCGAGAATCATCTCTCTGAGGGTTTTTCTCAGTGGACGGCCCACAAAGTGATAGTCTAACTGGGCATTGCGGGGATGATTATGGAAGCTCGGGGTGCCAGTTCGTGGGAAGGCCACCAAGATATGGAGTACAACAGCAGGTCTGACCGCGCCCGATACTAAGGAAAACCTACTGGAAACTTTGAGATCCGATAGTTAGCGCAGCCTATTGGCCAAATCGTTATACATCGAAAGCAGGTTGGGCGAAATTGAATGGTGATAGACAACTTGCGACGCTCGACAAAACTTATGAAAATGTATTTGAGGAAGAGACTTCGTTGAGCACGCTACTTTGCACCATTGGTGCCTGAGCTTTACTAGAAACTGTGCTATCTAGTATGTAGATCGAACTTAAATTCTTAGATTGCGTATCAAACCATCTTCGTTTAAAACGTGGATGAAAGGTTATTTGGGAGCTAGAAGAGGCTATCCCGAGTCATGTATCGAGGTGGTGACCGGCAGATCGAAATGTAAAATCCAGGAGCTCCAAAGATATCTTAGCAAAAGGATAAAAAAGGCAACTGTTTTGGAATTGCAATTTAAGTATCAATGAGATATGGAGATCCAATGCGAAATATACTTATATTTCGTGACTCTGAGACTCGATAAGACATCGCCCGCGCTAGCTGGGGCCCGGCCCAAACTAATTCCACAAAATTTCCGACATAAATCTAGGTCATGATTTCAAGGAAGGTTATCAGCCGCCTGCGATGATTGTTAGAGAAAGTGTGCAGACATTGAAAGTGAGACTGTCACGTATTATAGTGCTCTTTCAAATAAAGTAAAGTATGTAATAATATTCTACAAAACTAAGTAGTGCTTAAGTAAAACAAAAGTATTTATAAAAAGCTTTGCTAAGTATATTATATACTTATAGTATATAATTTACTTATTTTGTAATATATCTCTTAGTTTAATAGATCATTAATTTCTAAAAAGCTATTATTAAATAATAAATTATTGTTTGCTTAATTGTTAATTAATTAATTAATTATATTAATTAACAGTATATAGTATATATTTACTTATTTGTTTACTATTA
>Ga0182030_10018182_pt1 | contig 13502 bp, 10 predicted proteins | sample 812S3MmetaG_FD_121299 | JGI IMG/M metagenome (GOLD analysis project Ga0182030, IMG submission 121299) | Permafrost microbial communities from Stordalen Mire, Sweden - 812S3M metaG (Illumina Assembly) | ecosystem: Environmental > Terrestrial > Soil > Wetlands > Permafrost | place: Sweden... | reverse complement strand
TTTTGAGCGCTTCGCGCGGGCGTTCGCTGAGACGCCGCGCGCAGCGCAACAAACCTTCTTCGTGTGCTTCGTGCCTTCGTGGTGAGAATCCTTGCTTCTTACTGGATCAGGACATCGCATCTGACGCCGAGGCGACCTCGGTCAATCAGGCGCCATGCCCTTATCCGCGAGTTCCTTGACCGCCTTCGCCGTTTTGGTCAGGTGCGTCAGCCCCATGCCTCGCAACACGTTCGCCGCTTTGGAGAACTGGATGGCGTCATAGCCGACGATCTCCACGCGGTTGCCCCAGGGATCGCGGAAATCCAGGAAAGGACCCGGCAGAACCTCGACGCCCGCGGCTTCCAGCGCCCGCCGGACGGCCTCCTTGTCATCGACCACCAGCCCGAAATGACGGCCATCGTCAGCCGGCTGGCGGCGTCCTTTCTGTAACGCCAGGAACTGGTCGCCGAGGTCGATGAACGCCATGGTCTCGCTCTTGCCACGCAGTTCGAAACTGAAGACGCGGCCGTAGAACGCCAGAGCTTCCTCGATATCGCCCACTTCCAGAGCGACGTGATTGAACCCCACGGCGCGCGCCTTTTTGGTTTCGGACGCCTTGTCGATTTCCGCCATTGAGCCCTCCCGCGATTGATGGAGGAGCACATAAGCATCGCGGCCGCATGCCGCCAGCGGTGCGCGGCCGAACGCCGGATGCTACCCGCGCGCCGCCAGCGCGACGCCGGTCAACGTCAACCCGAGCGCCACGATCTGGCGGGGTCCCAGGATTTCGCCGAGCACCAAAGTCGAGCCCATGACCCCGACCATCGGCGACACCAGCACCGTGGTCGCCGCCATCGAGGCCGGCACCAAACGCAACGCGCGGAACCAGGCCAGGTAAGCGACCGTCATCGGGATTGTCGCCACGTAGGCGACGCAGGCCCAGCCAGCCGGGGTCACGCGATGCCAGTCGGCGGTCTCGAAGAACGACAACGATCCGACCAGCGCCGTGCCCAGAGCGACCTGCCACGCGACGCTGGTGGCCGGCGGCAGCGCCAGAGGCTTGCGCTTCGCCAGCACGGTGCCCAGACCGAACAGCACCGCCGCGACCAGTCCCATCGCCACGCCGGGCAGTTGCTCCCAACCGATCCCCCCGGAGCCCGAGCCGGCCCCGACCAGCAACGCCACGCCGCCGACCGCCAGCACCAGTGCCACGAACTGGCGCCACGACGGCCGCTCTCCCAGCAGCGGCCAGGCCAACAAGGAAGCCCAGATCGGCAGAGTATAGGTAATCACCACCGCCTCCGACGCCGGCAGATACACCTGCGCCTCGGTACTGAGCACGATGAACGCGCCGTAGTTCAGCATCGCGAAGACGAACAACCGGCCCCATTGATCGCGCGGCGGCATCAGGCGTTCCCGGCGCGCCACCGCGACAGCGAAAGCGAACAGGCAGCCGCACACGCCGCAGAAGCCGCGCATGGTGAACGGCGGCAACTCTCCCAGCATGAACTTGGTTTGCGGCCAACTGGCGCCCCAGGCGCAGGCGGTGAACAGGACGAGGCAGACTCCCTCGGCGCGGGAGCCGAGGAAGCCTGGCGGCGCGGCCGGCCTAACGGAGGTAGACACGGACCTGCGGAGTCTTGCGCCCAGGCTCGATCTTCACACCCAGTTGAATGCGCGCGGGGATGACACCCTGGGCTTCGATGGCGGTCATGACGTCGGCGGCGCGATCCCGGCCCGTGGCGGCGGCGGAGGCGTCGCCGATCACGGCGACGACGTCGTAGAGGGAGCCCGGGCGCCGGGTCTCGACCGCGTGAACCGCGGTATTCAGGGCATTCGCGTAATCCGGATTGGCCCGGGTGTAATCGATGGTCACCAGCGCCGCCCGTCTCTCGGGGTCGGGCACCGGTGGCGGCGGCGGGACAACGACCGGTTTGGGCCGAAAATCGGTCTGGTCGAGCAAATGGCAGGCGGGGAGCAACAGCGGGAGCATGATGACGAGTTTGAGGGATCGCCGCCGCGACGGTCTGTTGGGCCGCCGCAACCTGGAGGCGCGTTGCCTGGGGAAAAAAATGCGCACGGCGGTGTCCGGATGCGGAAGGGGCGTTTGACATAAATCCCCCCGCCGCTCCGGTCCAGTGCGTGGCCGCGAGACGTGCGCCAGGATGCGGCCATGCCACAATGAGGCCTTGCGGGAACGCGGCCGCCGTTGGCAAGTATCGCGCCCATGGAACAAGCACAGTCACAGACCAACCAACGCATCGACGGCAAACGCTTGTGGGACACGCTCATGAGCTTCGCCACGATCGGCGCCACGCCCAAAGGCGGCGTGCGGCGCCTCGCTCTGTCCGCGGTCGATAAGGCCGGCCGCGACCGCTTCCGCGCCGAGTGCGAGCAGCTCGGCCTGACGGTCCGGGTCGATGCCATCGGCAACATGTTCGCTCGCCGTGCCGGGCGCGATCCAACGCGACTGCCGGTGCTGTTCGGGTCGCATCTGGACAGCCAGCCCAGTGGGGGAAAATTCGACGGCGCTCTGGGCGTGCTGGCGGGGCTGGAGGTGATGCGCTCCCTGAACGATCTGGGCATCGCCACCGAGGCGCCGGTCGAACTGGTCAATTGGACCGATGAAGAGGGCGCCCGCTTCGGTCACAGCCTGGCGGGGTCCGGCGTCTGGGCTGGGGTTTATCCCGAGGACCACGTGCTGGCGCTGAAGGACACCGACGGCGTCACGGTGGCCGAAGCGATCGACCAGATCGGCTATCGCGGGCCGGAGCCGGCGCGGCATTTCCCGGCCGACGCCTATTTCGAACTGCACATCGAGCAGGGTCCGATCCTGGAGCGCGAGAGCAAGGAAATCGGTATCGTGACCGGTGCCCAGGCGCAGGTTTGGTACGACGCGGTGACGGTGGGACAGGACAGTCACGCGGGGACGACTCCGCCGTCGGCGCGCAAGGACGCGCTGGTGTGCGCGGCGCGGATCATCGACCTGGTGGACAAGATGATGCGCGCGCGGGGCGATGACGGCCGCGGCACCGTGGGCCAATTGCTGGTGTCGCCGAACAGCCGCAACGTCATTCCGGGAGAGGTTCGGTTCTCCGTCGAATTCCGCCATCCGGATGAGGCCGAGGTCGATCGGCTGGACGCGCAATTCCCGCGCGAGGCGCAGTTCATCGCGCGCGATTGCGGCGTAAAGCTGGAACTGACGACGTTGTTCCGCATTCCGGCGCAACCCTTCGACCCGTCCTGCATCGAACTGGTGCGACAGGGCGCCGCGCGCGCCGGCTATTCGACCCGGGAAATCGTTTCGGGCGCGGGACATGACGCGGTATATGTCGCGCGCCACATTCCGACGGCGATGATTTTCACCCCGTGCAAGGACGGTCTGTCGCATAACGAGGCCGAAAGCATCGAACCCGAGGAAGCGGCGGCGGGGGCTCAGGTGTTGTTCGACGCGATCGTGGCGCGGGCCAACCGGCCGTTGTCGGATCCGGCGTGATGGTCGGGTTCGACCCGCGCGACCCGGCGTTCATCGCCAATCCCTATCCGGCGTTTCGAAAATTGCGGGAGACCGCGCCGGTCTGGCGCTCGGCGTTCGGGCGGACGTTCCTGACACGATACGAAGATGCGTCGCTGCTGATGCGCGACCGGCGGCTCGGCAAGGATTACACCGATGCGGAGGCGTTGATCCGCCGCTTCGGCCCGACCGCGATGCGAGAGCCGGCGGTGATCGAATTGTCGCACATGATGCTGATGCGCGATCCGCCCGATCATACCCGGTTGCGCGGCCTGGTCACCAAGGTGTTCACCGCGCGCAAGATCGAGGAAATGCGTCCCGGCATTCAGGCAATCACCGACCGGCTGCTGGATAAGGTCGCCGCGTCCGGCGCGATGGACGCCATCCGCGATCTGGCGTTTCCCTTGCCGGTGTTGGTCATATGCGAACTGCTGGGAATCCCCGAGGCGGATCGCGCGCGTTTCGTGACCGCGACCGCGTCGGGCGCCGCGCTGTTGAACCCGGTGCCGCCGACCCGCGAAGAACTCGACCGCGCCAACGAGGGCACGCTGGCGACGGGGGCATATTTTGAGGCGCTGTTCGAGCACCGGCGGCGGGACCCGCGCGACGATCTGCTGACGATGCTGGTCCAGGCGGAGGAAGCCGGCGATCATCTGACCACCGAGGAATTGCGCGCCAACACGTCCCTGCTGTTCGCCGCCGGACATGAAACGACGGTCAATCTGATCGGCAACGGGATTTGGTCGCTGCTGCGCGATGCCACGCAATGGGCGGCGCTGCGCGACGACCCGGCGTTGATCCCGAACGCGATTGAGGAAATCCTGCGTTTTGAAAGTCCGGTGCAGGCGGTCGCTCGCACGGTGGCTGAGCCGATCGCGTTCGGGGCCGAGACGTTCGCGAAAGGCGAGTTGATCGTCGCGTTGATCGGCGCCGCCAACCGCGATCCGGAGGTGTTCCCCGATCCCGACCGGCTCGATGTAACGCGGGAGCGATTGAAGCCGCTGTCGTTCGGCGGCGGCATCCATTTTTGCATCGGCGCGCAACTGGCGCGGATCGAGCCCGAGGTGGTGTTTTCCAACTTGCTCCGCCGCATGCCCGATCTACGGCTGAACGGGGAGACGCCGCGCTGGCGGGAGAGTTTCACGTTGCGCGGACTGACAACTTTGCCGGTGACATGGACCGCGACGCGGCATTGACTGGGCCGGCGGCGAGTCATATCGGCGCCCGGCGGCCGTCGATGCTGAAAAGCGTGCTGACCGTCGGCGGCTGGACCATGGGCAGCCGCGTGCTGGGATTTCTGCGCGACATGCTGATGGCGGACCTGATCGGGGCCGGTCCGGTCGCCGACGCGTTCTTCATGGCCAATAAATTGCCGAACCTGTTTCGCCGCTTGTTCGGCGAGGGCGCGTTCAACGCCGCGTTCGTGCCGGAATTTTCCGGATTGCTGGCGACCGAGGGATCGGAATCGGCGCGTCGTTTCGCTCAGGAAGCGATCTCCGTGATGGCCTTCTGGTTGGGTGGGCTGACCATTCTGGGCGAGATCTTCATGCCGGCGATCATGCATGTGCTCGCGCCGGGGTTCGCCGACATTCCGGACAAATTCGCTCTGACGGTCGATCTGGCGCGGATCACGTTTCCATACTTGATGTTGATCTGCCTCGCGGCACTGCTGTCCGGCGCGCTGAACGGGATGGAGCATTTCGCCGCCGCCGCCGCCGCGCCGCTGCTGTACAACATGTTCGCCATCGCGGCGCTGATCGGATTGACGCCCTTCGTTCCGACGGTCGGTCACGCCGCCGCCTGGGGCGTGTCCGCGTCCGGCGTGGTGCAGTTGGCGCTGCTGGTCTGGGCTGTGCACCGCGCCGGCATGCCGCTGCGCATTCCGCGGCCTCGGTTGACGCCGAAAATGAAATTGCTGTTGCGGCGCATGGCGCCCGGACTGATCGGCGCGGGCGCGGCGCAACTCAATCAGGCGGTGGATCTGATCATCGCCAGCCTGTTGCCCGCCGGAACGGTGTCGTTGCTTTACTACGCCGATCGGATCCAGCAATTGCCCCTTGGCGTCATCGGCATCGCCGTCGGCACCGCGCTGTTGCCGTTGTTGTCTCGCCAGGTGCGCGGAGGCGACGACACCGCGGCGCTTTCGTCGTTGAACCGAGCGATCGAATACGCGCTGTTCCTGACCTTGCCGGCCGCTTTGGCGCTGACGGTTTCGGCGTTCCCTGTGATGTGGGTGCTGTTCGGCCGCGGGGCATTCCATATCGAGCAGGCGCGGTTGGCGGCGCAATCCTTGGCGGCGTACGCGGTCGGTTTGCCTTCGGTCGTGCTGTTGAAAGTGCTGGCGCCGGCGGCGTTCGCGCGCGGCGACACCGCGTTGCCGATGAAGATCGGCATGGTGACGCTGGCGATCAATTTCCTGTTGAACATCGTGTTCAACGCGGGCGCTTTGGCACCGGCTTCGATCGCGGGATCGTTGCCGTTGCTGGAGCATGTCGGACCGCCGCTGGCGACCAGCCTGGCATCGACGTTCAACATGGTAGCGCTTGGCATCGCGTTGCACCGCCGCGGTCATTTCGCCGCCGATGCCGCGTTGCTGCGGCGCCTGCCGCGGATGGGGTTGGCCGCATCGGCCATGGGGATCACCTTGTGGTTCGCCGAGGCGCCGCTATTTCATTACGGCCGCTGGTTCGGATTGATCGCGTTGGTGACGCTCGGGATGGGCGTGTATTTCCTGGCGGCGCTGTTGCTGGGAGCGTTCGACGCCCGTGCTTTGTCGCGCATGATCCGGCGGCGATGAGCGATCTGCTGGCGGCCGGACTGGCGCATCATCAGGCCGGCCGGCTGGCGGAAGCGGAACAGTGCTACCGGCGATTGCTCGCCGCGCAACCGGACAACGCGGATGGACTGCATCTTCTGGGCTTGCTGGCGCTGGCGGCGCGGCGGTTCGACGCGGCGATCGAATTGATCGCGCGCGCGATCGCGTTGATGCCGCGCAACGTGGCGTTTCATTACAATCTGGGGATCGTGCTGCGGGACGCCGGGCGGCTGGCGGACTCGGCGGCACGATATCGGGAGGCGGTGCGCCTCGATCCGTCGCATGTCGAGGCATGGGCCAATCTGTCCGTCGTGCTCACGGAACTTAAGCGGCCGACCGACGCGGTTGTTGCCTGTGACCGGGCCCTGGCGATCAAACCGGATCACGCGGCGTCGCTGTATAATCGCGGCAATGCTTACCGCGAATCGGGGCGGTTGGAGGAGGCGCTACGGGACTATGACGCGGCGCTTGGGTTCCGCCCTGAACTGGCGGAGGCGCACGGCAATCGAGGCATCACGTTGGGCGATCTCGGCCGTTGGCCGGAAGCGGTTGCCTGTCATGAACGCGCCATCGCGCTGCGTCCCGCCGACGCCGGATTTCATTACAACCTCGGAATCGCGTTGCGTGCCGCCGGTCAGCCGGAACGCGCGATCGAAAGTTATGACCGTTGCCTCGCGGTGGATCCGGCGCATGCTCAGGCGTTGGCCAATCGGGCGAACGCGCTTGGCGATGTGGGACGGGTCGAGGCGGCGCTGGCCGACCTGGACAATGCGCTGACGCAGCGGCCGGACGATCCGGAAATTCTCTATAACCGTGGCGTGATGCTGGAGACGGCGCATCGGTTCGAGGACGCGGTGGTGGATTATCGGCGCGCGCTTTCGTTACGCCCGCGGTTCCCCGAATGCTCGCACAATCTGGGCCTGGCGCTGGCGGTGCTCGGACGGTTGGAGGAGGCGTGGCCGTTGCTGGAATGGCGCTTTCATGTGCGGAGTTTTCCAGGCCGCCAGCGCGACTTTCCCCAGCCGCGCTGGATCGGCGATGCATTGAATGGCCGCGCTCTGTTGATCCACGCCGAGCAGGGGTTTGGCGATACGATCCAGTTCAGCCGCTACGCCGCCGCGGTCGGTGCCGGCGGCCGGGTGATCATGGAGGTGCCTCGCGCGTTGCGGCGCCTGATGACCGGCCTGCCGGGCGTCGATCGGTTGGTGGTGGAGAACGATCCGCTGCCGCCATTCGACGTGCATTGTCCGATGATGAGCCTGCCTCTGGCGTTTGGCACCACCGCCGATACGATCCCGCCGCCGTCCGTGTTGAGCGGGTTCGGGACGCCCCCGGTTTTGCCGGAAAGCCGCGGGCCGCGGATCGGCATCGCCTGGTCGGGCAATCCGGCGCATACCAACGATCGCAAACGTTCGATGCCGTTGCGCGCGATGCTGCCGTTGCTGAGCGATGCGGGGCTGATTTGTTCGTTGCAAACGTTCATGCATGACGCGGACCGGACCACTTTGCTGGCGACGCCCAAGATCGTCGATCTGGGCTGTGGGTTTCAGGATTTCGCGGATACGGCGGCGGCGATCATGGCGCTGGATCTGGTGATTTCGGTGGACACGTCGGTCGCGCATCTGGCGGCGACGCTGGGAAAGCCAACGTGGATTTTGTTGCCGTTCCGGCCGGAGTGGCGTTGGGGGCTGAAACGAAAGGACAGCCCCTGGTATCCGTCCGCGCGATTGTTCCGGCAACACGCGGCGGGTGACTGGGAGAGTGTGATCGGGCGTGTTGGCGCCGCGGTGCGAGAGTGGAAGACGGGATCGGAATGACGGAATTTGGTTCCGGCCCAGGAGATCGCGGAAGGCGCGGCAAGGAAGCTGCGCGATCGTGGTGAGCTTTATTAACTTTGTGGTAAATGCGGTTTCGCCGCATGCACTGGCGACGAGGGGGACCCGGCTGGCGTCCACGTGTGGCGCCCGGCTGGCTTGTTTTACCACGAAGGCAGTAGAATCGAGGAGAGGCGCGGTGTCGCGTGAGCGCTCCGTTTCCCCTCCCGGCTCATCAAACCGGAGGTGCGGATTTCCCGCATCCGGCTTTCCGACTGGCTTCATGACAGGCTCACGACAGGACGCCTTGCCGTCGCAGGTGTCGCAGGTGTCGCAGGTGTCGCGGGTGTCGCAGTCTCGGCATACCAAGATCGCCGAAAACCGCTTGCTTGCCGACCGGCTGCCGCCGACCAGGCGTGAGCCGGATCACAGGTAACAGGTCGCGAGTTTCAGGAACCGCGAAGCGCGTCGGGTTGATGAGCGTACAAGGCACCACGCGAAGGCCCGCTCCATTCATAGCCATACGGACTTATGGCGCATGTACCTGAAGCCGGGACTGTGCGGAATGTCCCGGGATTTGGGGCGATCAGGGATGCTTAACGCAGTCCACATTGACTCACCGTGCGCATCATGGAAGGGCTCACCAAAGCCGAACGGCACCCACTCCGCTGGCTCCTCGGCCTCGAATGGCCGTAACGCGGCCAGGAACGTGGCCCTGTCCGCCAGCAATGATTTCAGCCACACCCGGTTGGCCCGGATCGCGGTCGGTATCTTGGCCGGCCTGGTCCGCGGGCGGTCGCGTATTGGTTCATGCCTGGAAAATGGCGGGGCGTGGCCTATAAACTCAATAGTAGCGCCTGGTACTTCGCGCCGTAAGTCCGGTCTCCTGGGGCGCCAACACGACGAGGTTGCTGGGGTATTGTCGCGGTCCGCCTTCAGTTTTCAGAATTCGATTGACGATTCGCAAAGCGCCAAGAATATCAGCGGCCTGATACGGTTTGGCCACGCAAGCCTCGCCAACAGCGGTTATCAATCGAATGTCGTTAGGGTAGCCGGTCGCGTACACAATGCCTGGGCGGTCCCGGGAGTGTAGCCGGGCAGGGATTTCAGTGCCAAAGCATCCGTCGGACAAGACCAGATCCAGGATCGCGAAATCGGGCTTATGGCGCTCGATCAGATCGACCGCATAGTCGACCGTGCGAGCGACGCCGCATACTTTATACCCATTTTCGATAAGTACCTGGTCGAGCAACTCCACTACAGAGAGGTCATCTTCAGCGATTATTATCTTAAACATTGAAAGCACCCCGAAACATCAGGAGACCCACCTCGCATGAGGCGACCAGTCAGCTCCCGCCGGAACGATTCACGCACCTTTCGGCCCATGACCCGGTATACCGAACCTCGACTCAGCCCGACAGTATCGGAAATTACTCAGGCATACGGCGAGTGAGGCGGCTGGAATTGTCCGGCTGGGACCGCTGTTCCGTCGTGAGTAACCGTCCGGTGCCATGGCGGCGGGTCGCGCGACCGGTGAACGGGACCATCCACTGATCGTCAAAGGCGAAGACGTTCCGCCTTTCGGTCTTGATCGATCCAAAGCCGCGCTTCCGCCCTCAGCCAACGTCGGGCGAATGGGCGAGACCCGCTTCCGGCTTTATCGGCCATCAGGAAGGTTCCAGGCAGGGTGCGAGTGGCGACGAAGCCCGAAGGCGACGAACCCGGACCGGAACACGGAAGCCGGGCCCGCGAATTGTTCGTGATTTACTTGTGAATACTACTTATCCGCCGCGGCATTGCCGTGCGTCAATGCGAACTCCTCGTCGTTGGCGTTTACTTCCGGCCAACGGAGACTTAACCAGCGTCGTGGCGCGGCCGACGATGCGAAGAGAGGATTGGCCTTGGCGGGCCAAACAAAACGCTCTCTTGACGAAATCGTCTCCCATGAGGAGCTACCATGCGATCCCAGGTTGCCGCTTTTTCGCGTCATCTCGTGGACCGGATGCGCCAGCGATGGACCCGGAGCGCCACGCTCCCGCCGCCCGGAATCCGTTCGCCGGTGTCGTCCGGCCACCGATCCATCTGGCGCGTTTGGCTTGTTTGCATCGCGCTGATCGTCATCGTGACCTCTCAGGATGGCTATACCATCTGGCGGGAGCACAATGTCACGATTGACGCGAGCGAAACGGACGCGGCGAACCTCAGCGTCGTGTTGGCCGAATACACATCGCGCTACATCGCCGTCGCGGACCTCGTTCTTCAGGAGGTACAATCCGATCTACGGCAAACCGAGGTCAGCACCGGGGCATCCTTCCTGGATCGATTGGCGTCTTCGGCCGTCCACGACGAACTGGCCCGGAAGGTACAGAATATACCCGGAGATAACGCGATCGCGCTATTCGGCGCCGACGGTCGTCTGCTCAACACGTCACGCGCGGGGAACGTGTTGAAATTCGCTGCCGCGGATCGCGACTACTTCGCGCACCTGCGGGACCATGACGATCACCTCCTGTATATCGGTGTGCCCGCCGCGAGCCGGACTGTCAGCGTACCGGCTCAAGGTCGGGCGGCGGGCAGTTGGACGCTGTTTCTGGCGCGTCGCCTGGATGGGTCCGATGGCCGGTTCCTCGGTGTGATCGTGGCGGCGATCGACATCGAATACCTGAATGGCTTCTATCGGTCGATTCTAACGAACAGCAGTCGGACAATCACTCTTCTTCGTCGGGACGGGGTGGTGATAGCCCGGTATCCGGATCCCAAAAGTTCCGTTGGGACCTCCATGCCGCCGGGGTCTCCATGGTTTGACACCACGGCCAGGAACGGCGGCGGTTATCGATCGCCGGGTTTTTTCGGTGCGAGTCCTTCCATCGTGGCCGTGCGACCCCTCCGTGACTACCCTCTGGTCATCGACGTTGTCACGACCGAGTCCGAAGCGTTGGCGGTTTGGCGGACCGGGGCAATCTGGCAGGGAGTCGGCAGTCTCATCACGGCCACGAGTTTCATCGCGCTGTTTTGGCTGATAGCAAAACAATTGCACAATTCGCAACGACAAGCCGGGCTGCTGAGGGAGGAGCGGGATTTCTCGATCGCATTGACGAGCAGTTTGCCCGGCCTCTTTGCCCAGATCGACGAAGGCGGCCGTTTTGTCCGCTGGAACGGAAATCTCGCGGCCATGCTCGGCCGTTCCGATGAACAACTCAGGAACTACGAGGCACTGGCGATCGTGACCGAAAGCGATCGCGACCGGGCGGGCATGGCATTGCGCGACGGGTTCGCGCGCGGCCTGGTGGAGATCGAATTCGGGGTGGCCAACATAAGCGGGGAAGTAAGGCCGATTCGGTGGAGTGGCCGGCGAGTTACAAGCGAAGGACATTCCTATTTGCTCGCGGTAGGGATCGATGTCACCGACTTTCGTCAGGCCGAAACGCGACTGCGAGCAAGCGAGGCCAGATACCGTGTTCTCTTCGAATCGACGCGTGACGCCATCATGTTGTTTGAGCCGTCTTCCGAGAAGTTCATCTCCGCGAACCCCAGTGCGTTGAAGATGTTCGGCGCGAACGACGAGGCGGAATTCCTGTCTCGCCGGGCCTGGGACCGCTCTCCCGAACGGCAACCTGACGGACGCGGGTCGGCCGAAAAAGCGCATGAGATGATCGAGACCGCCTTGCGCAATGGCGCTCACCTCTTCGAGTGGACGTACAAGCGAATCGACGGCACGGAATTTCCCGTCGATGTGCTTCTGACCCGCGTGGCACACGGGGAACAGACGCTGATCTATGCCACCGTCCGTGACATTTCCGATCGCAAACTGGCCGAAGCGCAGATCGTCCGCATGGCACGTTACGATCAATTGACAGGTCTCGCGAACCGCCACGTCTTCGTCGAGAGGCTTGGCCAAACGATTGCCCGGGCACGCCGGGGAGCCACATGCTTCGCGGTTTTGTATCTCGATCTCGATCACTTTAAAGATGTTAACGACACGCTCGGGCACCCGGTTGGCGATGCTTTGCTTAAGGCGGTGGGCGAACGGCTGCGGGCCAACGTTCGCGAAGTCGATACGGTCGCCCGGTTCGGTGGCGACGAGTTCGCCATCATCCTGGACGAGATCCAGGAGCCGGCGAACGCGGCGGCCATCACGGAGCGGCTTCTTGACGTCATCAATGGACGGGTCCCGATCCGGGCGGACGTGGTAACCGGCGCCGCCGGTGTCGCGGAAAAGATCGTCAGGGCCGTGGCCGAACCGATCACGATTCAGACCAATCGAATCCATTCCGGCGCGACCGTGGGCATCGCCGTTTACGACTCAGATTCGCCTGATGCCGAGACAATGCTATCGCATGCGGATCTGGCGCTGTACCAGGCAAAGGCCGAGCGGCGGGGCAGTTATCGCTTCTTCAACCCCGGTATGGATGCGGAGATTCGCGCGCGCGTCGGCATGACCGCGGAGCTTCGCGACGGCATTGCATCGCAGCAATTTTTTCTCGCGTACCAACCGCAGGTCGATATCGACACCGGCCGGATCGTGGGGTTGGAGGCCCTGGTGCGCTGGCATCATCCGTCGTTGGGCATCCTGGGGCCTGGTAAATTCATACCGGCGGCGGAAAGGAACGGTTTGATCGGACCTCTGGGCCAATGGGTCATGGGCGAAGCATGCCGCCAGACCAGGCGGTGGCTCGATGCCGGCATCGCGCCACCGTTGATCGCGGTCAACCTGTCGATCATCCAACTCAAGCGGCCGCTTGAGTTGGAGAAGGAGATCGCGGCGGCATTGGCGGACTCGGGTTTGCCGCGGCGGCTTCTGGAGCTGGAACTGACCGAGAGCGTCCTCATGGAGGCATCGCGCGATCACAACGACGTACTGCTCCGGCTTCGCGAAGGGGGAACCCGCATCGCGATCGACGACTTCGGAAGCGGCTACTCATCGCTCGACTACCTGCGCCGGTATCCCGTGGATCGGATCAAGATAGCCCAGACGTTTACCGCCGACATTGGCGTCGAACCTGGAAACGACGCGATCGTGCGGGCAGCTCTCGGACTCGCGCGTGAGCTCAACATCGAGGTGGTCGTGGAGGGGGTGGAAACCGCCGCGCAATTGGAGTTGTTGAAAACCTGGGGCGGCCGGATCGTGCAGGGGTATTATTTCGCCAGACCGTTACCGGTTCCCGAGGTCACGGCGATGTTGCGCGCCGGCAAGATCACGCCGGTGCGCGTCAACCCAGTTTCAATCGCCGCCTTACAGAAACCCGACCTGGCTCACGAACGGTTGGGATGACCTGACGCAAATCGGCAATCGGCATGCTCTCCTGACGGCCGGGCCACCGCGCTCGATCGCGCTCGCGTCATACAAATTCACATACCCACGATTCCGTCCATACAGCCT
>Ga0182030_10018181_pt1 | contig 13504 bp, 9 predicted proteins | sample 812S3MmetaG_FD_121299 | JGI IMG/M metagenome (GOLD analysis project Ga0182030, IMG submission 121299) | Permafrost microbial communities from Stordalen Mire, Sweden - 812S3M metaG (Illumina Assembly) | ecosystem: Environmental > Terrestrial > Soil > Wetlands > Permafrost | place: Sweden... | reverse complement strand
GTTACGGCGGCACAAATCGCAAACCTGCCACACGTGAGCTTGGAGGTGAGCGATCACGATAATCCTGCGAAGTTTGAGGGAGTGCCGCTGTCTGCGGTTCTTTCGGGTGCGGGCATTCCGCTGGGTGATACCCTGCGCGGACCTCGGCTCGCCGAAGTGCTGCTGGTCAGCGCGTCCGATGGATACCACGTCGCGTTCGCGCTGGCGGAGGTCGACCCTGCATTCGCGGTGCGCGAAATTATTCTCGCGGACAAGCGCGATGGCAAGGCGCTCGGCCCAAAAGAAGGGCCCTACCGCATCGTCGCTCCCGGCGACAAACGTCCTGCACGCTGGATACGACAGGTTACGGAGTTAAAGGTCATGGCCGTCCAGTGAGCGAAGTGATTTCTGACTGCAGTTGCTTTTCTTCGGAGGCATCCGAGTGCTCAGTGGAAAAGCCCTTTTTTGTCGCCGCAGTCTCGCGGGAGCTTAGTCCGAGAGGGCGAACTCCAGGCGGTCCGATGATATCTTTAACGAGAACGAAATCGACAACTATCCAGCGGACACTGCATTGATCGAAGTCTTGAAGAAGCTTTTTGCGCGCCGTTTTGAAATGCCAGTCGAGCAGGTTCAGCCTCTGCAAGGGCAACTTGGCGGGTCCGGCCGCAAGATTATACGACTCTCCGCCGGGACGATCAGCGCCATCGGCGTCCTTTATAACGTTCGAGAGGAAAACGTTGCGTTTTTAGAATTCTCGCGCCATTTTCGAAGACATGGCTTGCCGGTTCCAGAGATTTACGGCGAAGATCTGAATCAAGGCGCTTACCTCGAAGAGGATTTCGGCGATACCACGTTGTTCGAGTTTCTGTGCGCGCATCGCGATGGGACGGTCATCGGATCTGAGGCCATCGGTTCGGAAGTCATCGAAGCGTATCGCAAAGTCGCCGCCATCTTGCCGAGGTTTCAGGTGGAAGCGGGAAGCGACCTCAACTACAAAGTTTGCTATCCCCGCGCGAGCTTCGATCGCCAGTCCATTGCGTGGGACTTGAACTACTTTAAATACTATTTTCTGCGTCTCGCGGGAATACCCTTCAGCGAGCAGGCTCTCGAAGACGACTTCAGCCGTCTGACAAAGTTTCTGCTTACCGCTCCGCGCGATTATTTTCTGTATCGGGATTTTCAGTCGCGGAACATCATGCTGGTGGACGGCCAAGCGTATTTTCTCGACTACCAAGGTGGACGGAAAGGCGCGTTGCAATACGACATTGCGTCGCTGTTGTTTGACGCGAAGGCCGATCTGCCGCCGGAAATGCGCCAGCAATTACTCGATCGTTATCTCGACAGTCTTGGCACTCTTCTCGATCTTGACCGCGAGGCTTTTCTGTCGTTCTACTATCCGTACGTTTACATACGCATCATGCAGGCGCTGGGCGCTTACGGGTTTCGTGGATTCTATGAGCGCAAAGAGCACTTTCTGCAGAGCGTCCCTTATGCACTGAAGAATCTTCGTTGGCTTTTACACAACGTGGAGTTGCCGATTGCGCTTCCGACGCTGACGCAAGCGTTCAAGAGCATGGTGGGTTCTGACACATTGCGAAGCTTATCTACGGAGTTCGCCAAGACCGACAAACTCACCGTTTCCATTTTGAGCTTCTCTTTTCATCGCGGTCTGCCTCAGGACGAGACTGGAAACGGGGGAGGCTTCGTTTTCGATGGGCGCAGTCTGCCTAATCCCGGGCGCGAAGAGCGATTCAAGACACTCACCGGCCGAGATGAGGCGGTCATTGAATATCTCAACCAGCAGGAGAGTGTCCACCAGTTTGTGGTTAATGCGAATGCGCTGGTGGACGCCAGTGTTGACGCGTATCAGCGTCGTGGTTTCAAGCACCTGATGGTGTCGTTCGGGTGCACGGGCGGACAGCACCGATCCGTTTATTTGGCTGAGCAACTGGCAAAACATCTGCGGGAAAAGAATGAAGTCGAAGTGGTCTTGCGACATCGCGAGCAAGAGCAGCTCAACTGATGAGAGTTTTCGGGTCGATGAAAGACCGAATACGATGAAAGCCCATATCCAATGAAGGCGATGATTCTTGCTGCAGGATTGGGCACGCGGCTGCGGCCGCTGACCGACGATCGGCCTAAAGCGCTGGTGGAAATCAATGGGTGCAGCCTGCTGGAAATCGTGCTTGCCCGCTTGCGAAAATTTGGCGTGAGCGACGTGATCGTCAACGTCCATCACTTTGCCGATCAGGTTGTTAAGTATCTGGAGAAGAACGACAACTTCGGCATGCGTATTGAGATTTCGCGCGAAAACCTGTTGCTCGATACCGGTGGAGGGTTGAAGAAGGCGGCGTGGTTTCTGAGCGAACCGGCCGGGTCTTCGAAAGACGCGAGCTTCATTCTGCATAACGTCGATGTTCTCAGCGCGATCGATCTCGGGCGGATGTTCAGACAACACCTTGAGCATCAAGCGCTCGCTACGCTTGCGATGCAGCGGCGGCAGACCTCGCGTTATCTTATTTTCAATGAGCGGGGCCGACTTTGTGGGCGCCGATCAGGAGTCGATGGCGTCGAGGAAATGGTTGTTCCTGTTGAGCATCCCAATGCCTGGGCTTTTTGTGGGATCCATATCATCTCGGCGCGGCTGCTTTCGCTGATGACGGAAGAGGGTGGATTTTCGATAATTCATACGTATTTGCGCCTTGCGGCTGCGGGAGAGAACATCCAGGCCTTCCGCGCCGACGAGTATTACTGGCGCGATCTCGGGAAGCCCGAAAGCATTGCTCAAGCGGAGAACGACTTAAAGCTTAAAGCTGTCGAGTTCTGAATTGGCGGTTCTAACCCCAAGTTAGGACGCACCTCTCTCTGAGGCCTGGAAACGATCCTGCCCCCACCTGTTAATCTGAAGATATACCCATTCTTGGAGACCGCCGTCCTTGCCGCCGATTGTAAACGCAAAAGAAATCACGAAATCGTTTGGAGCGAACCCGCTCTTCCAGAACGTCTCGTTCACTATCTCGGAAGGCGACCGGATCGGACTCATTGGCCCGAACGGTTCGGGCAAATCGACGCTGCTGAGAATTCTCGCGAGCCAAGTGGATACCGACGGCGGGGAAGTTTCGTTCCGCAAACGGACGCGACTGGCTTATGTCGAGCAGGATTCGCGCTTCGAACCCGGAGTTGCCATCCGTTCTGTGATCGAAGCGGCACTTGATCAGGCTGGCGTTCACGGTACCGAGCGGGGGGCGCGCTTTGCTGAAACCCTGGGCCGGGCTGGATTCGAAGACCTCGATGCCCGCGCGACTGAACTTTCCGGCGGATGGCAAAAACGGCTCGCTATTGTCGAAGCTCTAGTTCAGCACCCTGACATTCTTCTGCTGGACGAACCGACGAACCATCTGGATCTTCTCGGGATCACGTGGCTCGAAGATCTTATCGAAGCCGCGCCTTTCGCCAGCGTGATCGTTAGCCACGATCGCTATTTCCTCGAAAATGTCACTACCGACATGGTTGAACTGAATCGCATTTATCCGGAAGGGTCGCTGCGTGTACATGGTAATTACAGCGAGTTTCTCGAGAAGAAGGAAGAGTTTTTGCACGCGCAGTCTAAGCGGCAGGAAGCGCTGGAAAATCTCGTCCACGGCGAAATCGAATGGCTGCGCCGCGGGGCCAAGGCTCGTACGCGAAAGTCGAAAGCACGCATCAGCAAAGCGGGAGAGTTGATGGGGGAACTGGCGGACCTCAATCAGCGAACGCGCACGGGCTCGACGCAGATCGATTTCTCGGCGACGGAACGCAGGACGAAGAGACTGATTGAACTGCAAGCTGTCGGTTGCACGATGGGCACGCGGGAATTGTTTGACGGCCTCAACTTTGTACTGACGGCGGGGATGCGTGTCGGCCTGGTTGGCCCCAACGGCAGCGGCAAGACGACGCTGCTGCGTTTATTACAAGGCGAACTGGCGCCGACCAGAGGAGAGATTCGGCCAGCCGATTGGTTGCGAATCGTCTACTTCGATCAGACCCGGACTCTCGATCCGAATGTGACGCTGCGCCGCGCGCTCGCGCCCGACGGCGATTCGGTCGTTTACCGCGATCGGGTAATTCACGTCGCTGGATGGGCGGCTCGTTTCCTTTTTACCGGAGAACAACTGAGCCAGCCGGTCGGACGTCTTTCGGGCGGGGAACGCGCTCGCGTCCTGATCGCGCAACTTATGCTGCAGCCTGCTGACATTCTTCTGCTGGATGAGCCTACGAACGATCTCGACATTCCGACGCTCGAAATTCTGGAAGAGAGTCTTATCGATTTCCCCGGGTCGCTGGTTCTGGTGACGCACGACCGATACATGCTCGACCGCGTCTCAACTATCGTTCTGGGGCTGAACGGAAAAGGCGGGGCCGACACGTTTGCCGACTATGGGCAATGGGAGGCATGGCAAACGCAACGAACGAAGTCGGAGGTCGCATCTGCCGAGGCATCGACAACGCAAAGCAACGGATCGACGACGGGCGCTCCAACAAAGAAGAAACTCTCCTACTTAGAAGCACGGGAGTACGCCACGATCGAAGAGCGCGTCGAAAAGGCCGAGGAGTTAGTGCAAGGCAAACGCGCCGAGTTGGAAGATCCGGCCATCGCTACTGATGCGACCAGGCTGGTCTCGACACAAGCCGCGCTGGACGAGGCCCAAGAGGCACTCGACGCCCTTTACACGCGCTGGGCGGAGCTGGAAAAGAAGAACGGCTGAGCCGATATCCTCCTGCGGCCCGGTGGTTCGACAGTGGTGAGAAGTTGTCCCATAAAATATCTGCGGACGGCGAGGGAATCGGCGAGGGAGCGTCGCTCTTAGAGTTAGAGGACGGCTGCGAAGCGAACTGGCACGCGGCTAACCCACATGAACTGCGCCATTCTAGCCACTGGCGTCGTTTGCGAATTTCTTCAACCTCGCTTCCTTCGGGGGAAGGCGGCGGTGTTGGAGATCTTCCCTTGGAGCGACGGGCGCCCCGGCCCGTCTGCTCCAAATTCGCTCGGCAGGCTGACGGTTGGGAGTGACCGCCAGAGTGTGTTCTCGAGACGGCAAAAAGGCGCGAAAAGTCCGCTTATTTTGCACGCACGAAATCGATGAATCCATGCTGCGCGTCGGTTCGCGTGAGCTTCACGCGCAATCTGTCGCCAACGTTCAATCCGTGGGCTCCGTCGGTCAGCAAACCTTCGAGGTGCGGCTGTAAAACGCGCACAAACGTTCCCTTGGGAGTTGTTCCGGTGACGATGGCATCGAAGACTTCGCCAATTCGATGGGCCATCGCTATGGCTGCGAGGCGCTTCGACATGTCACGCTCGACCTTGCGCGCGGCGTCGCCCTTTTGGGTGCAGTTAAGTGCGATTGCGGCAAGATCGTTGTCCGAGTACGGATTCGGTTTTCCGTCGAGTGTGGCTTTGAGGACTCGCTGAGTCACCATGTCGGCAAAGCGACGATTGGGAGCGGTCGAGTGTGTGTAATCCTGTACTGCTAGTCCGAAATGACCTTGGGAGGGATCGCCCGGCCGTTCCAGTACATACTCTCCGGGTCCGATCAGCTTTATGGTGGCGAGCGAGAGATCGGCGAAGTGATCGGGATCGGCCGCCTTTCGTTTCACGAGAAAATCATTGAGGGCCTTCGAGTCTGGATCAGGGGGGAGTTTTTCGCCCTGCTCGGCCGCGAGGCGGACGAGGCCATCCCAGTGGAGCGGCGTTTTCACGATGCGGCGTAGAGAGGAAACCTTTTCGAGCAGGCGGGCGACGACACCGTTCGCGGCCACCATGAAATCTTCGATTAAATCGGTGGCGCGGTTCTTAGTCGCCTTGGCGACGTCAACCACGTTGCCGTTCATCACCAGGGGAACCACTTCACTGGTGTCAAGGTTGAGCGCTCCGTGTTCGTAGCGCAATTTTCTCAGTTCCTGAGCCGTTTGATCCTGCAACTTGAGTTGAGTTTGCAAATCGGCAGATGCCGCCAATTTCGGCGGAGGTGCAGCGGATCCCTCGAGCCAGGCCCCCACTGCGTTGTAGGTCAGCTGCGCCTTGTTGCGAACAATCGCGCGATATACGTTGCTTGAACCCAACTCGCCGGCGGCATTCACGACGAATTCGGTGACGATCGCCGGGCGATCGACGTCGGGAAGAAGAGAGGAAGCTCCGGTAGAAAGCTCGGTGGGCAACATCGGGAAAATTGTGACGCCGGTGTAAACGGATGTGGTCTCGCGCGCCGCGTGTTTGTCGATGGGAGAGTCTTTCGGCACAAAGGCGTCGACATCGGCAATCCCAATCATGATTTTGACGTCGCCATTGGGCAGGCGTTCGGCGACTTCAATCTGGTCGAGATCTTTGGAAGTATCGTTATCGATTGATGACCAAAGCAGATTGCGCAGATCGTGCACGTTGCTGGAAGGCGCGAGTTGTGGCGGGTGTGCGTTGATGTCTGCGAGTTGCTGCTTGGTTTCGGGAGGAAAATCCGGCTGAAATCCGCGAGCCGTCATCACCTGCCGTGCGATTGCCGGAAGATTTAGAGAAGAAGAGCGAGGATCATTCGTCACGCGAAGAGACTAACACGGCTATGGGCTTCAAAGTGTGAACGCGTGGCTTGCCGAGATGGTGACGTCATTTCTTTAGCGTTTTCAGGATTTCGCGCGCTGCGTTCGCTCCCGAACCGCCGGTAAGGCCGGTGCCAGGATGGGTACCGCTGCCGCAGAGATAGAGACGTTCGATGGGAGTTTGATAGCGTGCCCAGTCGAGCAGCGGACGCATGGTGAAGAACTGATCGAGTGCCAATTCGCCATGAAAGATGTGGCCTCCGGTGAGGCCGTACGTATCCTCCATGTCTTTCGGCGTAATGATCTGGTGGCGGAGGATGCTTTGGGTGAGGTTGGGAGCGTATTGAGCAATCGTTTTGATGACCGTTTCTCCGAGCGCTTTGCGCTGGCTATCCCAGTCGCCATCTTTCAACTTGTATGGAGCGTACTGCATATAGATCGACATAACATGCTGGCCGGCCGGAGCCAGCGACGGGTCTGACAGCGACGGAAATGTCATTTCAATATAGGGATTGCGCGAGAAGTTGCCGTATTTCGACTCGTCGAAAGCGCGCTCCAGATAATCGATCTCGGGGCTGATCTGGATGCGTCCCTTGAGCAGATCGGCATTGCCTTTTGCTTTGAGGGCTGTAAACTCGGGCAACGCGGAAAGTGCCAGATTGATCTTCGCGACCGTTCCCATGGAACGATAATTCTTGATCTTCTGAATAAAATCAGGCGAGAGATGCGCCGGATCGAGCAAACGCATCAGCGTCCGCTTGGGGTCGGCGTTGGAGACGACGGCCCGCGCGGAAATCTCTTCACCAGATTTGAGCACAATTCCGGTCGCAACTCCGTCTTTCACGCGAATCTCGGCGATGTCGGCATCGGTACGAATTTCGGCTCCCGCTTGCTGGGCTGCAGCAGCCATCGCTTGGGTGATTGCGCCGATTCCGCCAATGGGGAACTGAACGCTGCCTGCTGGAGTCGGATCGGCGGCGGCCCTGAGCATCAATACCAGACTGCTTCCTGCCGACCAGGGTCCGAGAAACGTGCCGAAGATGCCACGCGCAGCAATCGTCGCGCGCAAAGGTTCTGTGTCGAAGAACTCGGCGACGAGATCGGCGGCGGCCATCGGTCCCCAGCGGAGGACGCGATACAAATCTTTCTTGCCCAGGTTCCGGATCGAGCGTCCGGTCTTGAGCATTCCCCAGAGATCGCCGCTGTTGGGGCTGTCGATATTCGGCGGAGTTAACGCAAGCGCCTCGCCGATCACTTTGCCAATTTTGCCGAGCGCCGCGCCAAAGTCGGCGTACGATGATGCGTCTTTCGGCGACCACTGCGCGATCTGAGCGGCGGATTTCTTGGTGTCCGCGTATAACACCAGGGCGCGTCCATCGGGAAGGAGCGAGACGGTGTTTACGTCGGGCCCGGTCAGTTTGAGCCCGTGCTTCTGCAGTTGCATGTCGCGTACGATGTCGGGACGCAACGGACCAGCATTGTGCGCGAGAGTCGAGCAACGGAATCCAGGATGAAATTCTTCGGTGATGGCCGCGCCGCCGACCTGGCTGCGGCGTTCGAGGACCAGAGGCTTATATCCGGCTTTGGCGAGATAGAAGGCGGTGACGAGACCATTATGTCCGCCACCGATGATGATCACATCGCGTGTATCGGCCATAGTGTTATGCCTTCCCGTCTTTCAGGATTTCGAGCGCGGCGAGACGTCCGGGAGCGCCCATGATGCCACCGCCCGGGTGCGTTGCCGATCCGCACATGTATAAATTTTTGATCGGGGAGCGGAATTGCGCCCATCCCGCGACAGGACGCAGGAAGAAGAGTTGTTCGAGCGAGAGTTCTCCCTGAAAAATGTTGCCTTCGGACAATCCCCAGGTGCGTTCGAGATCGAGAGGAGTGACGACTTGGCGGTGGAGAATGATGTCTTTGATATTTGGAGCGTATTCGGCGATCGTATTGACGACGTTGTCGCCGAACTTTTCTTTCTCAGTGTCCCAGTCGAGACCGGGCGCAAGTTTGTAGGGAGCGTACTGCACGAAGCAGGAGAGAATGTGTTTTCCTGGCGGCGCGAGCGATGTATCGGTGAGCGTCGGAATGACCATGTCGATATAAGGATGCGAGGACCAGTGGCCGTATTTCGCCTCGTCGTAGGCCTTTTCCATGTACTCGACACTGGGAGAGATGGACATGGCACCGCGCAGATGGGCGCCCACTCCAGGCATGCACTTGAAGTTCGGCAGGCCGTCGAGGGCCATATTTACTTTGCCCGAAGAGCCACGGAACTTGTAGCGATTCACGCCTTCCATGAACTCGTCGGGCAGATTGCCGGGTTCGATCATCTTGTTAAACGTGAGCCTCGGATCGACACTCGAAGAAATCACGTCGGCGAAGATCTCGTCGCCGTTGGTGAGGACGACGCCGTGGGCGCGACCATTCTTCACCATGATCCTGGCAATCGGAGCCTCGGTGCGGATCTCGACCCCTGCTTCGCGGGCCGCATCGGCAATCGCATTCGAGATCGCGCCCGTGCCGCCGCGCGCAAATCCCCAAGCGCGGAACGCTCCATCGATCTCGCCCATGTAGTGATGCAGCAAAACGTAAGCGGTGCCGGGCGAGCGCACGCCGAGGAACGTCCCAATGATTCCTGAGGCCGACATGGTTGCCTTGAGCACATCAGTCTCGAACCACTGATCGAGAAAGTCGATGGCGCTCATGGTCATGAGCTGGACCTGGTTGTATTTATCCTCGCTCGACATGCCCTGAAAGCGGCGTCCGATGAAGAGAAGCTTCATCAGTTCTTTGGGATTCAGCGTCGCGGGGTCGGGCGGAATCATGCTCAGGATCGGTTTTACAAAGCGGCACATGGCCTGCATGGCCTTGCCGAATTCGTCGTAAGCTTCGGCGTCTACGCGTGAGTGGCGGGCAATTTCGCGATGCGTTTTGCCATGATCGTTAACGCGCCAGAGGTGATCACCATTCGGCATGGGAGTGAATGTGCCGTCGAGGGGCAGGATCTCGAGTCCGTGGCGAGGAAGATCGAGGTCGCGAATGATTTCGGGGCGCAGCAGCGAGACAACGTACGAACAAACCGAAAACTTGAAGCCGGGGAAAACTTCTTCTGTGCAAGCCGCGCCGCCGAGGATGTAACGGCGTTCGAGGACGAGAACTTTCTTTCCCGCTTTGGCGAGATAGGCGGCGTTGGTCAGGCCGTTGTGGCCTCCACCAATCACAATTACATCGTATTTTCTCGAATCGGCCACCAGCACTTAGCTCCTAGCTTTCAGCTTTCCGGGAAGGACAGGGGATGGTTACAACCACTCAAGATGGGCGTTGGCGCGAATCAGAGTCCGCTGGCGCGGATGCTCCATTGGATGAGGCGGTGCATACAAGTCATCAGGCTGCCCATTCTATCTGACAGATGAAGAGATTGTCTTGCGTAATATTTTCTTAGAGACTGGCGGTCATCTCACGTCACGCACCGCTGTCACGTGCGCCAACATCATTGCCACTGGCATGACTCGCTGCATATAATCCAGCATTCGACCTCTCCACTGGAGGGAGACATCTTGCCAATCGGAACTGCATTTCACGATCGAACCTTCGCTCTCTGTCAAAGCCTCAACTACCGCGAGTGGTCGGGGTACTACACAGTTAGCGTTTACGAAGTGCATCACGAGCACGAGTACAACGCCATCCGCAACGCGTGTGCGCTGATTGATATCTCGCCGCTCTATAAATATCTGATCACGGGCAAAGACGCGACCAAACTCGTGAACCGGGTGATCACGCGTGACGTCAACAAAGTTGCCGTGGGTCAGGTCATCTACGCCTGCTGGTGCGACGAAGACGGCAAGGTGATTGACGACGGCACGATTACGCGACTGGAAGAGAACAGGTATCGCTGGACGGCGGCTGATCCCAGCTTGCGCTGGTTTCGGCAGAATGGCCTCAATATGGATGTTCAGATCGAGGATATTTCTGAGCGAACTGCGGCGCTCGCGCTGCAAGGACCGGCGTCGGCGAAACTCTTGAAGACGGTTGCCGAAGCCGATATTGCGAACCTGAAATATTTCCGGAAAACGAGTGGCACGATAGCCGGCGTGCCCGTCGACATTTCGCGCACCGGATATACGGGCGATCTCGGATACGAAATATGGATTCCGTGGGATCGAGCAGTGCAGGTATGGGATGCGCTCATGGATAAGGGAAAACAGTTCGACATCCACGCCGCCGGAATGCTGGCACTCGACGTATCAAGGGTTGAGGCCGGACTGCTTCTGATCGAAGTGGATTACACGAGTTCGAAAAAAGCGCTGATCCCATCGCAGAAGTTTTCTCCGTACGAGTTGGGCTTCGGCAAGATGGTGCATCTGGAGAAAGAGAACTTCATCGGAAAACGGGCACTGGCGCGGGATAGCAAAGAGGGCGTGGCGCGGCAATTAGTTGGACTCGAAGTCGACTGGGTGGAAGTGGAAGAGCAGTTCGACAAGTTCGGACTGTCTCCGGCGGCACCGAGCCAGGCTTCGCGAACCGCTGTCCCGATCTACGACGGAGACAAGCATGTGGGTAAAGCCACAACAACGGCGTTCTCTCCGTTGCTGAAGAAGTTGATTGCACTGGCCAGCGTGGGCACCGAGTATTCGAAGCCGGGGACCAGACTACAGATGGAATTGACGATCGAGGCGCAGAGGATGAAGACGACGGCGACGGTGGTGACGCTGCCGTTCTTTAATCCGAAGAGGAAGACGGCGACGCCGGTGTAGACAGTCTTTTCACCACGGAGACACGGAGGCACGGAGAAGGGATTCTCGGTGCCTTTTCTGTTTGTAGCGGAGTAGGACTAAGGGTCGTGAATTTACTCGATGCCATCAAGGTTTACTCGGTGTCTAAGCTGAATAGAACTCTGCGCGCTGCAGCAGCCACAAGACTGATTGAACACTGGAGGAGATTATGCAGGGCGGCGAGATTGGTTGGGATCCAATATCACTCTACAAAGTGATGGGGTTGGATGCTAAAGTTTTTGGCCTGTATCTGTTGCTAGTGCTTGGGTTCTCACTTTCAAGGTCCGTGCAATTGGGACGGAAACTCTGGCTCTTCTTTCGCGACAGGCGAGGTTCTTCGCATCAACGGAATCTCGGAGCGGCCGACCTGCTCGCTACACGGGCTTTGGCGAACAAGCTTGCATGTGCGAATGATTTGTCGGAAGAGAGCCGCGAGACATTTCTGGAGATTGTGGATGGTGCGAGATCCAGATTCGATTACCTCTGGGACCAGAGTGCCGCGAAAGTAGCAGTCATGAAGAATCTCTCAATCCTGACTCTAATTCTCTCCGGACTGATGCTGTCCTACGATGTTATGAAAATCATAGCAATCTCGCCCATCCCGGTCTGTGGCGATTGTTCTGGTGGTCCAGCTGAATTGCTTCTGCCGTTTGTTTTTGGACTTGCTGTTTCCGCTGTTCTCTATGCCTTTTCCAGTCTTTTCGCAGGCACGCTCGCCCGGCGACGGGCAGAGTGGAATCTGTTCGTAGCGAACGCTAACAACCAGCACAAAGACTAATAATGCCGATGCGACCTAGTCGCAAAGCGGCGGTATGGGAAAGCCTGGTACGGTAGTACCGGGTAAGCAAGGCAATCTCACGCGAGTCCCGCCAGGGACGGTATGTTACCCAAATACGTGTTCCGGTTCGAATCCGATACTAGTCTTGCGAAGCAACGTGAGGAATTCGTCTTCGTACGAGCGTTTGGTGTGGTGCTCCGGCTGGCGCTCGATGTAATTCCGAACGATTTGCAGATGGGAGGCGCTCACGCTGACGGAGCCGTAGCCCTCCTGCCAGGCGAAGTCGATACTGTGCTCGCCGATCCAACGGGATGAGTTTGCTTTGAGAATTTGGACAACCTTGGCGACGGTTACGTCCGTCGGCAACGCGACTAGAACGTGAACGTGGTTGGCAGTTCCGCCGGCAGCGAGAACGGGGATTTTGTGGTTGCGCCCGATGCCGGCAAGATATTTCCAGAGCAGGGTGTGTCGTTCGTTGGGGATTAGGTCGCGGCGATTTTTCGTGCTGAAGACGATGTGGATGAGAATGTTTGGATATTTATGCGCCATGGGTGCCGTCCCTGCGGGACTCGGTTGTTCTGGATTGCTTTCCCGGCACTGCCGTGCCGGGCTTTCCGATTCCGCCGCTTCGCGGCTGGAGCGGCTGAGATCGCGCCCGTAGCCTACATCCCGTCATGTTTTGTCTGCGGACGTTCGGGACGCTCTGGTGCCGACCGCCAAAACTTGCTGGCGCAACAATAGTAGAGCTGCTGGTTGGGCGTCTGTGTTGGCGATCACCAGCGGTTGGGTCGATTTCGGCGGTGTCGACTAGGGCGTAAGCTCGAACACGGTTCCTTGCCCTCCGCTGCCGCCGAATGGGGTTGTGCCGTAGAGGCTGCCTGCTGGGTCGAATGTCAATCCGTAATTTGGGCTGTATCCATCGCGCCCTTGGCCGAAGAAGTGGACAATCTTTTCATTCCAACTGCCTCCGGTGAGAGTGAGCTTGAATACCGTGCCGCAATCGCAGGAGGGGCGTCCTCCGGTTGAGGTTGTGCCGTAGAGGCTGCCTGCCGCGCTAAAGATGGGAGTGGCGGTGGGGAAGCTTCCATCTGTGCCGCCCTGGAAGCTGTAGAGCACATTCTGCTGCCACGCTCCGTTGGGGCCGGGCGTTAGTTGGAAGACCGTACCCATGCCTGCCGTTCCTCCAAAATATGTTGTGCCGTAGAGACTGCCTGCTTTGTCGAAAATTAGACCGCCGTAAGGATTCGCAGCCTCGGGCATGCCTTTGAAGTCGTACAGCACCGTTGTTTTCCACGGTCCCCGTGCGGTAGGTGAGAGTTCGTACACGGCGCCTGCTCCGTTAACACCGCCGAGTTCGGTGGTGCCATAGAGATTTCCTGCCACATCGAGAAGCAAGTTACCGAGC